>JAABUK010008530.1_pt1 | contig 14329 bp, 10 predicted proteins | sample 5559141 | NCBI WGS metagenome assembly JAABUK01 (sample SAMN10711869, study PRJNA513367) | rock metagenome | isolation source: Antarctica rocks | place: Antarctica: Victoria Land, Pudding Butte nord | collected 2016-01-03
GAGGGAGAGAGGGAGATAGATAGGGAGAGGGAGGTGGAGGGGGTGGTTGGGGGTTGGGGAGGAGAGTGGAGAGGAGGGGTGTATGTGAGGGATAAGGAGAGGAGGAGGAAGAAGAAGAAGAGGAAGAGGAAAGTAGTGTTTGAGATCGCTGGTCTTGTTTGAAGTATAGTGACTGGAGGAGGAAAGGGAGAAGGGAAGAGGACATCCGCGTGAAGAGGAATAGGTGGGTAGGCTATTATTCAGCATGGAACAAAAGCTGGGGCGATTCAGCAAAACGTGAGTCTTCAATGGAGATTCCTATCTAGGATAAGTCAACTAAAACCCAGCGAGACAAGAGAGTTGATAGATGGTTAGACTGAGTCACCTCCAACAGTAGATCGTATTGGAATATTACTATCCTGATACACCCAACATTCTCTCCAAAAGAGCTCCAATCGCTCATCGCCGACGAAGATAGGCACGTAGATAGATAGGTGTGCAGGTAAAACGAAACAACAACATTGTCAAATCCAACCGACTGATCCAACAACTGGTGACTGTCGCACGACAAAATAGCGCCATCAAATAAAAAACACATGAGACCCGTGATGTCTTGCTGGGGACACAAAAAGATCCAACGAAACGATGCGAAAAATAGATATTCAAGCGCTTTTCTTTACTGCGCCGTCCGGCTGACCAATGGCCGGGACATGGCCTGATCTTGGCTCTGTTTGGTGATTTGCTGATGGTGGGCGGTTGGCTCGCCAGCCTCGCTTCCCGCAGCGCGGCCATGTACCTTTTCTGCTGTGTCATCCGCCTCGGCAATTCTGGTGTGGTCAGGAACGGTGTATTGCTGCGAGGTGCGCTCGGTGAATGCGGTCGGAGCGGAGCTGGCCATCGACATGGCGGTGCTTGATCTGTCGACCAAATCTGGAGTGGGTGGAATGCTGGAATGGTTGTTGCTGACTGGGGTCAGATGACCATCACGGGCGCGGCCCGTCTCAGATCGGTTGGCTGGCAGGCCATCTTCCGTTCCTTCGGGCGCTTCTTCGCCGTTCTTCTCCACGGCTTCCTCTTCAGCGCGCTCGCCTCCAGTGTCTGGGAGGTCGAGATCTTCGTTGGCGAGCTGGAGGCCCTCAACGGCAGCGGCGCACTGCTCGCTGATATTGCGGATGATGTCCGCAATGGCATCGGTCTTGTCACGGAGGTGACGATCCGCGACGTCGGACATACTGAGGGAGGAAAAGCGTTTGCTTGAGCGGGCGGATGGGGCCAGGAACTGACCTTCGACTTCGGAGGTCATTCCATTGACTGAGCCGGGAGCAGATGGGTGAGAAGTTTCGCCAAAGCCAGCGATGGACTTTAATGTGCCAACAAAGCTGCCATCCTTGTGCTCCTCCTCCTCGTGCTCCTCCTCTTCGCCAATATCCTCGTACCCCTCTTTGATATATTCTGAGAGTTCAGGAGCGTTACCTAGAGAGCGGACAATGTGCTCCATGTGGTGAGTCTGGCCATTGATGAGGCTGCGGAGGTGGAGCACAACACGTTGAGCTTCGTCTCGCTGGCGCGAAATGGTGGAATTGGTATGTTGCAGAGCAGCGATCCCTTTCTTGTTACGAGCGCGCTCACGCTCGAGATCTTCTGCGATGCCTTGCTGCAGGACAAGGGCTTCGAGAGCTTGATCTCTCTGGATCTCGGTGCCCTTGAGACGGAGGCTGATGCGAGCTTGATCATCCTTCTGTTGGTCAATAAGACCGGTGAGTCGGCGATTCTCTCGTTTATGGCTCTCAATCTTGACACGGAGCTCCGAGACTTCTTTATTGAGTTGTTCTGCAAAGGCTTGGAACTTGAGAAATTGCGATTTCCATGTCTCAAGCTCCGTTTCGAGGAAGTTGTTTCTCTTGGTGACTTTGTGGAGCTCGGTGTCCATGCGGCCTTTGAGGTTGATGAAATCTTGCCATGCTTCCAAAGCATCACGTGAGTATTGGTTGCGTTCTCGGACAATCTCGTTCAGGTGACGCATTGAAACCTTGGTCATCAGTGGCTTCTTGGTTGTACCACCGAAGATTGCCTTGACACCAGTGTTGCGGCCCTGTCACCAACGTTAGCAGCTGCTGGAACTCCTGCAGTCTGTCGACGTACCAATTTCTCACAAACGTGATCCATCACGGTCATAACACTGTCCTGATTCCACCAGGAAGGATCTTGAATGCTCTCAACTTCGCCCCTCTCAACGATGATCCTGCCGGCTGGAATCAGCTTGCCACCACCATAGGCAGCACGGAGATGCTGAGGCACACCAGCGGGTGTAATGTCACCGGAGAGAGTTTGTGTCAGCCGGCTGATCATCTTGGTTCGCTGACCTGGAGAGAGGATGTTAGGTGGGCTGGAGGTGAGCACGAAATTGCGGTCGAGGTCGACAACAAGTGCGTCGGTGGGAGCAGTGAAGAGTGAGCGGCATTCCGCTGTAATACCAAGAATATATGGACCTGGCTCGTTGACGAGTTCTTTGGCGTGACGAGCATGAACGACTGGCACGTAAAGGCCACTCCATTCATACACACGTACACAGAAGCGAATGGTCTCAGCAGCGACTGTCAGAATTGCTGCATAATGACTGACGAAGATGATCCTGCGAGTAGGTGATACAGCTGCTTCAATTACGCCCACAATGTTGGGAATTGACAAGCAGGTGAATAATGGCCACATGGAGAAGTTTTGGAAGCCAGTCGGTGAAGACGGAAACTGATAGCACAGAGCGTAGTCCTTCATGTCAATTCGCACCAGATCGTTCAATCGAGGAGCTGGAAAACTGAGGATTCGCGATACTTCCTCTGCGTGGAACAAGTTTGTAGCTTTGTTCCAATGGATCCACATACCACGAAGGTAATCACCAAGCAGATTGTAGAGTGGATATCTTGAAAGAAAACTTAAGCAGTATGGGATCCAATATGTCTCGTCGGCCGTATCATAGTAATCACTCTCTGTCCTTCTCCTCAATTCACGAATGGTCTCCGCTCGCTTCTCATCAGCACGCGACCACACGCGGAGTGCGATGCCGTAAAGGGTATGTGAGGAGTCTTGTTGTAAAACGAAGGAATGATGCACGCAATGTGGCTGGCTTCGCCCGGTGCAGATCTCTACATCATGTGGGAAGCAGGTCTAGAAGGTCGAATTAGCAGCGCTCCAGGGCGTGAGGAGCTGAGAGCAATGTCTCGACTGACCCGCATAGCAGCGTGTAAGGCTTTCGCAATCTCATTGTCCTGCTCAACGCGAGGACTGCTCCCGAGAATTTCCGGCAGCCAAAACTGTCCAACAGCTCCTTTCATATGACCAATCTTTCCCTGAGGTAGCTGAGGCGCTCGAACCCATTGTGAAGGCTCCCGGCCCACACCACATACCATGTAGGCATGGGTGAGGGTTTTGGGTGTTCGCTGCGCTGGTTTGATGTTGAGGGTTGCTGGAATGGGTTGAGTAATTCGAGAATGCAATGAGGATGTTCGGCTTGGTATGACGAGAGAGGTATCGACTTGATCTCTTGTCCCTGGCCGCTCACGAGTTGTAGGCCGGACGAAGTGGGAGTGATCTCTCAGCGAAGGACCCATGTTGACGACAGATTCGAGAGGGGTTTTTTTATGCTAATGATGACAGTGGGAGAAGAGACACTACCAATTGAATAGCTTCCAATTGGTGAACGAGCTCCGTGCGCGGTAGGCCTCTACAACCAGCACTGAACGAGTGTCGAAGTGAAATTGCGAGGGATGATAGCAAGTTGACTGTTGCTCAAAGCCTCCTCCGACGACGGTCAAAAGCTTCAATGTGTGAAGCTCCCGCGGTGAACCCAAGACCCTTGCAATCACGGTGAATGACCACAATGAATGGGAGGTTGAGGGGATCAAGTATGGAGTAGAGGGAAACGAATGGCAAAGTGAGCTTGAGGGAAGGGAAGATAGATCCAGGGATTCAGGAGGTGAACCAAATCATCGTGGAGACCGAGATGCTACGAACAGCGCGGGCGGCGGGTCGACTGAGCTAAAGAGGCTGGGGGCCAGTGGAAGCCATCCGAGAGCGATGGGGACAAATCAGAACAGGCCAAAGCGGGCTCGTGGGTCATTTCCCATGGGTACGAATGGCTTCAATGCTCTACTCTCTCATTTCCTAACCAGCTGAGCTCTAGCGCTGAACTCTCCCTCCAGCTACCTTGCTCGATCGAGGAAGACGGAAGAGTCGAAACTCCAAAGATAGGGGCCATGTCCAAGTCCATATCCATGCAAATCCATCTCCAGCGAGCGAGACTGGTGGCGCAACTGCGCGATCCAGGGTCCCGCTTCGTGTCATTCGTTCATTCCACAGCGATTGGAATTGGCATTGGAATTGGATGTGGTGGTGCTGGTTGTTCAAGTCCCGAGTCCGTAACCACATGTTCTGCACAAGAATCTCCGCGTTTTCTACGGACGTACAGCTGGTGATGATGCATTAGCAGGCCCGGCGAACGTCATGTACCCTTCTGAATTCGTACCGTGTGGGGTCTGTGGCGATGATTGAGTCTCCTACTCATAGTACAGACTGTTAGCTCGTTCATCAAGAGATTCGTTGAGGATGGCGCGTTTCAGGAAGCCACACGGTTGGTGAATCTCTCGCAAGAAGGACGTCTCTTCTGTTTGATCGTCGCAGACTCGTAGACTGGTCAGTCAAGAAACATTTTGCCGGTAGATTGCTGCGCTCGACATTCTCCCTGAGCATTGTTTTTCCTCCAGTGCGCAGGAGGGGAACACGTGCCTTTCATGCGGGTCACCAGAACGCCGGGACAAGACGAAGATAGGCGGTTAGTGAGATCCTTTTCGGCGTCTTGCCGGATACGGGTTCAGGACGATTCGGTTTAAGTAGAGCTCTGCCTTTTTGGGTCCGGTTGATGCAAAGTCAAAGTCCGGTTGCGGATTGCGATCTCTAAACTTTAGGCCAGGAGAGTTCACCCAACAACGAGGTTCTGGTACGCGCAGGGACTGGTCGTAATGTTCACAGTTTCAGCTACTATCGTACGAGAACGCGCGCTTGATCCAAGGACAATCTTTACTCCTGAGCTCGCTTATGGAGCTAACCCTCTTTCAAAGGTTCTTGCCAGACCATAGGGAGGACGGTTTGTTGAGACTTCTGCCGCCGCCAGAGCAGGGAAGCAGTCTTGTGAGCAAACCGGCCTCTTCTTCGGAGAACAACATAACGGAACGAAGGGGAGGAGAATGCACTTGGCTGGTAATTAGTGCACTGTAGTTATGCGTGACTCCATGCCACGTGCTTTGCTGGAAGTGATGCTTCCACTTTTCCTGATTGGGTATCTCGATCGACAAGTTTGCTTGTGAGATATGGTTCTGGAAGAATCATAGACCACTCGTCAGATCCAGCTTGCAAACGTCCCTGCTGGCTCGACTTTGATGCCTTGCACGTCTTGTTTGACGCCCAACAAGCTGACTTTCCCAATGGTAACACCTGATCCTGATTCCGTCGTGCTTTTCCACCCCCCGAGCAGACTCTGCAGGTCCGCGAGTGTCTGATCGTTGTTCTCCACAAGGAGGACGACTGCATCGTACCCACCAGCGCCAGGGACAAACCCACCCACCACTCCGGGAATTGCAGAACACGCATCAAGCAATTCTGTTTGTGATTGCGGCTCGATGGGCACTCCGGATTTGTTAGACATTTCCCGTACAAGCGATCTTATGGTCGAAATGGTATCCCGCAAATTCTGGTAGATCGACTCCGCAATGCCCTCCAATCGAGCCAGACGTTTCAGTTCTTCACAAAGATCCACAGTTCCTTGCTGCAACGCACTCCACAGCAAGTCTGCCTCCTCCGGTTTTTCTTTTCGCCACGCAAGCACTTTTTTCACCAAGCCGGGGGTTTGAGAACCACAGTGAACGTCACACATCACAAGCCGTAGTGATCTTGGTATTTGTACTGCCTGCTTGAGGACCTCTGTATCCCAGCAGTGATCCGAGTCGAGATTCTCTACGCAGCGATGTAGCCGCTCGCCAAACCCATCAGAACCGGCTTCACCTACATGTTCAAGGATTGAAGGGGCGAATCGTCTGTATAGGCATGACCCATACACTGCTGCTGCGACATCAAAGCCAGAACCGACCTTCCCCTGCGCTGCGCAATGGGCAGCTTGGGCCAGGTTGTGGATGATATCCTGATGCGAATCTAGTTGAGAGCTGGCTGCATCTGGGATAAAAGCTGCAAGCAGCGCGGCGGTAAGAGATGTGACAAGAGCGGCAGATGACCCGAGGCCGGTCTTGTGCGCATTGGTCAGGGTGACACCAAAATCGCTGAAGGACCCTTTCGTTGACGATTTGGTGTGGGAGTAATAATCATCGTCTGCTAGGATAGCAATATCCAAATCTCCATCGGATTCAATTGGTAGATGTTGTAGATACGTCAAAACATACACAAGGGTAGTTTCTACGAAAGAGTTTCTGGTAGCACTCTCACCCCTAGGCTTGAGTCAATCATTCAGGCTATCGCGGCCATGGCACCATCCAAGAGCAATTGGGACCCACTCACCCATCTGTTTGAGTAAGTCGTACACCATCCTCGGAAGCAATGTGCGAGTAGACCCAACGCGCCTTCTGGAATTGAGGGGACCGCACAACAATTTTCCTAGAGCTGGACACTTTGCCGGTAGTCTTAAGGACCTGGACGCAAGCGTGGATTCGTGCATCGAGTCCGAAGACGAGACCTTGGTATGCTCGGTCGAGGACGAGGTAGCCACCTGCGAGAAGGACTTTGCCTGGCGCCGAGATCACGGTTGTGTTCAGTCTTCCAAACGTGAATTGGTGAGATTGTGGCATCACCTGGTCATCAATTTAGCGGATGCAGTTATTAATGACAAAGTTCTATTCGTATTTCGGTCTTGTAGGCTAAAGTGGTTGTTACGGAGAGTGAGTGCAGTCTCTAAATGCATTTCGAGATGGATTTTGACGATTCATCCGTTCTCGTCAAGAGTTTCACGAATTCGACAGGGAGCAGATTCCTGGTTTTTGCAGCAAGTGTCTTCACAGAAATGCTCAGTCCGTTTAAGCTAAAGTGAGATGGGTTTCGAACTGTCCTGAGGTACAATCGTCCCTTGTTTGTTGTCGCCAGTTGGTCCCTCGGCCACTATCTTAGACCACCAAAATGACAAAATCTTTGATACCTATCTAGACGAGAAAAGCATAAAAACATCTGCTCTAGTACTGTATCCTATCAAACAGTCGTCTCTTGTAGCCAATCAGCCATTTCTTTATACATCTCCTCGCATTGCTTCTTCCTCCGCACCTCCTCCTGACCCTTTCTCTGCATGTGAGTAAAGGCATGCTGTACATCAAGAATCTTGTGCCACTTTATGCCTTCTCGTTCCCACAAGTCTTCACGGCCTACCTCGGGATTTGGACCTTCCCAGCCAGATGCAAGGCCATCACTTCTGCTTCATGACAGAGCATGTCATATTCTGCACCAATGAAGAACATTCTGGGCGGCAGGTTCTCCCTCTTCGCGTATATTGGACTCAGAAGAGGATCCATGCGGTCTTGGCCCTTTGAGATATATCCCCAGTCGAAGAGGTTGATCATGTTTTTCAGCACGTCGCTTTTTCCGTCCTTTGTGGTCTTAAAGGTGCCTCTATACGTGCCGGAAAAGTCAACGGCTGGGTAAATTGCAATCAGCTTTCCGATTCTGCCGCGTATCCCTTCCATCTGTGCAATGGCTAACGATAGGTCGCCTCCAGCAGAGAAGCCACCTAATGCCAACTTGGAATGGTCGGTCGGGAGGTCGGCGTCCTCTATCACTGCTTTTGCAATTCCGCTGCATCTTGTAGCAAATGCGGAAATGGGCAAGAAGGCGCCTTTCGATAGTTGATACTCACCACGCAAATGTTAAACTCATTAGGAAAGTGGTGACAAAATAGATCGTCTAATATTGGCAATCAGTTTCGTGGGACTATGCAGAGAATCTATTATCTGCACCTGTCTGCGGATCACAAAGAGCGAAGCCTCCGCCATGAATATCAATGTACAAGGGAAGCTTCGTTCCGGGTTTCCAACGCTTAGGGATAAAGACCCGGTTTTCTAGCATCGGCCGAACATTATATCGCTTTGTGTAGGTGGGCTTCACGGCATTCACCTCTCCTCTCCTGACGGTGCGAAGTAGGCCGAGGGCAGTAGTGACGAAGAATTTGAAAGTCCACAACTGAGCAGCGCAATTGAGTCTGCCCAAGAGAGAGAGGGGGGGGGGGACAACAGAAGGTGGAGGGATGGTCGCTATGCTGTCCATGACGACACAATGATGGATGACAATCGAGAGAATATGTGGCAGTCAAAAAGAAGACATTATTGTGCACGCATTGAAATGAGACCCTGGACGTCTTCGATAGCCGAGGGACGGAGGGAGTGTCGTGCCGGGACCGAGGCTTCATGGCTCGCAGTACTCCGTATTACGAGCTCATCCTACCAAGGCAATGCGCCAGCATATTCAGCGAGGTCGAAGTACAAGTACCTCGAGCACATTCAGTCGTATCTTGGTGGTTCGATCGTTATGTCGGATGACTGACCTTCTACCAGTATCGTACTGGGGAGGGAGGCACTTGGGGTTACTGTAACGTCCCCGCCCAGTTCGCCTAGTTCTGCTCCACTGGACATCCCGCAAGACGAACGATTTTTCAGCCATCTGTATCAATTGCAATTATGGCACAATGTTGCAAAACTGTGCATAATCAATTCGCATGTTATTTTCAATCGATGCTTCGCGTTCTAGACTATGTGAATAGATGTTATGATTGTGGAACAGAAAAATATAATTCTTTACCTGGAATCCTGAAACCGTTAAGAGATTCAGGGCATTTCCGGGGATCGCGGAGCTGGATACGCTCCCAGTACCGCCAATACGACTAACGAGTGCTTTTCCACGGGCGCTTCCGAGCCTTTCCTCATCGAGTAAGCCCCAAGCCAGCTCACGAAAAAGATGAGGGAAAGGATTCCTCAACCCTCCGAACAGCGAACAGCGAACAGCGAACAGCATCGCATCCTGTTCTCTCTGCAGCTTCTGAACGGGTCGTTTGGCAGTCTTGCTTCTCACAGCATAGCCCGGTCTCTCCTTCTCCAGGTCCCGTAATCACTCGAGTTCACCTGATCGACTTCCTGCCCTGGACTAGCTCCGAATCCTTCCTGCGCTGCTCGACGCATCATCCGGATTTAGCTGCGAGACATCCATTTCCCAGTCCCAGGCCACCTTCAGGTTTACCGTTCCCCAGATTCTGTACTTCAGCATCGGTCGCTCTTTCACATACTGATCGATCAGTGCCCAATTCCTCGCGGCAAGGCACTCTGGACCTGTGTCCTCACCACTGCCTTCCAGACTCACGCCACTTCAAAGTCCAGCTAGTCACGATTATCACTGTCTATTGGCACGTTCTTTGACGACTACGCTGTCGTCAAATGAACCGCGACCACCCAGTCATATTGATTAGCAGGTGTGACATCGGCTCACCGAATCGTCTTCGGGATGTGTAGCTAATTTCTTTCGCTTAGAACGTCCTCTTCCTCGTGAAGAGGGATCTCCTCCTCTAAATGGTTATTAAACCATTCACTCACCTTGCACGACAGAGCTTCGCCAAAACACTTGCGCATGGCTATGCTCAGTCTGTAGTTGCCGCCTCCCAATCTTCCTACGCCTCTACCACTGGGTCTCTTGGTCAATTCCACAATTATCCAGTCCACAAATTCGCCCGCACTACTCAGCTCCAAAATGTGTTCCAGACTGCATCTAGCTCGTCCGGTGCAGGAGCAAAGACCGGTCATGCCAGTCATGGCGCATCCGCGAACGGCGATGGCGGGCTAGCTGCCTACTATGCTGCCTGGCAGCATGCGCAGCAGACCGGAGATGAGAGCGATTGGAGGCAACATCAGTTTTCGAAGAAGATCGGATGGAAGTCTGGTGATCGAAAGGGCGAGATCAAGCGCAGGCATCGACACGAATCGAGTTTGACCCCAGATTCCTTGCGTCCACTTCGAACCTCATCCGATAGAGCTTTCAGCGAGACGGACCTTCATCATTTCATAGCAAGTCCGGAGGCTGAAGCAGAAGCTCTTGACAGGGTCAACGAGGCAATCGCGCAGGAAGTTCAATCTGTCCAGGAGGCATACGCGACGGTTGCCGCCACGACCGAGCCGTCTCGGCAAGTCACTGAACTCGAGGACGATACCGCCTTTGAATCGGTACAGAGTGCACCACAGATTGTGCATGAAGGACGGTCGACACCATCTTCGTCTGATGGGCTGACGTTAAGCCGTGACACCAAGCTTACCTCCCCAACTGGTGGTATCCAGACGGCCTCTGACCAGATCTTGGAGCTGGCCCGTTCTGGGCAGTATTCGAGTATTCCAGCCGTCTTCGAGCATATGCTTAAGGATGGTGCTGTTCCAACCGTCGAAGCATACAACGCTATTCTTGTCTCCGCGATCCAGTTGACCAAGAATGTGTACCAAGTTTTACCGAAAGCTCTTGAGGTATATGGAGATATGGTCCGTCGAAGCGTCACGCCTAACGAGGATACCCACCTGATTCTCATCGACTTTCTTACTGCTCAAGCCCGCGATGCACATTCGGCGAAGGCCGCCTTGGAGCAGAAACGAATACGGTTCGGCAACGCCGACGGTTCCTTTCTCTTCAAATCCAGCGAGTTGGAGCACGAACTCTTGGCTGAGGACTCCTCTCTGCAATTTGCTCTCCAGCAGTATCAAACAGCAAGCTCACGATTCTCAGGACTAAAGCTGCCTGCACAACTATACTTGGCACTAACTCAAGCTTGTGCTCAGCATTCTCGCGTTGCAGATATGCAGGCGGTGTTCTCTGACATGAAAGCGCAAAATGTGACACCACCAGCGGCCTTATTCATCCCAATGATCAGGGCATTTGCTATAGCCACTGACCTCAAGGCTGCGAACAAATGCTACGAAGATTACAGAGCCCTTGCTGTTGCAAATACTGCGGGTGATATCGACATGATCGATAGACAAGACATGATGGTGTATTCAGCATTGATCAAGGCTTTTTTAGCAAGTGACAATGCTGCTGGTGGCTTCCGATTCCATGACCGTATCTTGCATTCTTACGAAAATGCTGCAGAACCACTGTCCCTCACGGTGGCTATGGAGAACAACTTCTGCAACACCTTCGTGGAAAATGCTCTGGAGCATCACAATTTCGACGGAGCAGTTGCCTTTGTCCGATCTCGAAAGTTGGATGAACTGTCTCGAGATCAGGTTTTAAGCAGGATTTGTGCCGCGGCAGCAGATGCGAACGATATATCCACAGCCGAGACTGCTTCCAAACTCGTCAGCCCACAAGGTGTCGAATACCTGAACGCCACTTCTGCAATTCTCGCGGCAAATCTCCGAATGGGCCGGATCGAAGAGGCTCGGTCCTTATGGGGGATCTTGGCCGCAAGCTCTCAAATTCTGAGCTCTTCCTTGGAGCTGACAGCAATGTACGCCTGTACTTTGCTGAGGAACGGGCGAGTTGAAGAGGCCTTGCTCCAGGCACGCACAATGTTTGGACGCATCAGGAGTGGGGCGCCAGATCAAAGCAGTCGCACCGCGGGCATGGAGCTAATCGACGAATCAATGGTCATGTTTGGTGAAATACTCATGGAAAACAATGCGATGATCTCGGCCGAAGCCAACATGCATCTTGTCCGAATGATGCTGGAAAATGGTGGCCTAGTGTCTCCCGTCGCAGAGCATGCGATGGCTAGCATTGGGCCGGAATGTGTCCATCAATTGAACTTCCAAGACATTGCACTCGCTCTTCATGTTCAAGCTGGTATGTTGTCGCATAGTTCCGGAGTATCCGATCCAGCCCACGCTCCTCGCTTTGCACATCTTCTCGAAACAGTGCTAAATCGTGGCATTCCAATGGATCCTTCGACCGTTCACGCCGTAACTGAATGCATCGCCAAATTGAGCAGCACACGACCCGATCTCACCCAGAGATGGGAGAACTTCCTCCAACCCGCACGACGCATTGAGTCTGTTCCCTCCCCATATGTGCCATCTTCACCACTGTCGCCTGTCGTTGAATTTCAGACACAGCACGATACTTACGATCCCTACGCTCACAATACCGATTTTCGAACATCTTCTATCATAGCTGAACAACTTGAGAGTACCACTGGTAGACTGGAGAATCATCTCAGCGATGCTTTGAGCAGATTTCGGAATGTGCGTCGTGCTGGCAGACATCCAAGGTACACAACCTATGCCAAACTCATCACCGCGGCTGGCAAGACCGGGCAGGTGCATCTGATCCATGAGATTCTCGGCATGGCACGTCACGATGTTCCCTTCAACGTGCAATACAGCGCAGTAAAGGCTGGCTGGATACCAATTCTTGACGCTATGGTTGCAGCTTGTCTTACTATTGGTGACCGGCAACTCGCATCCAAGTATCATCAAGACCTGTTGGATATGGGAGCAGCACCTTCTGCTAACACCTTTGGGCTGTATATTACAACGTTGAAGGAATCGACGAAGACGTTTGACGAAGCCACAGAAGCTGTCAACATCTTCCGACGTGCCATCTCAGAAGGTATTGAACCAGGAGTCTTTCTTTACAACGCTGTCATCGGCAAGTTAGGCAAAGCTCGACGCATTGACGATTGTCTTTTCTATTTCGGCGACATGCAAGCACGGAGTATCAAACCAACGAGTGTCACATATGGCACTTTGGTCAATGCTCTCTGCCGAACAAGTGAAGAGAGATTTGCCGAGGAGATGTTTGACGAGATGGAGTCCATGCCGAATTATCGACCAAGAGCTGCACCTTACAACTCGATCATCCAATTCTTCCTCAATACCAAGCGCGATCGCAGCAAGGTTCTTGCTTACTACGAACGGATGAAGTCCAAGAACATCAAGCCAACTAGTCACACCTTCAAGTTGCTAATTGAGGCCCATGCTTCTCTTGAGCCAGTCGACCTGAAAGCGGCAGAGGCTGTCTTGGGTAACGTCAAGGCTGCAGGAATGGAACCAGAAGCGGTGCACTATGGCTCCCTAGTTCATGCGAAAGGTTGTGTCATGCACGACATGGCTGGTGCACGAGCTCTCTTCGACCTTGTTGTCTCCAGTGGCACAATCCGGCCTACAGACAATCTCTACCAAAATCTTTTCGAAGCCATGGTTGCCAATCACCGAGTAGCCGATACCACAGAAGTTCTCCGAGACATGGGCAGACGCAATGTCGCCATGACTCCATATATCGCCAATACTCTCATTCACGGCTGGGCGGCAGAGGGCAACATCAGGGAAGCCAAGTCGATTTACGACAGCCTTGGCTATGCCAAACGAGAGCCCAGCACCTACGAAGCCATGACCCGAGCCTTCCTCTCAGCAGAAGATCATGAAAACGCCTCTGCTGTTGTGCAAGAAATGCTTTCGAAGACCTACCCTTCAGCGGTGGCAGAGAAAGTTCTCGTTCTCATCGGAGGTGCCAACGCTTAATCCTCCCGTTCCCGTCCCAAACAAAGTGAGCGAGACCTCGATATCCCTCTTTTGCTTTCCGAGCTGGTCTCGTCTCATTTGCAAAAATTTCATTCAGCGATACTTTGCGGCCATGATGACTGACAGCCTGTCTTCGGCTTCAAATACGAGCTGAGTCGTTTTTTACCACTATAATGTGCACGAAAACGGCCTTGCGCGGCGCATGGAGCTTCAGGTTGTACCAACACCGGGCGGGGTCTGGAAAATGGGGCAATGGGCTCATGGATTTGCACGAGCGGCTGGCTGGCGTTATTAGGGAATATGGCTTTGAAAAGGAAGAAGGCCATTGTACATAAAGACTACCCACCACTCACCTCATTTTCAGCTACGGATCTAGATCTTTCCTAGGTCCGGCTTTTCTCTCGGTCCGGTGATGCGGACTGATCGAGATATGCAATCACCTTCAACTTCAAACTTTCAAACATCTATCGAGACATTTTTCAGGATATTGGTTCTTTTCAAGGATTCAATCTCTCAACCCTCCACTTACCCCCTCCCTCTCCTTCTCCGGCCGCAACGCTCTGGTACCGGAATCGATCGTGTAATCTGCTCTCCCTGCCCTGCCAAAACTCCACCATATCGGGGATCACGCGCAACCCGCCCCAGAAGTCGGGGACGGGGATATCTTCTTGGCCGGCGAATCGGTCTTCGATCGTTCGGACTTGGTCTTCGAGCTGGGCGCGGCCGTCATCATCATCTTCTTCTTCTGCCGTTGTCTCGCCTGCTTCTCGCGCCTCGCTATCTTCCCCTCCCCCCTCATTATCCCTCTTTGTGTGTTTCGGCCT
>JAABUK010008531.1_pt1 | contig 14329 bp, 7 predicted proteins | sample 5559141 | NCBI WGS metagenome assembly JAABUK01 (sample SAMN10711869, study PRJNA513367) | rock metagenome | isolation source: Antarctica rocks | place: Antarctica: Victoria Land, Pudding Butte nord | collected 2016-01-03
CGTAGTATCTTAGGTACGCTTCCATTATTTAATTTGTTCGTTCTGTCTAACCGTCGGTTTCTGGATGATAGGCGGTTGACATTCATAGTTTTATTCCAATTGTAGCGATCAGAGTCTTCTAATAATGAGATGTAAAGAGTCTGTCTCTGTCTAATATAATAGATTCAGGTATACTATAATCCCTTATCAGCCTATCTAATAGGACGAATCCTAGCTAATAGGCCTTATACGTTTCTTTATAGGGAATCAGGATTGTATACTTTATTAACTTGTCGATAATTACTATTATCGAGTTAAAGGTACCTTCTGTGACTAGATCTTTTAACTCTAGTAGCTTGACGACAAAGTCTATTATTACATCCTTCTATAGTATATCTGGAACTGGCGTAAATTATATTTGCCTATATTTAGCGTGACGTGTAGACTTGTTCTACTAGTATTGAATACATTCTCTAATGTATTTCTCAACATGCGTACGTAGTCGTGGTGTCGTATATTCTCGTTAAAGGAGCTCTACTGTCTTGGATACTCCCGGATATCCTTATAAAGGATTATCGTGGTGATCCCGGATTACCTCTTCAATATATTTCTCAGGTAAGTATATCCTCCCCTTATACTAGAGGAGCTCTTGTCCTAGTTGCTGATTCTTTAGCTATATAGCTAAGTTATCGTTAATATAGCCTTCCTTCAGGGTTAGCGCGATGTCTTGGACCGTGATTCGTATAGTAGCTACCAGACTTTGTACTAGTATCAACGATCCGTCTCTTTCTTATTTGAGAATTGGCTTCTCTGTAATATCCTTAGATTCCATATAATTAATACGCCTACTTAGGGCGTCTACTCGACCATTATCTTTTCCTAGGATATATAGTATCTTAAACTTATACTATCTAAGTAATTTAGACTAACGGACTTACCTCCGATTTAACTCCTTCATTATTATGAAGTTAAGGAGGTTCTTATAGTCTATAAAGATAGTAAGTTCTAAATAACTCTCTGCGTATATCCTCTAGTTTTAAAGTATATATACTACTACTAGTAACTCTTTATTATGTATATTATAGTTCTGTTCTACTACTAATATCTTTCGCGAGTAATAGGTAATTAGGTGCCATTTTCTATCTTTTTCCTGATATAGACAAGCGCTTACTGCAAGATCCGAGGTATCTATTTCAATACGAGCCGGTTTATTTATTCGAAAGGTATAGAGTACTAGTGGATTTTAATAGGCTTCTTTTAATATCGTGAATACTTTCTGCTAACTAGGTTCCTATTAAAATCCCTTTTCCTTCTTAGTTATATCTATAAGTGGTAGGGCTATTTTTAAATATCCTTTAATAAACCTTCTATTAAAGTTCGTAAATCCTAAGAAGCTCTAGACTAATTTCACGTCGTGTGATATAGGCTATTCCGCGATAGCCTTGATTTTTTTAGGGCTCATGCGAATGCCTGTAGTACTTACCATAAATCCTAGGAATTCTACTAATTCCTTATGGAATTTATACTTCTCTGGCTTAAGGAGTAATCTCGCTTATGATAGGTAAGTTAAGATATCCTGTACATGCTAGATATGTACTTCCTTAGTCTTAGAGTAGATTAAAATGTTATCAAGGTAGGTAATCGCGGTACGATCTAAATGGGCTCGAATAACATTATTAACTAGTGCCTAGCAGGTCGCTAGTGCGTTAGTGAATCTAAATAGTATAACTAGGTACTTATAATGTCCGTATCGAGTCCTGAATGCGATTTTCTATTCTTCTCCGGCTTTCATTTGAATCAAGTTATAAGCTCCTCGTAAGTCGAGCTTAATGAATATCCTTACCTAAGAGAGTCTGTCCTGCAGCTCGCTGATGTTTGGTAAGGGATATCGATTTTTGATAGTAATATCATTTAACTTCTGATAGTCGACGTATAGCCTAAGTTTCCCATCCTTCTTCGGTGCGAAGAGGATTAGATATCCTGCTAGTGATTTGGATTCTCGAATAAATCCCTTTTTAAGGTTCTTATCAATGTACCCGCGTAGTATAGTGAGTTCCTTTTCTAATAATATATAGATTGGTCTAAACGTTAGTTCCTTTCCTGATTCAAGTTCAATCTCATGATCCCAGGATTAGTGTATAGGTAAAGCTTTTGCTATTATCTCTTTCACAAAGAGATATATCCATTTCTTATATTCTTGTAGGATATTAGGAGGTTTGTTATTTCCCCTAAGAACTCTAGCTTCCTTTTGGCCCTGCTAACCTCTGCTAGTACCTGCTAAGTCGGATCCTCTTTTCTTGAGGTCGTCCTTTTTTTTTGAAGATGAAGTAATATATGCTTCGACCGGTCTTCGGTTCAACTTCTTATCTACCGTCGTCCGCTGTCGGCGTATAGGGTGGATACTAGTGATAATACCAGTTCGCTTAAATCTAAGTACTCCTGTTTTCCAGTTAATTACTAGGTTATGCTTCTTTAATTAAGGCATTCCTAAAATGATGTGATAAGTGGCTATCCTAACTACATCCAAAGAAATTTCCTCACGGTGGCGTTAAATTACAAGGTGTAGCGAGGTAGTCTCCTCGCCTACACTTCCTATTGATAGTTCTGACCCGTCAGCCATTTGTAAGCTGTATGGCTCCTTCTTCTTTCGAGTTGGTAAGCCCGCTAACTGTACCAAAGTTCGAGAAACGAAGTTGCCCGTTGCTCCAGAATCTATCATGGCAATAGTGTTTATCCTATTGATCTGTACTAGTACATTCACGTGTGTCTCGTAATCTGTCGAGCATAAATGTCGTGTTTTTGGGGTCATAACATTGATCTCCTCGTACTTCCCTATAGTACAAGGGATTACTCTTTTCCTGAATCGGGGAGAAACTTGGTAATCTTCTTTTGACGCATATGCTTCTGGCACTGGTCGTGCAAGCATGCGTACCATTCCGTTAAGTGGTATTCCTTAGTATCCATCTCGTGCCTAAGGTAGGTATAAAGGTGCTGATACTACTTATTATCATGCCCTGGAAAGAAACTTTATCCTCTTTTTATTGCTAGATGCCACGTGCAGTCTAACTTCTGATAGTTTCTCCAGTCACGGTGTCTGCATGCGGGAGTCATTGGCGTCCGTCCTTCGTAAGTCTATACGGCCTAATGAGTTTTATAATAGTCATCTGTATAAGCGCTCTAGTGCATGACTTTATATTCCGGATGGTTTAAATCGTTACGATACTCTTGTATTAATAGCTTATCCGAAACTTTCTCTCGATAAGATTCTAATCGTTCCTTAGAGTCGTCTTTCTATTGATCCGTTGACGCGGAGGCATAAGGTGCGGAGTTACTTAGTCTAAAGCGTAGTACTTCTTCTTCTTCTTCTAATGATTCGCTGGTATTTATGTAGTCCCAGTCTAAGTCTCCTTTGATTCCCTGTCCTTAATCAGGCTTTTCCTTCTAATCCTTACCGTCGTCGTTAGAGTCTAGTTCTCTTAGTCGATCTTAAATGGTTTTAAGTCGTGCCTCTATCTGCGTGATATTCTTTTCTTTCTTGACGACTTCCTTTTCCAATTCTTTATATCGCTGCTGGAGTTCTCTGATGTCTGCCTTAGGCGTGTCGAATGCTACGAGTAAATCACATATAATTGCGTCGAGTTCTTCATTATTATATTCTGCCTTAGGCGGATCTTCCGAAGGTCTATTCTTCTTGAGTAGCACTCTTCGTAGTATATTTAACTGTAGTCGTTACATCATGTTTCTTAACCTATAATTCCTGGCAATATGGCCCGGCTTACTATAGCTATAGTAAAGTATTACTTTCTTACCCCTATTATATTGCTTTTTCCCCTTAGGTCTTCCTTTTTGCTGCGTGAAGTCGAGCTCCATGGGTACATGCCTATAGGGATCACGGTGTATCGTTTTCTTTGCGTGGAAACCTCCTCCGAAGTTTCCACTTAGCCGAAATCCTATTAAGCCGCTATTATATTGCTTTTCTATAGCTAGCTTATAGAGTCTGTCGTCGATTCTAGTTATAGTCTTTATAAGAGTTTTAAGGTCATTAATTACTACTTCTACTTCCACTCGCATAAGTTCTTCTTTGATATTGGCCTTAAGTCCTCTTCGATATATAGTTATAAGTACTTTATCATCCTAGTCGGTTTAAGCTAAGTACTATTGAAACTGCGTGGAGTACTCTACTACTGACTTCCTTTAGGTAAGGTGTTATATCACTCGTACCGCGACGTTATTTTTATTAGAAGGTCCGAAATTTCGTTATATCTTAACGCGGAACCTTAAGAAGCTTTTTATCTATCTTTTAATATCTTTATTTTCATCGTTATTAGGGTCTTCTAAGTATCTTTTTAATAGAGGGGCGGACTACTCTTAGGCTCGCCCTCTTAAATAGGAAATAGTAAAAAGGGGTTACTTGACTTATACTATAGTATTAAACTTAAAATATAGTTATACTTATAATAGCCACTTCTCTAGTTTATCTCGTTCTCCGTAGTATATATCTAGTTTAGTAACCCTGATTTTATCATCTTTGTTACGAGTAGGAGGTCGCTGTCCTTACTCGCTTAAGGTAGGGTTTCATCCTAAGGTACTTATCTTAAGGGTACTTAAAGTGTTACGACCCTATTATCTAAAGGTCGATCGGGGTCTAGGATTAATCTCTTAGAGAGGAGTATCAAGGACGGGATAGGTAGGCTTCGTGCTAGGCTAGTCTAGTATAATAGTATTATGTTTAGTGTCTAGGAGATAGCTAGGTTAATAACATGAGTTAAGTACGAAGCTCCTATCTACTGGAAAGCATCGCCACTTATATAGATATAGGAAATGCTGGATCAGCTGGATTAGTACTAATACCACTGACTTGTCTAGATTAGTTAGATCAGTGCTGATACCACTAATCATGACGAGAAGTACTTCGTCTAAGCGTAGTACAAGAACCGCGGGTTCAGGTTATAACAATAAGTTATATAAGTTATATTAGCTAACACGAGTAGGTATTAATAGATTAAAAATCTAAAAAAAATAAATTACGCGGGGGTACTAAATTAGTAGTCTTTAACCTAAGGTTTTTTAAAATTTAGGCTTAGGCTAAGCCGTTTCTTAAGGGAGGAGCTAGAAATCTCTTTAGCTCGCTTAACTATCAACGAATCTAAAAATAGACTCTAGATTTAGAATCTACGCTGAAAACATACTAGTATAATATATTTATAAGCCCCCCCCTCTACTAAGGATAAATAAATTTATTAACATTTATTAAAGTCTAAAAAGTCTAAAAATCCTTAGTTAGTCTAAGTAAGTTAATTATTAAATTAGTAAGTAGGCTTCTAAAACCTACTTACTTTATACTATAATCCCTTAAAAGTAATAATATAGGATATTTCTACTAAACCTACTAAAACTAACTCCTAAGTACTTATAATACTTAAAGTAGACTATAGATAAATATAGATAAATATAATATTACTTAATTATTAGCGCTAAAATTTAATAAGATCTCTTACTTAGATGATTTTAAAATTTTAAAATACTCTTAATAGATTTTAGTACGATGAGATTATCTAATACTAAACTATTAATATAATATTATAAAGTACTATTAGAATAATAACATAGATATATTATATAAATAAATAATATTAATAATAATATCTATCTACGTAGTTATAGTTCATATATATACGTGTCAAGTAATCTATACTAAGACTTAGTTATATAACCGAAGTTATACTATAATAATATACCTACTAAAATCGAAAAATAATAGTATTCTCGCTATCTATATATAATAGTAATATAATAGCGATAGCATGCCTATCCTAATTAATTAGAGTTATTACCTATATACTTATAAACCTTCTTAGTATTACTATTACATATATATAGTAACTATTAGATGAAATTAAATACTCTATAAATATCTTAGTAGATCTAGAATAATTATAACTAGATATTAGATAGGCTATTTCTAGTTGATTAGTAATATCTTTAAAAATATATAGATTTATAATACTATACCTCTTACGGTTTAGCGTCTAGGACTAACTATTTAAAGAAATAAATATACCTTTAATAGGCTAACTAGGAGCTATACTACTACGTACTAAGTATACTAGATATAGCTATTTCATAGCTATATAAGATAGTTACTTACTAGTAATAAGGATTTTTAATAGCTTAGATGTAATGTCGTTATTATTATAAGACCTAATATAAATAACTAGTACTAGGACTAGCTAATAGCTATAGTATAAAGATATATAAGAGAAGTACTAGTTAATAGTACTAGTATTCTCTATAAGATTAGCCCTTAGTACTATACGTAGGATTATAAGCTATAATAAATATACTTTCATATATAGATTATAAGACTAAGTTCTAATAGAGAGGCTAGTAATAGCGATTTACTTCTAATTAGTTAGTTAGTAGCTATAATAGCTAGGCTAAATATATTTATTATTAGTATAGAAGACTAGCGCTTTAATAGCGAGCTAGATAGCTTAGTAAGTAGCTATCTATATAATAATAGCCTAATAAAGAGATTAATACTTGTTAAATATAAGGCCTAGGGAGTAGGAGTACTAGTAAGAAGGGCGACTAGTATTAAGGTATATTATAGCCTAAGGAGTATAAGCGCTAGTAGAGGAGTAATATTTTACCTATTCTTATAGTAATAGGTCTTGTATATAAAGGCGTTAATATAATAGTAAGTAGAAGCGACTAAGGAGTTACATTACTATATATAAGTATTACTACTATTTATTAGAATAATGACGTGGATACGTTATATAGATAAATAATATTAATGATAATATCTATCTACGTGGTTACAGGCAATATATGTACGTGCCAAGCAATCCATACCAAGACTCAGTCACGTGACCGGAGTCGTACCGTGACAAGTACCTCTAGTACAAAATCTTGTATTAATAAGATAATACCATGACCCTATGAACACTAATTCGAAAACCCCCCTACCGCCCTTAAAGTACTTTAGATATTAAAGGCTTTCCCTACACCTGGGTGGCATTATCAAAGATCGCGCTGGCTGCAGAAGTGCTAATCTGCGATGGTTTCAGCACCCACGAAACTGTAGAGATCCTCGAGTTCTATTTCGCTAATAGTGTCATCTTATATCGCCTCCCTTCCCACACCTCGTATAAGCTGTAACCTTGTAACCTCGCGATTTTCTCGCCATTAAAATCAGCCTATCGCGATAATGTAGAGCGATTGGAGCGAGGAGGCGTGGACACGATCGGCAAACAGCATTTCACCTCTTTATATAGTCCCGCACGAGATGTTGCGTTCTCTAAAGGTGCCATCATAGCAGCATGGAACAAGGCCAGTCTATTCCTTTTCAATCCTGATCGAGTCCTAAGTGGAATGTCGAAGCCTACAAGCGAGACGCCAAAGTCTACGAACGAAACATCAACTGCTAACAGACCACAGAAGGTCATTTCTGTGCAAGATACGATCCTGCGTACACTGCAGTAACGCCAGTTTCAATGGAGGCGCTAATGACGTTGCAAAATATGATTGTACAACAAGATGCTTGCACGCTAGATGAGAAGAGCAAAGGCAACCTTGGAAGACACCTGAAGAAGCTCGCTAGAGCTGCTAGTACGTCCCTTGCTAAGAATGCACTCTAGGAGGACAGAATCAAATTCCTGCTCAAAATCAATAATGAGTCCAAGACCCGCCGCACAACTAAATCTTTAGTGCTTGGAAAAGCCAAAGTCATGAGCTGGGAGGACCTTAGGGCGGCTCTTACAAAGCGAGCCGCGGAAGAGGCTGTCAAAGCGCGCAAGGCTTTGGCTCGTGCTGAGAAGGAGGCTGCCGACAGTGCAAGCCGAAGAAGGACCGGCGCAAGCGAAAAGGTGACGAGGTGGACCAGGCTGCGCAAGAACACGCGGTGAAGGTGTCTCGCACTAACGACACCCCTGCCGTGTCAACTTATGAGGCATGGCCGAGGAGCAGCGCAATCGATGTGACACCGTAGAGAGCACCAGAAGCACGCATGTAATTAGTACATGAGCGGTGCGTATAGCCTGTTGCTTATAAAATGCAATTTGCCTTTGCTAATGCCTACGTGGTTCGGCGGTAATCTGAGCTTACTGATTCGAGATCACTACGTACAGCTACGTCTGATCAAGGTTTTCGTCGAGTAGGCAGCTCAGCGCCTGCAGAAGATTGCCTGCCAGGAGATGTCGCGACCTCATTGGAGACAATGTCTGCTGCTTATGGTGAGGGTCATCTCGAAAGCGAGGTTTGTGCGATTCCGGCATTCGTTGTTCTTTAGGACGATGGTCTTATCCGACTCTTGTCCCTGACCTTAGGGATGTGGGCAAAGGCAAAGGAATTTCTGGTTCCTGACCGTGCAAAGCGCTCGCAATATCTTGATTTGTCTCTTCTGATTCCCGTTTGACAGGTTCCTGCCCTCCGGTTTCGAGGGTCCTGGTTCCTCGGATATCATCCATTTTCCTTTCGCGTAAGTCGCACCTGAATCGCCTGTTCCAAAGATCTATGTGGTGGAGCAAAACATCTCCTCGATACCGCTCTCGTTATCTGATGGTGCTGAAATCAGGCCCCAGGGATCTAACGACTCTGTGCTGTAGAAGCAGTGAAGCTTAGCCAGAGCCTTACGATGAGTTGGTGGACGTATGTAGGAAACAGCTTCGATAGTGAATCAGGAATCTCCATGCCATCATATTGCCTAACTTGCTGGATACGATTATAGAGATGTATTGCTCCTCGATACCTCTTCTGTGTCACTGTCAGCGTCTGACGACCGAAAAATTGTTCAATCGCCAATCTCACCTTTGAAACCACCTTGAGCTTCTGGCCCTCACCAACATATTGGCTCTTGCTCACAGCATACTCGAGCTGCTTAATGAAGGAGTACATGAATTTTTATCGGTCAGATACCGCAGAAGTCGGAGCGTATTGACTGATCTCCTGCGTCTCTCCGTTGTATAGCCATGGTCTACTCCAGCCCTGGTCTCAGAGTGATCCGTCAACGACAGACTACACACAGGTGAACCCTGATATCCGTGAAGGACTTGTCGTCGAGATCGGCAACCGTACCATTGACTTGAGAGTCTCTGCCAAGGTCGCGCGCATGAACAAGCTCCTGCAGGACTCTTTGTAAATAGATTTATCATAAGTGCGGAGGCAGCGTAACTTTTTCCTTTGTTGCAATCGAGTCGTGCTCGTACCAAAATTTACTGAACGGTCGTATCCAAGATAGGGTCACGTGATCACACAGTGCTCGGCCTCTTGCAGCCTCGCACACATAAAAGTACAAGGAGACACCGTGAACGAGCGATGGCAGATTATGTGGAGATAAGCCGGTCGGTGACAAAAGCGATTGCTAGGGAGCTGCCTCGTGCGATTGGTCAAGGCGTCTGCCAAACATGTCAAGTCTCCTTCATTCTTACGGCGTCCTCAAGCTCCAATCCTGTCTAAAGGGGATCTATGAGCGTCCCTAGTGCCAGCGTGAGGGTCAACAGGGTGGTCCATGAACGAACACGCACGTCCTTGGGCTTTGAACAAACGAATAATCCCCAATGTTAAGTTCAGTTCGTTCATGGACCACCCTGAGGGTCAATCTCTTTGTAGTGGTCATGCATCTCATTCAGGCTGAATGCTCATTGGAGCTCTCGACTTCTGGCAGGCACACGAAACGAGGTGCAGCTAGAACTTACACGCTGCAACAAATGTTTGCGTTGACTAGCATCCCAGTGTTTCTCTGAATAGTTATCTTCGACGATCAAGGGCTTTGTCCAAATGACAGTTCGGCATTTTCGAACCTACGTTCGTCTCTGAGTACAGAGGCCAAGTTACCCATATCATTAATGCGTGTGCATGATTGATTGTCAGCGCTCTCTTTCGACTGGCTAGGATACTAGCGAGATATTATTGGACCCCGTGTTTATATATCTTAATGGAATTCGACAAGGTTCGATGCTCATCCGTGAGATCACTCGCGGCGCCACCGCCTTTCAGATCGCCTATTCCTCGGGAGCTCGCGTTCGGACGCCGTGTATTCGATGTCGCCAGTCAAGAACACACTGACGATCAACGACGTCGCGGCAGAGAGATACGTTAGCATCGAAGCACCTTGCCATGTGAAGGGATAGATGATCGGCGCAACGAGGCTCGCTGCAGCACTGATGCCTAGACAGAGGGGGAACCAGATTGTGCGACGTTCCACGTCTTTCCGTAGGACCGGAAGGATGGAGGAATATAGAGACAGCCACTGTGTCACTATTTGACTCAGCAAGCTCCAGAAATTCGGATCGTCTGACATCTTTGGCGCTGTCTCTGCTTTCAACGCAATGGAATATCCAGAAATGACGCCACTGACGGTGATGAATATGAATGTGATTACCCAGAGTGTGTCCTGAGTCACCAAGGGATTTATACGTTGGATTCTTGAGATCGAGTTATCGAAAAGCTCCAGCATGAACATCACCCAAGTCTCTGAGAGATTTGGGGCTGGATCTTGGGCTTGACCAGCGGTAACCACATCTGAAGGACGTCGCCGTCTAAGACCTTGGCATTGTCAGCTTATGATTCAGTGAGTCACAAGTTATATTATGTTCTGCTTACCCGTCGAGGCTGTTGGACTTCCTGCCTCTGTTTTTCGTTTCCCATAGATGCGCCATAACCGAACTGAGAGTGGTTCTAAGGCGGACGCAACATCGACAATTGACTCGTAGGCAGGTTCAGGATTGATGGTATCCCACCAATCACACAAGCCAGTCGGGAGGGATGAAAATGTAGATTCACTCGAAAGAGAGACTCTCAACTTTTCAAGGATCTCAGCAAGGTTGGCGCGAAGAGCATCCACACTCTGACATAAAGCTTCCTGAGCAGTTCCGGGCTTGAAGTAAAGTGGACTAGGTCTCTCACAATCTTGCGCGTCATCCTCGAGTCGACGAAAGACGGATGCTTTGGCGATCAGAAGATAAGTGAGGACATCCTTGGGAACCCCGGGCGGCATAGTGTTACCCTCATAACTATACTTGCCCTGAGCAGAACGCAGGATAGTTGCAGCTTCTTTCATCTGCATACCGGCTTCCGGATTGACGTATCCAGCATAGATGTACCAGTTGAAGAGGTCTTCACTTGCCTGGTTTTCGAAACGCTGGTTTCCGGTGTGGAACTCTCTCTGCTTTTGAGACGCGGCTTTCTGTCTGTATTCCTTAACGAAGCGCTCTCGCGACGACTTGAATGCTAAGGTTCTAGGGGCTCCGTCGCCGCCGCTCACCGGCGTCGAAGTCGCGGAGGTGGAAGAGGAAGCCATACTCTTGTCTGAGTGGTCGCCGCCTCCAACCTCCAAAGGAGAGTGGGAGGGTTAGTCGCGCGTGTTTTTAGAGATGCAGAACTGCTCCCTGCAACAATGTAGCGTGGATCATGGTTTAGTACAGTGCCGTAGCAAGATTACTAGGAACGAGGGTTAGTCAGGAAGTAGGCTGCCTTGAAGCTGCGCCACCTTTGAGATCTCACACGATATGACTACTTTAATTATATCGACATGACTGCGCCACAATCAGTACACTAAAGGTGTGTCCCGCCACACAGTGCGTCCCGCCTCGTAGGGAAGGATGTTACCATGCATCCTCAAACAGGGAGAACGGATGAGGATTGGCATAGATACAGGATGCATCTCTCCTCCGACACATGTGTGTCGGCGTGTATTGTCAGCAGCTCCTCCGTCCCAATCCCGCGAAATTCCGCTTTGCTATGTCTCCTTTCAAAGAATCCATCCCGTTCTCCACCATCCCTCCCTCTATTATCCAGCGTCCCAAGATGTCACTTCAATCCGCCCTGGCCAAGGGCAAAGCGTTTCTCACACCTAGAGCATCCACAGACTCCCTCCCTCAGTCGAACCGTTTCATCTTCCCAAAAGTTGACCCGGCAGTCGACGGTGAAGACTGCGATCATGACTGCGCAACCTGCGAGATCCAATACCCAAAAGGCTTCAAGATCGATGAAGAGGAGAAGCTCTATGGCCACGTCAATGGCTGGGCGACGCACATGCTCGTTGCCACTGGCAAGACGGACTGGGTGAAAGATGTTAGCGATGAGAAGGGGAGCGTGATGGAGGCTGTAAGGGACTGCAAGGTTGAGCCTAGCAATGGGGTGAGACCATCCACCACCACGCTCATCTAGCCATTGCTAATGGGTTGTATAGAAACTCATGCTCTCCGCCTCTAGCATGCCCCTGCCTTCGGACCATAGCTCAGAACCTCCACCGTCTCGTCCTACCACCATACTCCTCCTACCTGCCTTCACCTTCATCGACAATGTCACTCCAGTCTCTGTCCCACAGCTGATCAATCACCACATCTCCACCGCCCCAACGACCACCACCCCTCTCCTCGCCCCAACACCTACCCCACCACCCGAGAAGCCGAGACAATCGAGTCCATTCGAAACCCGGCCCTGTCCCCACAAGTACCTTATCCTGATGTGTTCCCAACGCACCCGCGATGCCAGATGTGGCCAATCCGCACCACTGCTCAAGCGAGAATTCGAAAGACTTCTCAGGCCTCTAGGCTTGTACAGGGACCAACACGACCAAAGGCCTGGCGGTGTGGGGATATACTTCATCAGTCATGTTGGGGGCCACAAGTTTTCGGCGAATATAATGGTATATCGACGGGCGGATGCGGTAAGGAAAGAGCAGAATGGGGAGGTCGAGGAGGGTGTGGATGGTTCTACATCTAGCATACCTGAAGCCGAGAAAAATCGGTTGCGAGAGGGAGCGCAGTGTATCTGGCTTGCGAGGGTGAGGCCTGAGGACTGTGAGGGCATTATTAAGTATACTGTCCTGCAGGGCAAGGTCGTCAAGCCCGAGAGGCAGCTGAGGGGAGGCTTTGATAGAGGAAGGGGACTTGTGAGCTGGTAGTATATAACTTTAGAGCTAGCATCAATGATTAATGCCAATAGACAGACTTTCCCCGCAATCTCAAAGCCGCATGGTTGACGACACACGCTCACAAAACCCAGGGTATCCAATATCCCAGACCAAACGCCTCGCTGAATCGCGTCGACGAACTAAAGTAGGTGCTAATCTGTAAACATTCTATTAACCCCTCTCATCCGCTGAGACATACTCATACGGCAAATCCAACGGTGCCCTCGCCTCAGCCAGCCTGATGACGCTCCCAGCAGCCGATTTCCCCGAGTATACACTAGACGTAGTCCCGCTCCTCATCCTTCTCAAAGAGCGAATACTCGGCGTATGTGCGCCCCTCCTCTGACTCGCTCTTGTCACCTTTGAGAACGCAGAATCATCTCTTTCAGCGGCTGGTCTTGAGGGCGCGATGTGGATTGTTCCATCCTCGCTTCTGGCGCCGGCGCTACTGGCTGAGGATGAGGATGTCCAGACGTCGGGGCGGGCGGATACCCATTCTTCTGGTATGTGCGTGTGTTCGACTGTTTCGTTTGTGGCGAGGCTGCGTCTGTCGGGACTATCTTGTGATGATGTTTCCTCCTCTTCCATCTCGGTATGTAACGTCTCGACGATGTTTGGGGCTAGGGGTGCCATATTTCGCAGTATCTCGGCGAATACGCTCATTAGTCCTCGGAATTCGATCTCGTTCAGCTCTTTGCCTGAGAATCTCGCTTGTTCGTAGATTGTGAGGAATTCTGGGCCGAGTTCGGGTGGTGTGATCATGTTGAGGGTTGTGAGGTGGGCGATGTAATCGCGGAGACCCATTGACGCTGGGCGCTGGAGGAGCTCGACGGCTAGAGGATCTGGAAGTGGTGGGTCGGATGGGTCTGCGGTGAGCTCTGGAGGGCAGAGAAGGTCTGGAGGAGCGAGTGAGACGGCTTTGGCTTCGATGAGATGCGGTAGCTCGAGAATGACGGGTTCGTAATGCAAATTTGGCAGATCAGGCGATGAAGGCGACGACCAGCCTGGATGAGATAAAGTACCCCAAGTCGGCTGCATGCGCTCGCGCTCCTGCTGCCCCATCGCCTGCATCCCAAATCTATGCTTCCTACCAACGCCTCTTTCGGATCTCTCTGCGGTGAGGTCTCGCGGCCGCGCCTCAAACGCAATCCACGCACTATTCTCCAACCCGTCTTGAATCACCCTTCCAACTCTTCCCAAATTCATGCCTACGCCCTTGCCCTCCGTCCCGCGCCAATCCCGCGGTATGCCCGCCAGCGCGCTCCGTGTCTTGTACATGCGTCCGCCATAGATGAGCAATGCGATTATGGCGGTCAGTACGTAGAAGCCGGCGATGATGAAGATGTGGAAAATTTCTTGCGCGCGGAATGATTGGTAGATCTGGTCGCCGGGGGTGATGAGGAGGGCGGCACCGAGGAGGAGGAGGAGTGC
>JAABUK010008533.1_pt1 | contig 14327 bp, 16 predicted proteins | sample 5559141 | NCBI WGS metagenome assembly JAABUK01 (sample SAMN10711869, study PRJNA513367) | rock metagenome | isolation source: Antarctica rocks | place: Antarctica: Victoria Land, Pudding Butte nord | collected 2016-01-03
TACACTGAAATTGCTGCCAGAGAACACCTTGTAGTATGGGGCACAAGCATGCAGCAAGTGATTACAGTCCATGCAGCCAGAGTCAAAGTGTACAACTGTTCAGGTGCCTATCATTGCAAGATTGTCTTGCTTGTGCAGATCCTGGTGTCCTGTACAAAAGGCATATTGAATGACACCCTGGAGACACCCCAGCACATCCTGTCCAGAGTCCTGCCATCAGAGATGACCAAGAATCTGGCGTATTTGAGTGGCCCCTCCTTTGCAGCAGAAGTGGCAGCTGGACAACCCACAGTGGTCACCATTGCCAGCGCCAATGACCAAGCTGCTGGCAGAGCGCAGATGCTGCTTTCCAACTCTCGATTCAGATGTTATCGTACAAATGATGTAGAAGGTATGGCCTTCATGCAAGCTTACAGATTTTGTTCTCTTTCCATCAAGTGGTGAGTGAGTGAGTGAGTGAGTGAGTGAGTGAGTGAGTGAGTGAGTGAGTGAGTGAGTGAATGAGTGGGTGACAAAGCAGTACAGGCCCCTCAACTGGGGGGATGCCTGCACTTGCTCGCAGCTTTTTTGTGGGCCAACTTGCAGCCAGCAATGTTTCAAGCACAGCATCAACACCGTGAAGGTTGCGTGCAATTTGTCAAAGCCAAGCGTGCAGCAGACACTGCATTGCACAGAGGTCTCGAAGGCTGTACCACCCTGGTGGGTGAGTGAGTGAGTGAGTGAGGGGAGTGTGCCAAGGTTCTAGAAGCCAAACTGCATGCAGCTGCTGTCTACAGGGTTGAAGCTGCATTGATACAAACTTCACGCAAGCTGTGGCATTTGAAGCACACAATCGTGCCACTGGTTCAGGTGTTGAGATGGGGGGCGCCCTGAAGAACGTGCTGGCCATTGCCTGTGGCATATCAGATGGTCTGGGCTTTGGGAACAATGCAAGGGCAGCTCTGATCACACGAGGCCTAGTGGAGATCACCCGATTGGCAGTGGCCAGTGGAGCCCACCCCATGACCATGGGGGGTCTGGCGGGCATGGGTGACTTAGTCCTCACATGCACAGGTATACTCCACAACCCAGCGTACACGCATGGCTGTCAGGCAAGCTGGAGATGGCTTGGACTGTCAATGCAATGCTTGAAGATGGGCTTGGCACAAAATAGCGTTAACTGAGGGGTGAGAAGCTGCTGTGCCAAGACTGGGCTTTGCACTTGATGGGCAAGGAGCTGAAGCATAAGCAAGTTGCATGCACCCAGGTTGCATGAGGGTTTGTCATTGCGTCAGCATTTGGGCTCAGACATAAGCATACGTCCTGCAAATGAGGGGCAAAATATTGCAGCAGGAGCTTGCAGTGGTTTGCTTGACACTGCTGCAGGCGATGCTAGCAGGAACAGAACAGTAGGCCTGCGCATTGGCAAGGGTGAGAAGCTTGAAGACATCATCAAGAGTACCAACACTGTGGCCGAGGGCGTGCTCACAAGCAGGTACTGTGCAAGCAATGCATAGAACGCTCTCACAGCAGGCTATACTTGGCGGCGAGATTTGTCCTGCACATACTAGCTCATCATGAGCTGGGAAAAGTTATATTCATCATCATCATCATCATCATCATCATCATCATCATCATCATCATCATCATCATCATCATCATCATCATCGTCATCATCGTCGTCGTCGTCGTCGTCCTGTCGTCGTTGTTGTTGTTATTAGTAGTATGATTGTTACTACTACTATTTAATACTACAGCAGGCCTTCTGCCAATGCATCCATCATCACTGCCTGCTCCCTCTGTGTATGTGTACAACAAGCCATGCAAACGCTTCAAGCCAGATTGTAGGTGTCAATCTTAGATAGGTAACAGCATTTCAGAGTTGTGCTGGAAAAGCATGTCGCTGTGCTGCATGTGAATTTTGATACGAGATGGGCAAGCTGATCCCTGTGTCATGGCATGGTCTGTGTGACTGTGCATGCTGTACAGACTAAAGATCCTGCAAGTCAATGCAGTGCGGCTGCAAAGTTGGCGAAGAAGCTGAATGTGGACTGTCCCATCATTGATGGCACCTTCAGAGTGATCCATGAGAAGGCTGAGCCTCTTGGGGTAAGCTCTTTGCCAGTGCTGTAGCACTGTCCGTGTTTGCCGGCAAAAGCATCAAGCGTTGTGCTCATTGTTATATCCCCCGTCCCCCCCTCTCCCCCCGGGGGGGGGCCCTCCTTCCTCTCACCCTGGGGCTTACCCAAAGCACAAGTGTCTTTTGCTGCATAATGTGCGTCCTGTCGGCAACAAGCTGGTTGCCAGGAATCTGAGACCGTGTCGACTTCTGTGATGTGTGTTGTGTGTTGCAGTAGTGTGTATGCAATGTGTGTTGTGTTCTCGCATTCACGTGATGATCCAGTTTTGCATGTGTAGATCAACCTAGGGGCTTTCGATTGACTAAATTGCATTTCTTGCTTCAGGTGGTGTCAGAAGTGATGAGTAGAGATCTCAAAATGGAGGTGGATGATGAGCTCATGCAAGCAGCTAAGCACTGAGAACAGATGTATTGATCGTCCACTGTGTACTGTCCTCAAAGTCAGAGAGAGAGAGAGAGAATCAGAAGCAGCAGTTATGTGAGTCCACGGTATTCAGTGCAGGAGTGTGTGTGGGTTTGATTGCGTAAGAAACTACCTGTAGCTGTAGATGTAGACCTAGCTCAGGGAAGCTGTGCATTATGGATGTCCAGCATGTGTATACATGAAGCCTTCCCTATAATTCAGGCTCTTTACCAAGCTCTACAAATCATTGTATCCTTGGGAACGTGCATCTGAGATCCAATCTATCAAGGATACATGAAGCTTGATGTTAATATTAATGCTGTCAAAGCCTAGTATCATTAATGCTGTCAAAGCCTAGTATCATCTCTTTGTCAGTTCAGGCAACAGCCATGTGTAACCTCTATGTGCCCTGACTGATGGCTTCCACTGCGGCACGCATGTGCATACATATATGACCGTACACCTTTTGGTTGAATGCTACATGTGATGTGCCGTGCAAGGTCTTGAATGTTCCAAACTGTGTTCCAAATTCATGAAATAGATCCTGTATTTGACACGTTGCCTATGATCCAGGCATTTCACCCGGCTCTGCAAATCCGTGCATCCTTGGGGACGTGTGTGAGATCTATTCGCTCAGGAAATGGAGTAAACAGCTTCCAGCGCAGCTGCGGTGTTGGTCAAGAGCAAGGGCTGACTGCGAGATTGGAGTCCATTTGAAGTCCAATCAAGTTCCATCTCAGTCGCCACAGAATTTCTTTGGGGACAAGCGCCATAGAGTTTGTGAATGAATACAGTGTCAATAGCCGTACATACCGGTCGCTCTTGTGCTGTCTTTGTCCTTGTATGATCTGATCTGCGATATACTGTCAGAACAACGGGTCCTTCAGAAACCCCTGACAGCTCAAGTACCCTACATGTGTTGAGATCATAGCCTTCCGGTGTAGGTTGCGCATCTCAGCTGAAGTCATGTCTCTTCTGACCGGCAGCCTTGTATGCACAACATTGCTATGTATATGAATTACTGTGCAGCTCCGTGGGACCGCCATGACTACTCTGCAGCCTGTCCGTCAGCTAACATTCAGCCTACGCAGTGACCAGCTAGCTTCGTAAGCGTAAGCAATACACATTGTCTGACTGGGCAAAAGAACATGGAGCACCAGTGTACAAGAACCCCCAGAAGACTCTCCTATTGACCAGGCAAGCATCTCAAAGGTCTAACAGGCACTCCTTGCATTGCCTCCCTTTCTGCATTCTTTGTCACCTGTGAGCTTGTCACGGGTGACAAAGCTGACTTGCCATCTCATGAAACAGCAGGATCGACACCGTGGGAATGGCAAGGTCTGTCACCCTTGCAAGGCGCTGCGTCCTAGAAGCCCCTCTGTGGCTACAAGCTGTTTTGCCGGCATGCTTGATGTTGGGCCTCATCATTTCTGGGGTATGCTCACACGTCGCTAACAACTTGCTTGAGATTCTAAATCAACTGGCAGAGGGCCAGCACTAGCACTGTATTCATTTTTCACCAGAGAGGCAGCTGGCATGCACCATGGCAATGCATATATAATAATTCAGCAGTGCAACAGTTCTTCAGTAAGACTGCTTGAAATTGACATGGCAGACCTATCCCTGATCGCACAGGCAGTCATGTTGTTGGGACCAATTTGTTGTGAGGATGCTGCACTCAAACCCTGCAGGCTTGAAATGCATCTTCAGGAGCAGTTGCATGCCATCAGTCACAACATCCACCACCACCAACTCCCCATTGCAGGTCATCAAAGCTATGTAGACATGGCAATGCATATCCTAGGATACGTGTATACACTTGTTTCAGCTATGTAATATATGGTTATATATACATAGAGGACACACCAGCCGTAACACATTCCTCAGCGGCCCTTGCTGTGCAACATACACTGCATGCTGCTGGATATTGACACCATGTTGTACAGGTATTTGAGTTGCAGACTCATCTGACATCACTCCCAGAGCCAACACATCCACAGCCTACCATACTGCAGTCCCTCAACTTTGGTAAGGCGCCGAACTCACTGCCCTTTTGTTGTAAATGCCTCTGCATTTTGCCCAAAGCTCTTTGTCCAGTGCCAACTCAGCCCAAACTCTGCTCATGGGTTTGGTATCTGTGCCATTGAGATTCACTCAGTGTTACTGAGCACTACTCAGTGCAGCTTGCCATTCTAAGGTGCTTGCAGGGCTGTGCTTGTCAGTCCCTTGCCGGTGCCACAATGATTGAGGCTAATGTACTGGCATGTGTGTCCAGGTGTCAGACCTGGTCAAAGATCAAACCTGGTCATTGCCGTTGTTGGGGACACATCAATGCATCCAAGGTGACGCCTGCTGCTGCCTTGATGCAACAAGGCTGCGTGACACTCAGCCTGTGATAGTGCATTGTTCTGCACAGTTATGTTTCTTCTGCTGTAGCATGATGTCCACTGATCTTGCCATTCCACCTGTGCTACATAGCATCACAATTATGGCATTGTGGCACCAACAAAGGCTTCAGGTCACTGCACTGCTGCCAGTCATGCAACTTCCCTCACTATGTTCTGCTTTGCACAATCCAGTAAGGCATTCAAGTTGCTGCTGTGCACAAGCAATCAATTACAACAACAGCATGCCTGCTGTAACACAGCCTACCCACAAAAGTTGCATGCCTGCTCAGGTGGATGGCAGATTTCGAGGATGCAAACTGGGACCTAGCCATCATCTACAGCGGCAACAAAACCCAGTACGCATGTCCTCAGTGTGTCCACCTTGAAATCAACAAAGGAGCAAAGTGGCTCCTGGTGTACGGCTTCACACAGTCCACAGCCTGGCAGAACGAGTACCAGCACCGCTACAGCATGGTGTACGTTCCAGATGATGACATCCTTCAGACCACAGCAACTATCAACAGGGTCTTCAACATTCATGCCCAGCATGGCTTGCTGCTTTCCCAGCCTGTGCTGTGCTCTTGGCTGGAGAGCCACACTGCATCCTGGGACATGGTCAAGGGACCGACAACAGTGCTGCGCTACACCAACTTTGTGGAGATCATGGTGCCGCTCTTCAGCATGTCGGTGTTCAACAGCACTGTCATCAGCACTATGTCTCATGCTGAAACAGGTGAGCTGTGAGATCTTCTGTGCTGTGCTGTCAGACCTTCTGTGCTGTGCTGTGCTGTGCTGTGCTGTGAGACCTTCTGTGCTGTGCTGTGAGAGCTTGAGAGCTGTGAGATTTTGACGGGTATGACTAGACCATGTTGTGAGACCATTGGCATATGGGAACACACTTTTGCTGGACAGGCAGATAACCAGCGGCAGATCTGTCAGGCTTGCTTGTGCATGCATCTGAGGGAACAAGGTCTAAGCCCCTATGCTCAGAAGAAGTGGTGTTTGTACTATTCTGAGCATCACTGCAGTCATTGCTCAAAGATAGTCCTACAGAATAGTGACTGTATACTATGCCATAAAGAAATGTAGACTGTTATGGCATGTCAATAGTACATCAGCATATTGCATTACGTCATGACATTGTCTGATCACTTTGATGTAGTTGTCACTCTTATACAGAACCAACATATTCATCTGCTGTGCCGGCATGCCGCACCACACACACTCAACTGAGGCATGTGCTTACCAATGGTGCTGGCAAGTTAGCAGGCTGACAACAGCATGTTCGTACATGTCTGTATGCAGGATGGGGTTTGGACTGGCTGTGGCCCTTTTTGCTGGGGTGCCCGTCAGAGAAGATCGCCATCATAGATGAGGTACTATCACATTGCTGTGCTTCATGAGATCACTGTCAAAACCTGTGGCGTCAAGCGCAAGGGTGAATGATGTGCAGACTAGCTACAGGGCTCTGAGCCACCGTATGCAGCTGAACGATTTGCTGGTGTATAAATGCACCGCGGAAATAGAGATGTTGGCTCATGGCAAATGCTTGCATGTTGTGCTGTTGTAGAGTTTGCACAAGTGGTTCAAATGCATCTTGTGTATTTGTCAGCAAATGCAACCTGCATGGACTTTTGTACAATATGCTGCACAGCCACAAGCTGCGGCAGCAACTGAATAACACTGAATCACTGGCTGACCGCAAAGCTCTCCTTGTTTATGCCTTCAAGAATGTTATGTAAGATACTGTTCTTTGTATCGTCCTTGCACCAAAGCTGTTGTGTTTGTCTGCAACGGGGGTTTTCTGTGATTTTTCCAAATAGCATTCACACGCTATCACAACCGTGAGATGCTACACAGACCCCCATGCTCAGTTACACACATGATCATGTGCACTCTGCATACAGGTGACTGTCTCAGTCTGGAGAAACAAAACTTGTCCTGCATGTAACTCATCATGAAAGTGTTATTATCATTATCATTATTATTATTATTGTTATCGCTGTTGTGGCTATTGTTACTCTGTATACAGGTGTGTGTCATCCACCCCAAAGCACAGCTGCAGCCCCCAACAAAAGCCAGCATGTATGCCAAAGGACACAGCCCTGGTGCAGAGGAGTGTGGGCAGTATGCAAGGTTTGGGTATGATGCCGATGCTGCAAGGGATTATGGGATGCCCATGAGGGTTGCAAAGCGGCTAGGGCAGCTTTGGCAGCCCTGGTATGAGGACATGTTGCAACAAGCTGGCCTACAAGGTAGGCAATCCCTGCCTTCTCAACATCAAACTACAACGATCTAGATTGCAACAATCACCTTCTGTTATCTGCACGATTGCCAAACCCGTCGAATTGGTATACCCTATAGAGATGTGCAAGACAGACTGCTTGGAAAGACAAGACTTGTCCCGCACGTACCTAGCTCATCATGAGCTGGAAAGCGTTGTTATCAAGATTATTATCTGATGTTCTTTTCATTTGCCCTCTGTACATTTTGGTTGCAGGGTGGTTGATGCTGCCTGCGGCTGTTTCTTGCTTGTTGTATGCCAACAACAATGCAGCCAATGCGAGCTCACACAATCATGCATGCAACTAGCCTCATCTGAGCTTCTGCACATCCCAGACTATTGTACAACAGCTGTCATGCGTGTCTGTGTTTGGTTTTGCTTGAAGCAAATACTGGTTTCTAGCTTGTCCATTTCACACAGGAGCACGCTTATGCTGTTGCGAATCCACACCATGGCACGTGTGTGTATACGTGTATGTCTTTGTGTATGCGTCGCAAGACCTGTCCCGCACATACCTAGCTCATCACGAGCTGGAAAGCGTTGTTACTATCACTACTATTATTATTGTTGTTGTTATTATTATTACTATTATTATTATTGTTATTATTGTTGTTGTTGTTATTACTACTATTATTATTATTATTATTGATTGTGTATATGTCTACTACTGCAGTGGACAGCAGCTACATTCCAGTGGAAAGAGAGGTCAAGCTTATGGTCAACACCTCCCTGCATCTGCAGCATGTGCAGCAGAGTCAAGCAGCTATGCTACAGGCGCCCCCTGCAGTGTTGAGGACAAACCTTGTGGTCGTCACGGGGCATCCCACATGGTATGCACCAACGCCATCTCAGCAGGCAATTTTGGCCAAACAGCAAGAGAATTTGACCAAATAACAAGGAAATTTGACTAAATAGCAAGCAATTTGGCTCAAAGAGCAAGCACTCATTTTTTTGTCTGTGCTGGTTTGAGCGGCCATACTTGCTGCTAGCCATACACTAGTGATGAGTTGTTGCATGCTAGACGCACCACCGTATCAACCAAAACAGTTGTGACCAGCAAAAGAACCCTCTGCTCAAAGGCAATTTGTGACAACCGCAGGCTACCAGCCAATGCTAATGCCACATGGGATCTGGTCATCATCCAGCATCCCAGTGCTGTATCTCCATCCCCAGCCTGCTTGCTGACCTTCACCAGCTCTGCTGTTGGTCGGTATCAGCAACTGTGGCAGTTGATGCAGTCAGAGGAATGGAAGGAGCTGCATACAGAGCAGTACCAGTACATCTACCTGCCTGACAGTGATGTGTACCATGCTGCTGAGCAGATTGACAGGTGAGCCATGCCACCTTGTCTGTATTTTGTGTGTCCCAGATGTGCCCATTGCTTGACGACTGCATGCACACAGCCTGCAGTGTGATGTGCATTCTTGCCTGTATATTGGTGTGACATCATCACCACACACTTGTATATTGCAAATGGTTACCGAAGTCAAGCACAGCTGGAGATTACTTCCTTTTGTCTGTTTCTCGCTGCATGGCATTGTGCCATGACATTATGCTGTCAATTGACAGATCCATTACAATGTTTGTTCGTTAAAACTACATTCTTATTGCTTCTTGCCGCTGGAAGTTATATGATTGTGATGGCATCCTAATCACACTCCTTGCGGTGCGTGAAGATGCTGTCTTCCAGGCAAAGACTTCATCAGTTCACATGAGCTGCAAGATGGACTTGCCTGCCCGTGTGTCTATACAGCGCTGCATGATGCCTTCTTCATGCAATCCTCACACCTCACGCTGTCATGTGACACATTCAGTTTTTGGCTGGTTCCGTCTTGCTGCAGAATGTTTGAGATGATGGCTCAGTATGACCTGCTGATGGCGCACCCATCAGTGTGCTCAGACTTGGAATCTGACTCACACCTCATGGACATGCTGAAGCGGCAGCCTACCAATGTACTGCGATACACCACTGCCGTAGACATCCTGGCGCCTCTATTTGACATGGCATTCTTTCAAGACAGTGTTGTGAACACGCTTCATAATGCCACGTATGGTATGCCTCCGAAAAACAAATTGCAGATCGGAGTCAAAACCTGCATCCTTTGCATGCTGCAACTGGAAATGCGTACAGACTATACTTTTGCTCAGCTTATCTGCCTGGCCAGATGTACTTTCTGGTGCATGTGTCACACATATGACAAATGCTTCTTCTTCAGTGATTCAATTGCTTGCTCACTCACTCGCTCCTTCACTCACTTACTCACGCGCTCCTGCACTGTCATAAGCACACAACAATTTGATGCTGTCTGACACAACCATGCATGCCCACTCATTCTCTCACTCACAGTGCGTGTCATCAGTTGCTCACACATTGACTTCACATGAACAATTCATGATGGTGCTTAGTGTAAATTGTCTGTTGACTGCCTGTCCCAGTCATTGTCTGTTAACTGCCTTGATGGGTCTTAAAGACAGAAGATCTTGATTCATGCATTTGTTCGTATCATTTATTCAATTGTTTGTTCATTGTTTGTTTGTTCATTCGTTAATATGCTCAATCATTCATGCATCCATCCACCCATCCGTCTGTGCATTCATTCGTTCAGTCATTCATTCATTCATTCATTCGTTCATTCATTCATTCATTCATTCATTCATTCATCTATTAATTTGTTTGTTCGTTCGTTCGTTCATTCATTCATTCATTCATTCACGCAGGACATGGGCTGCAATGGCTGTGGCCTTTCCTGATTGGCTATGCTCCCCGCAGAACAGCGGTCCTAGATGAGGTTTGCGTAGTGCATCCCAGGGACGACCTGCAAGCAGCTCTCAGATCATCCCTGCAATTGCAGTCCCGGAAACAAAGCCTAGCACTGAAGCCCAAACCCAGATGGCGCTCATTTCTAGCTCAAGCCAAGCAATCTTGGACTGGAAGCGAGAAGTTGCCACACAGGGCTCAGTACAGTGCAGAGGCACTAAGTACTGCACCAGGGGGGGATTACTTACCCATGAGGGCTCCTGGAGGGCGAGAAGCACAGCAGGAGATTGAGATGCAGCTCAAGCACTTTGGGTACAAGGCGGAGTTGTATGGGGTGAAACACCGCTCAGCAGACTTGGTTGAGACTGTGTTCCAGCCTTGGTACCAGGACATGCTTGACATGGGGAGCATTCAGGTATGCCTCCATGGAGCTTGCATTCAGTATCCCCTGACTTTCCTGCAGACGCCCGCATGACTGAAGTGCTGCCTTGCACATGCATGTGCCTTGCCTTGACCTGACCTTTCTCAAGCACTGCAGGCAGCGCTGCAGCATTGAGCTGCTCTCTTCTATGCAAGTATTAGGTCTTCCCACGGTTGCGGTACCCCGTGTGCATGCAAATGGTACAATAAAATGCAGTTGCCATGCGTCATGCTTGTGTACTGATGCCCTGTGCAAAAGGCGTTACATGAGCATGGTGCTGTGGCAGCAGTTTTAGTAAGAATGACTCCTGACATACACCAATGTGTTGATAGGTGTCAGCGATACCTTCATGGCATCACCTGGCTGTGAGGAAGCCGGAGGGGGGAGTGCACCTGTCCACAAGCGCTTCCCATCCCTTCAGCGACTTGTCTGTTCTGCAGCAAAGCTGACAGCAAAGCTGACATGATGATCATGCACCTGCTTTGCTGTTTTATTGTCATTGTTGGTTTCTGACATGTGCGTGTGAAGTCTTCTCACAAGTGAGCATGGAGTTGATGCTCAATCAGGAATGACGTCAGTTGACTGACTTGAGTCAGCAGCAGGTGACCTTTGCTGTTGGCTGCAAGTCTTGTGCTGCTGGTTGTGACAGTGCCTGTTGTTGGATCCAAGGAGTCATCACAAACACATTATCGCATCTTGTTGCACTGCTGTTGAGTTTCTCGTTCTTGCTTTTACAGACATGCTGTTGTCAGACAGGCTGTTGTTTGTGCTTTAGCTTATTTGAGACACTTACGGCCATAGACTCTGTGCCAATGCTGGGGCTCATCAACATTAGATACAAACTTGGCAAGCTGTCAGGAATTACAGTGCCTTTTCCATTTTATGGCTTCAAGTTTTGTGACAGGTTGTCCTCACCGGCAAACATGCTTGTTCACCATTTTGCACAGATGTCTCGCGGCGACAATCTTACCTCAGACTAGAGGCGGACCAGACCCAGTGTTGAATGTAGCCAAACGCAAGTAGCAGTGCATTTGCCATCTGCGCTTTCCTGCTTTGAAAATGCACATACACGATGATTAGCTGGCTAGCCTACATCATAGTGCACATATGTGCATCATAGCAATGATGATCATGTGTGCTCCACTCCAGGAGCCTTTGAGACATACACGATTCATCATAAGGTGGATAGCATCCTGAAATCTGTGCACCGTACTGGCTTGCCATAGAGTTGTTACCCGTGTTGTCTATTTTTTCTCCCAAAGCCATATGTCCTGGGAGAATGGGTATGTCGCATCCTGCGTACGCTGTTGTTGCATCGTGTCATGCGCTGTGCTTGCAGCACATTGGCTACTCAAAATCGTGCTCTAGGCTATGAAGCTTCAAGCTCGTCAAAACCGCTCTGAAACCACTGAGCCCATCTTGCTTTTTGCAAGACCTGGTGCCGTTGTACAAGTTGCAGAGCGCCATGCAGCATCAACAGCATACGTGCGGGTGCAGGCATGCATGCGCTAACCAAAGGCCTTTCGTTGCTCGACTCCCGAGAAGAGCGCACTACAGGTCTCGTGCAGGTGTGCGTGCGTAGGCACGGCCAAGACGCTGCTCCGCAGTTGCAACCAGAACTTAACATAGACGTTGCATACTGTCGCAGTGAAGCATCACAGTATACTGACGGTTGCCATTTCCAACGGCAAAGAGATAGTCGCACCGTTCAACGTGGTCATAACTGGCAGCACAAAGGGTTCGCTCGCTTTGTACGCCTTTCATGGAAGCTCGGCGTCATGAGCATCATTTGACCCTTCTAGCCCATCGCAGGGATTGGAAAGGCCCTGGCCACAAACTTTGTACGCAGTGGCGACAACGTGGTCATCTGTTCTAGATCAGGTCTCCCCAAAAACTCAGCAGGGCGTTGCATTACCCTTTGTGAGTCTGTGTCGTGCAAAGTCCCCAAACATAACAGTGCACTGCAGCTGACAAGGTGAAGGCAACAGTTGCTGAGCTGACGGCGCTTAGCAAACAGCAAGACTTAGGTGAGGTCAAGGTAATTCAGTAGGCGTGCTGCACCTTCCTTGTGCTGCAGATCTGCATTCCCTAGCTTGATACATTGCACCAGTGTTTGCAAACACATGATGCTTGACATGTTGTGCAGGGGAGGGCATGCAACATGACCAAACCTGCCCAGGTGGCTTCATTGGCCAACTTTGCGCATGCAGAACTGGGAAGCATAGATCTCTGGTGAGCATGTGGTGCATGCACCAAGCATGAAACATACATTTGGAACTAGACCACCATGTGACGTTGCGCCACCAAGTCATAGCTAAGTGTTCTCTGCATAGAGCTGAAATTTGTGTTACATTGGCATGCTATATATTGTGTAGCAACCCTGCTGTTTTACTAATATGACTGCAGGATTAACAATGCGGGCTCCAATAGTTACAAATACGGTGTGCTGGGCGACTATACAGATGCTGAGCTGGTAAACATTGTGGAGACAAATGTTCTTGGTGTCATGGTTGGCTGCAGGGAGGTAAGGATTGCCCTATGCCTTCCCGTTTAAATCCATAGCTACAAACAGCCTGCTTGACTTGCCATTGCAATACACTCTCATTGCTGGAGCACACTGCAGTTGCCTGAGCATGTGCTTCATGGTTGGTAAGCCAAGTATAGCCTCAAACGCACACCCTACCCTTGCACTCACCCCTGCACCGCTTGTGCATTGTATGCATTCCCTTCCTTCAAGGTCATCAAATGTTGCACCCATTCTTGGGCCTGCAGGCCATAAGGGTCATGAGGGATCAGCCATCTGGTGGGCATATCTTCAACATGGATGGGGCAGGGGCAGACGGCGGGGCTACCCCCCGATTTGCTGCTTACGGGGCCAGCAAAAGGGGCCTTGCCCAACTGGGCAAGTCTTTACAGGTATGCCTTCTAACCACACCAGTCCTGTTCTGCATGCTGTATCGTTAGTGCTTCAAAGCTGACAGTCCACTGTCACCGTCCCTGAGCATGATTGACACTGATCATGCCATCTTGCCGTGCATTACACTCTCCTCCACAGAGATTTCAGATCATATGTACAGCATGTGCCCTACATGTACCTCGTCAGACCTTGCCACGAACGCCTGGAATACACACGGTCTGCCTGATATGACTGGCAGCTTGTGCTGTACTGAAGCATGCAGGGACCAATGTCTTGTGTGCACCCACTTTTGCCCGCCCTGCTGGAAACAGCCCCAGCAGAGTGCCCTGCACCATGTACTATGCTTTGCTGCAGGCTGAGCTGAAGATGTCTGGCATCACCAACATTGGCATGCACAACTTGTCACCTGGTATGGTTACCACTGATCTGCTCATGTCAGGTAATCTCCACTCGTCGTCCAATATCCTACCTTGAAAAATTGACGTCATGCCACTGCTTGTATGCTGGCTGCATGCAAGGCTGCCCTGCCTGGGAGCTGTTTTGAGTCATATGTGTGTGCTCCCGTCATCAGACAGGATCATTCCTACACTATTTGGAGGAGATGCAGCTGTGAAGCCGTGCTGTGTCTCAGGCAAATTGCACTATTTGCACACCCTTGCTGAAAATATTCATGTCAACTGCAACAAGACGCCGATACCAGCTGGCAGAGCTCATCACTGCTGATTTATTTGCACACGCCCGTGTTGAGTCTCTTAGACAAAATGATACAAAAGCACTCAATGTGATAACCTTGCAGGGGCAGACACCAAAGCTGCAAAGTTCTTCATCAACTGTTTAGCAGAAGAGGCAGCCGTGGTTGCCGATGCTTTGGTGCCAAGGATACGCAAGGTTCCTCAGGATTCTGGCGGGGGTGTGGGCGGCAGCACATACATCAAGTTTCTGACAAAGCCGAAGGCATACACTCAAATCATTGGACGGCTCATTGGTGGAAGGCGAAAGAACAGATTTGTGCAGGAAGAGTAAAGTTTGACACACATT
>JAABUK010008534.1_pt1 | contig 14325 bp, 14 predicted proteins | sample 5559141 | NCBI WGS metagenome assembly JAABUK01 (sample SAMN10711869, study PRJNA513367) | rock metagenome | isolation source: Antarctica rocks | place: Antarctica: Victoria Land, Pudding Butte nord | collected 2016-01-03
GATGGCCTGACGGCGCGCGACTTCATGAGAGTAAGCGTCAAACTACCCGAAGGCCGTACACAATTGATGTCGCTTGAAGACGCCGCCGAAGCAACCGGAGAAGTGCAGGCAGCGGTCAGAGATGCGCTCGACATACACGAATCATCATTGCGGGGCGCGCTTTCCGAAGCCGAAGAGTTTCATGCCGCGACAACGGGCATCGTTGAGGAATACGAAGCGTTTCTCAAGGCGCATCACATGAAACTTCCAAAAGCACAATTCAACGCCAAAGAGCACATGGAGATCGAACGCTTCGCTGCCCGCGTTGAAGAAGACGAGTTGCATGATCGTTTCGGCAAAACCGCCGAAGATGCGTTGCGTGGTGGTCGCGTCATCGGCATTGAGAAATTACATACTATCGCCGCGCAGGAATATGGTGAGCAAAGAACCATGTCGCAAACAATAGAAGTGAGCGCCGCGCCGCAGGCCATCGTGCTACAACAAGAGATGTACATCGCAGAACAGACAGCTACAACGCCTGCGCACCCTTCTGCTATGCAGCCTTTACCACAGCGGCTCAATCAGGAAGCAACGAAAGCTGGCGTTGAGACTAACCCCTTCGCCGATGGTTTCGACGAGACGGATGCGGGCAATGCTGAAATCGAAGAGATTGAAACCGATTTTGGCTTAACGCTGTGACGCTGCCGATCAGCGCGTTGCCGCCACGACGAAGAGGCGCAAGTTCTTCAACACGCTCTCGTCCAAGGTGATTTCCGTTTCCTGTAATTTCATCTCCACTCGACGGCCTCGTGCCACTTTACGCAACGCATCGAGATGAATAATCCCGGTCACGATCTCCTGTCCCGGATGATAGCGATTGTCGGCAGAAGCGTCGGAATTGGCCGGGCCGCCCGCGATTCTCTGGCCGTCAACAATGAAATTCACTTGCCCATCGGGATGGCTGTACTGATGGCCTTTGGCGGCGCTTCGATCAAATGTCACATGAACATACGGGCTTTCTTCCAACTCGCGGTAGATGCCGTGCAACTCGGACGGCTTAACTTCGGCTTTGAGCGAGAGCAACAAGTCATCGGTAATACGAAGCTTCGAGAGCGTCACGGTGCGCGTGTTAGTAAACCGATCATCTTTGATTTCAACCGCAGGCGTTTTCGCCACCATCGCTGGCGGCGTTTGTGATTGTGCGAAGCCGACGCTGCCGATAATAAATAGCAGCAGAGCGACAACGGGCAATGCCCGCACGCCGCGACGAGCCAGAGAAGGCCTATTCAGAGAAAGTGTATAAGATGGATAAGATGTCGGTGGATATTGATTATGCATCGTTCGTTTCTCCGGTCGAGCCTTGATTATGGATGAGTGGGTGGCGCGTTATTTGTGCTGCCCTGTGCTTTCGGCTTCGGTGTACGACTCCGGCACAAGCTCCGCATGGCCGTATATATTTCGCTTGACCACCATGCGCTCGTGCGCGCGATGCCAGCCCCGCCACCATGCCGCAACCTCTCCGGGCGGGGTGGACGATGGAGTCATCCCCGGATAGCAACTCCACGCCGCGTCCTCCATCGTCATGCCTTCGGCCAGCGATGCCGCCAGCTTCTCCAGCACTTGGTTCATCGCGTCATTCTCCGGACATGACGGCGGCTCGTGCTTGCTCCGTGCAACGGGCGGCAACTTGGCAATGTCATTCAAGTGCGAGGAGAAAGCCCACAGCAGCAGGGCAAGCTCGGTCGTCGTGAAGGTGAACACTTGATAGTCTTTTGCTCTCTGCGCCGCGATATAGCTTAGGGCATCAGCCTCGTCCATTTCCGCTTTCCTTTCTTCTCTTTCCTATGTGTGCTTTCTCTTCGGGCAGTTGTCAGCGAGTGGTGTCAGCGTGCGGCGCTGCGCCCGATGATACGACCGCCGATGCTGCTGCACGGGGCTGTGTTCTTTGCGTCCGGCGTGCGCTGTTTGCACGCACAGGGGTTCGCGGCACAACAGCTTGTGCCGCAGCCCTAGCCTGCGCAGCCGCCTTTGGTAGCGCGTTTACCGTCGCGGACTGAGACGATGAAGTGGGCGCATTCTTCGGCACGAAGATCGCCACGCTGACGACGAACACAACAACTGCGGTCACCACGACGGCGATGATCCTCAATCCTGACTTGTGCTCACCGGCATCATTTCCCGTTACATTTCTCGCCCCATTTCCCGCCCCTTGCGTTTGGCTTCGAGGCGCGGCAGCGAGCAGGCCGCTTTCTTCAGCGTGGGCATGGGCGTAAGCAGCGGCCAGCAGCACCTCACGTCTCTGTGTTTCGAGTTCCTCGCCTCGCAGTTCTCGACCATGCGCGCAGACCGGACATTCATGCCGCCACTTACTTCCGACGGCAAAGAGCGGAATAAAGTTGAAGCTGACCATCCGGTACGAGCGAATCAAGTGATACTCGGCATGGTTATGACACCGCTCGCAGATTTGCGCTTGGGTGGCTCCGTTATCTTCGCGGCGGTGCTTTCCGATCCAGATCAACATTGGTGGCTACCTCGTCTGAAAAGTTCGTGCGTGAGTTGGCGAGAGACGGTGTCGCCTGCCGGACAATACGCTTGAGCGGCGTGCTCAAGGCGTATCGTTTTCATGTCGGAAAGCGCGGGAGTTTGGTATCTTGTCAGTTTGCTATCTGAATCTGAATTCAGCATTGTTTGACAACCTACTCGATAAAATGAAGCGTCGCTGCGTCACGATCTGAGAGATGCGCGTTGCGTGGAAGTCACAACACAAACTTCCAGCGACAAGGATGATGCAGTACACGTTAGACGAAAATACGTCTAGCGTCAACGAATTTTCGTCGTGCATATCACTACTAGGGGGTGTTGCCTAGTGGGACGAATGGCGCGACCGAAACCACGTCGGCTTGCCGAAAAGTTGTTGCAAGTCAGGAATGCGCTCGGACTGTCGCAAAACGGAATGCTGTCGCGTTTAGGAATTGACGAAAGACTGTTCCGTAGCGCGGTTTCCGGTTATGAACTCGGCACACGCGAGCCGCCATTACCGGTGTTGCTTAAGTACGCGGAAGTTGCGTGCGTATGGGTAGACGTCCTTATTGACGATGAGCTTGACTTACCGGAGAAACTACCAAGTGTGACGAAGCACGCGGGCATTAAACGCCAAGCTACTGCGAAGCGCATTTACAAGCGAAAGTCCTAATTGCAGGTCTGATTCTTAAGCACATACTTCGATCAAACTTGAATCTGATAAGGCTCCTATGATTGCAGTAACAACGAGACATAATAAAAGCGCCGCGTGTCCTCACCACACGCGGCGCGTCATCACAATCATTTGGGCGATTGTGAGGGGCGGAGACGTTCAGCCTCTAGCCAGCGCGTCCTCACCACGCACGGCAACGCCCGATTACGAAGGATTCTACATGGGAGCGAGCTAAGGTCAAGCGCAAAGCGCACCGCTATACTGCTGATACATTAAATTTGAAAGAGTCGAACAATCATCAGAATGGGCAATCGCCATCCAATGCGGCTTGCTAAAATCTATTACGATGAGCCGCCGCGAACGGCGAGCGCGAACAGCTTGGGAGCGGCGAGAGGATTGGAATTTACTGCTGCGTAAGAAGTACCGAACGCGGGAATTGAGCCGCGCCGAGTGAGAAGCCTTCAACCTAACTTGCAAAGACAACGATGAAAAGCACGCTGTCGAGGCGTCGAGCTGGAATGACTTGTTAGATGTTTAGGTCTGCGACAACTAGCGAATACATTACTGCATCATGCGGACGATGATGTAATAAAAGCCGGTTCCGCAACACGCCTTCTCTTTTAGCTTTCGCCTTCTCTGCAACTTTCTGGCTCCCCACGTTCCCTACGGCACGGCGTGCCGGATGTAGCGTCACCAGCGCCGCGCAAGGTTGTGTGGTGGCTACTCAAAGATGAAGCGAAGCTGAAGAATGACGAGCGGGCGTTCGTCGAGGAGTTGACGAAAAATAATCCGACGCTAAAGAGTGCGCGAGAGTTGGCGCGGGAGTTTCAACGCCTACTCAGAGCCAGAGACGAAGAGCACTTGAATGACTGGTTCGAGGCAGTCGCGCAGAGTGATGTAACAGAGGTCAAGAGTTTTGCTAAAGGCTTGCGTTCTGATGAAGCAGCCGTGCGCGCGGCGATGAAGTACGAGTGGAGCAATGGGATGGTGGAAGGCCACGTTAATCGGTTAAAGTTAATCAAGCGGCAAATGTATGGCCGTGCAAAGTTCGATCTGCTACGGGCGCGCGTCTTGCTCGCTGCCTAAAAGTGATGAAGTAAAAGACCGGCTAGGACTACTCTTCTTTCACCAAAAGAGCGTCAGAACCGATTTAGACAGTCCCCGCGATTTGGTTAGCTGGCAATATAATCCGAAAAAGCGCTCCGTATCCCTCTTCACTTACAACTTCGATTTCGCCGCTGTGTTCGCGTACAACTTGACGAACGATGACGAGACCAAGTCCCGTTCCGTGTCCATACCCCTTTGTCGTGTAGAGTGGATCAAAGATGCGCGTGCGCATCTCTGCGTTTATGCCCGAACCTGTATCCGCGAACTCGACGAAAATGTTTGCATTCGTCTCGCCGATGGAAGTGTTTGCAATTCCAGTGTGAACGCGCAATGCTCCACCGTGCGGCATCGCATCCATGGCGTTGCTAATAAGGTTAATAAACACTTGCTGCAAACGGTCGGCGTTAGCGTACACGTTCGGTAAATCGGCGAGTTTAACTTCGAGTTGTACGCCTCCACGCTCTAAAGTGATAGCAGCCACATCCAACGTGCGTAGTAGCAAAGCGTTCAAATTGAGCGGCTCAAGTGTAACGGCTTCTGAGCGCGTGCGGTTGAGCATCTGGCGCACGATCGCGGAGATGCGCTCGATTTGCGTGCTAATGATTTCAAGCCGCGATTCGGCGCGCGTGTTGTCCGCCAGTTGTGTGCGCAACAATTGTACGTGACCGCTGATTAAATTGAGCGGAGTGCCCACTTCGTGCGCAAATTGCGCGACGGTCTGCCCGGCGGCAGCGAGGCGTTCAAACTCTGCCATGCGGTGCGTTGTTTCCCACAAATCGCGGTTAAGATCGATGAGTTGTTCGTTGCGCTTTGCAAGTTCAAGCGTCGCTTCATGGATGCGCTCTTGCAGAATTCGGGCACGCGCCTCGCGTTCTTCGCTCATGCTGCGAATGCGTTCAATCATGCGATTGTAGCCTTGCGCAAGAAGCCCCATATCATCGCGCGTGTGCATTTGGACTTTGGCATCTAGATCGCCGGCTTCGGCGCGCGACATTACGACGAGAAGTCGATTAATCGGTCGATAGATGAGTCGGCGAAAGAATATATAGATCGCGAGCGTCGTGATAAAGACGGTGGCGAACGCAATCAAGAGGAGGCTGCTTTCAAGACGGCGTGCAATCAACGGAGCGGTATCGAGTCTTTCGAGAATTTCAACTGCGCCGCTCAAGCGGGTTTGGTCATCCTCGAATCGCAGTTGCTCTGTAATCGGAGAGAAGAGGCGGTAGATAGATGTGTTCATGTCCTGCGGCAGTAATTTTACGTTTGCTGATTCTTGACCACTACGAAGAACGATGATGGTTTCTTCAGAGATCGGTTCGTCGGGCGCATTGTCGGTAGCGGCAATGGCAGTTTTGACGTATACATTGCCGACGCGATCCCATACACGCACGGCGATAATATCTGGTCGTGATCGGCGTATGATATCTGCGTCGTGCGCAAGTTGGCGCGGATCGTGTGGCGTAGGGAGATGGCTGATGTATGCCGCAAAATTGATCGCCTGCAACTTCGTACGTTCTTTCTGCTCATTGCTGACAATGACAGCCACACGCACGCTAATAAGCGTAAGAGCGGCGGCAAACGCGGCGAGTGTGATTGTCGAAGCGAGTATTGCTGTCTTGAGGTGAAGATTGAGTGGACGCATCAGAATTTGTTATCTCACATTAGGTTCTATTTGCCATAGGTTAAGCCGTCCGTATGAAGACAGTAAAGCTGACAAGGCTAGTACACCGTCAGTCTGAAGTTGAAGGATAAAGCCGTTGCAACTTTCGCCGCGCATCTTCGGTCGTAAAGCGCCATTCGATCTTGGCGCAGGCGGCGTTGCGTTCTTCTTCCCACTTCCTTGTTTCACGCTTGAGCGTCTCTTCCTCTCCGATGCGTCTGTCCAAGCATTGACGACTCAAGACGCTCAACTCGATCTCCGCCATGTTCAACCAACTGCCATGCTTCGGCGTGTAATGAAACTCCAATTTGCGCAGGATGCGCCGTGCTTCTTCAGGCGCGAACCGCTCATAGAGCGACGCCGCCTTGTGCGTGTTCAGATTGTCCATCACGACCCGCACCCGCGCGGCTTCGGGGAACCCGACATCGACCAACCATTTCATCTGCTCGGCGAAGTCGCGCATTGTCCGCTGATGAGTCACTTCGACGTGCCGCCATCCACGCTGCGGCTCACAGAAGATAAACAAGTTGCGCACGCCGTTGCGCTCATATTCATAATCGAAGCGCGCGACTGCTCCGGCGCGTGCGCGCAGGGGCTGACGAGTCTCTTTAATCAGTTGTTTGCTCGTCTCATCGAAGCACACCACCGGCCGCTTTTCGTCATATTCTTCAGCGTACAAGTCGAGCACGTCTTCCATCGCGGCGACAAACTCGGAGTTGACCTCGCCGATGCACCATTGCTTTTTCAGCCACGGCTTGAGTTCGTTTTTTTGAGCACTTGGCGGACGGTCTCACGCGCGATTGAAGAGGCGAACTTCAACTCCACCACACGGTCTGCCAACAAGGAGAGCGTCCAGCGGGCGCGACCCTCTGGCGGTGTGCTGCACGCTAAGGCGACGAGGTGCGCTTCCTGCTTGCCGGTTAACTTGCGTGCTTGCCCGCGTCGCGCTCGCTCATTCAGGCAGCCGAGACCTTCTTCGACGAAGCGGCGGCGCGTGCGCTCGACCGTGTTAATGCCGCAGCAGAGCGCGGCGACAATCTGCTCGTCAGTCGCGCCGGTGGCAGCCGACAGCAGGATGCGTGCGCGGGTGACTTTGCGCGATGAGTGCTTGCCACGCTTGACGAGTTGGCGCAAACTTTCGCGTTCGTCAGCGGATAAGTCAACGAGATACTTTTTCTTGGGCATGGTTGGTCAATCTCCGTAGGAAGTTTTGACCAAACTATACTCGTTCAAAGAGCTAACTACCAAAACTAGACTGACGGTGTACTAGGACGCATAAGACTTAATTGATGCAAAGACTCACAAGTCATGATCCCCTCACATGCCAGCTGCAAATAGCAGCATTATGTGGATGGCACTCTACAGTGCGCAAGGTGGTCAAAAGGGCTTACTGACGAGTCTTGCTGGTTTGTAATCGCACCGAAACTTGCAATGTCATATAAGTCGATTATCCACTGAGGAAGAGTTGTCAGAATAATTATTGACATATGATAAGGAAAGTTGATATATATTCGCACCTAAGATTCGCTACCTTTTATTAAGGATGTCGCAAGACGGTCGTTTTATACGGCTCCAATATTGAGATTATTCATATAGTTTACCGTCTCCTTCAGAAATATTCTAAACGGTCTCGTTGGTTATAGTCTTGTAAGGTGTTCTCGCAATCTCTCATTCTTACTGCTAAAGCCTATAATAAAGCCAGCTTTATATTCGTCCATCAATCTCGAAAGGAGCGATTTGATGAGCGCTCTCTACAGAAAGATTGAACTACTTACCAACCTTGCCATTATCGTTGTGGCTGTCCTGATTGGTACCCTTTTCGTGCGGAAGTACTTAGTCTCCGGTGATGTCCGCGCCGCGCCTCAAGTAACCGCTGGCACAAAGGTATCTTTGCCAGATATTGATTGGGGAAAAAATAAGCAGACGCTTTTGCTTGTGCTCTCCAAGGGATGCCATTTCTGCTCAGAGAGTGCTTCGTTCTATCAAAGGCTTGTGCATGAAAAGCAGGAGCACGGTGACTTCCAAATTATTGCTGTCTTGCCGCAGTCACCTAGTGACAGCAAAGAGTATTTGAGCAAACTTAGTGTGTCTGTCGATGATATCCGTCAAGCACCACTCAAGTCTATAGGCATCAAGGGCACTCCAACTTTAATTTCGGTAAACAACGCAGGAGTAGTAATAAATTCATGGACAGGTAAACTATCTGATGATAAAGAGTCCGAAGTGCTTGCTCAATTGCCCGCAAATTAGCAAGTAAAACCTAAACCCCCAGCCAAATAAGGAGATAATATAGTATGTTTCCGAAACGCTTACTAGCTAAGTTAACGGTTTTGACCGTTCTTTCTTTCGTTTTAGTTTTCCATGCCCGGTCTGTCGCCGCTTGGGGTGGAGGGTGTGTTATTTTTGACGATGGCTCGCTTGGATGCATCGAAGAAATGGGTTGCAAAATGGTAACAGTTTGGTCTACCCCAAACGATTACGTTAATTTGTGTGTAGAGGAAACTCCTCCGGCTTCACATTGGTGGTGGCCTTTTTAGAAAGGCCGCACGGGAATCTCCTCGGTCAAATATGGCTGTAGGGACGTCATTTCTACCCTGTAGTTTTGGCGTCCCTATAACCTAAAGAAATCATTTGTAATAAAGGCAATAATATAGTTGGCTCACCTCGCGCCGAATACCAGCAGCTTTGACCCGCAAGCAATGTGTTAAAAAAGCACGGAATAAATCCGCAAAAATGCTCTGATGAAGACTACCTCAACCTTGTGATGAATTGATCCGCGTGTTCAAGATAGTTTCCACAGACGGCGACAGTGAACTGTAGGCAACTAATAAAGTTGAGATGAGCGACTTGGAGCAAGTCCGTTGGGCAGGCTTCTTGTGGACGATTGAAAACTATCATCGCGGTATCAAGCAGTTTTGTCTGATAGAAAGAGCGTAGGTTCGCTCGCTGCGCGTGGCGCAACCACATTGGGCTTTGTCTGCGAGCGTTTCTCAGATTGGAAAGCCATTGTTATCACACAGGCTATCAGTTGGTTTGAAGCGAAAACGGCAATCATCAGAGAGGCGGTATGCACTCATATCGCCAATCCGCTTTACTCGCTATCCCAACTGCGTAACTTCTAAAACTTAACAGCTATTATGAATATACTGCGCAAAACAGCTTGGCTGATAATTCTCTTTAGTTCAACATGCTCAGTGCTTGCCCAACAACCTTTACGGCAACAAGCTATTGGCACTAATACAAAAATAAAAAAAGCCCCAATTGCCAGTAATGCTGCGGTACAGCGTCGTAAAGATGCAGTGCTTCTTATTAAAGACTTTGTTAGTAGAGCGTGGGGGTTTCGCGACCTTGAGGCTAAAGCTAATACGATTATCAGTTTAGCCAACACTCTTTGGAAAGATGATGAACCCTTTTCGCGTCAACTTTTTCTTACAACTTATGATTTGGTCAAGAACATCAAATTAGAAAACGAAGGGGCCAATGCGTCCACATCTCCTAAAATAGAGCTAACCGCAAGCACAGTTCTCAATTTGCGCAGCAGGGTCATTGCTGCTTTATCCCGCCATTATCCAACTTTGGCAAAAAAATTGGCAGCAGATGACGAGCTCGGGAGTAACAATTCGACAATAAATTACAGTACGGCTATGAATCTTCTCGCTAACGGCAATACGGATGAGGCTGTTAGATTCGCCAAGGACGGATTGCGTAGCGAAGTGTCAAATACGACAATTATGTTCCTCCTGCAATTACGCCGTAAAGACAAAGCGAAGGCAGATGATCTCTTTATACAAGCTCTTAACCTTCTTATTACTAAGCCGTTTGTGGATGGAATGGACTTAATGAAATTCGGATCGTATGTTTTCACGGCACCTCATTTAGACCAGACCCAAAGGGAAAGCGGTTCAATGGTAATGATGATCATTGGTAAAACGCTGGTTGTTAATTTGACCGCAGATAGACCCGATGTGCCACCGCTAATAGTACGCGCGTATCTTAATGCTGCCACTACTATTTTAACTCGGCAGGTTTCCGACCCTAAAGAGCAAGAATTATATTATGTAGCTGGGCATCAACTTTTACCTAAATTACAACATTTTGCGCCAGAGTTAATTCCGCAATTTACATCTGCTATGAATGCACTTAGTGGCGACGTTCCACCGGCACTAACACAAGAAGCCGCATACGCGACGCTTGGGCCTCCTGTTTCATTGAACGATGATGACTATAGCAAGATGCTTGATAAGATTGCTAACATTCCTGACGTTCAACGGCGCGACGAAACATACTTTCTGGTTGTATCTAGTGCTTATCAAAATAACCAATTCAATCGAGCGCGTAAGGCTGCCGAGAAAATTACGGATGCTGGAGATGATCGTGCCAAGTTATTTGATCTTATAGATTTTGGTGAAGCCACTCAATTTATCAAAACCGGTCAAACAATGCGTGGAGAAGAAATAGTTCGTAAGCTTGAACCTAGTATTGAAAGAGTATTACTGTGGCTTGAGATATCGCGTGAGCATTTAAAGAAACGAGAAGTGGACAGTGCGGCGGAGACGCTCGGCGGGGCAATACAAGATATTCGTCGCTTAGATGGAGACGAGCGCCCATTTCTCTTTTTAGCAGCAGCTACTCAATATGCCGATTTTGATCATATTTCTGCAATGCAAATACTCAATGAAGCTGTAAAGGAGTTTAACGTCGGAACAGGGAAATATCCTAAGTGGCAAGTACCGGTTCGAGTTGGAAACAAGTCGCTTAACTTTAGTTTTAAAGGAATTAAAGAGCCAAACATTTACTCCATTATACAACATATGTTTCCTATTAATCATAAAGAAACTATTTCAGCAGTGCTAATGTTGAAACCTGAACCAGTATTGGGCATCGCATTGAGTGCGCTTGCGAATTCGCTTCTAAGTGAAATCGCCTCTAAATAGAGGTAAAGAATGATGAGAAGTCAAAAGTTGATAAAGGTATAATATGCTCGATCAAAGCTTGACCGCTGGCCGGAATCGGGTCTAGCCGGGATATGTGAAAAATTAACATCAGTTCAACGTTCGCGTAACTTCAACCTTTCCAGATAATCGGACGGACATCAGAGGCGTGGCAACTTCAAAAAGTATTGCCGCGCCTTTTGTTCACGGCTCGTTGAAACGAGTGCTGTATAAATAACCGTGTTCTCAACTGAAATGTACGACATGCGGGCGAAGTTTTGTAGGCTTCGCCCGCACCATCTTTATCAAGTATCAGTTATGCTGATATGCTGAAAGGCGGAGAGACAGAACCACCAGCTCTAAAGTGCTCTCCAATGTCTAGACCACAAAACGGTCAATTTAAGGTGGTTTCCGCTGCTAGTTGAATCTTCCCCCAAAAAGTAGAGAGCCAGATAAGACACTTTTAGAGCCTCCGTCTTAACCGATAGAATGGAGGCATGATGACAGAAAGAAAACAATATACGAAAGAGTTCAAAGAGGGAGCCGCCCGACTCGTGACCGAACAAGGCCGAACGATTACCGACGCGGCCAAGAGTTTAGGCGTCTCCCCCTGGACATTGTCGCGGTGGGTACGAACCGCCAGAGGCGAAGGTGAGAATGCCTTTCGCGGGCAGGGGCAGCGCACAGCACAGGAGCAAGAGTTGTACGAGTTGCGCCAGCAGGTCAAGCAGTTGGAAGAGGAGCGCGCCATCCTAAAAAAGGCCGCCGCGTACTTTGCCAAAAGCGTCGTGTAAAGTACGCCTTTATCCGTGACCATCAAAGCGAGTTCAGCATCTCGGCGATGTCGAGGGTGTTTGAGGTCAACCCGTCAGGTTATTATCGCTGGCGGAGACGAAAGCCTTCGGCGAGAGCACAAGAGAACGAGCGATTACTAGCGAAGATTAAAGCCGTTCACGAAGAGAGTCGCAGGACTTACGGCAGTCCAAAAGTCTATCGCCAGTTGCAACGCGAGGGCGAGGCGGTCAACCACAAGCGAGTCGAGCGATTGATGAGAGAAAATGAACTCACAGCCAAGCGGGTTAAGAAGCTCAGGCGGACGACTGATTCGCGCCATTCATTGCCGGTGGCGGAGAACGTGCTCTCTGCGGAACTTTTCCGTTGCGCGTCCCGATGAAGTGTGGACTTCGGACATCACGTACCTCTGGACGGATGAAGGCTGGCTCTATCTGGTCGTCTTTCTTGACTTGTACTCGCGACTCGTCGTCGGATGGGCCGTCTCTGAAAGCCTCTCGACCAAGTTCGTCGAGCAGGCATTTCTACAAGGGCAAGCGAGACGCGGAAAAGCCGTCTCGCCGCTCATTCATAGTGATCGCGGCTGCCAATATGCGAGTGCCGCTTTTACAGAGCAACTGGCGGCGTGGGACTGCCGCCAGAGCATGAGTCGCAAAGGTAACTGTTGGGACAATGCGGTCTCGGAAAGTTTCTTCGGTAACTTAAAGCGTGAACTGGTTCACCACGAACGCTTCGCGACCAGACAAGCGGCGAAGAACCAACTGTTCGACTACATCGAGGTCTTTTACAATCGCAGTCGGATTCATTCGGCTGCTGACTATTACGCCCCAGCGGAATATGAAGCGCGCTACCGGGCGCAGTTGAAACAAGCGGCGTGAGGCTCGAAGGGGCTGCCTTATTCGCTTCTCCACTAAACGGGGTAAGATTCAAAGCCTGAAGATCGAGAACGCCGCGCTTCGAGAACGTCTCGGACAGAACTCGCAGAACTCATCAATGCCACCATCCTCCGATGCCCCACAGCATCGTCGTCCCGCTCACCGTGAGTCGAGTAACAAGAAGCACGGGGCACAAGTCGGGCATCAAGGGACGGGGCGAAAGTTGAAGCCCGTCGAAGCAGTTGACCATGTGGTTGATCTGCGCCCTTCTCGCTGCCGAAAGTGTGGATGCAAGCTGCACGGCGACGATCCTCAGCCTGTACGCCATCAAGTGACAGAGATTCCGCAGGCATACGCTGAAGTCACTGAGTATCGTCGCCATATTTTGAGGTGCGCGGAGTGCGGAGTGAAGACGCAAGCAAAGTGGAGCGAAGACGTTCCGTGTGGCAGTTTCGGCGCGCGACTACAGGCAGAAGTTGCGTACTTTACTGGCAGATTCGGCATGAGCCACCGCGACTGTGTGGAAGCTTTGAGGGTGCTGCACGGTGCGGAAATAAGCACGGGTAGTATTAGTGCCATACAGCGACAAGCTAGCCTTGCGGTAGCTGTTCCGGTCGAGACCGCACACGAGTTTGTGCGGCAGCAGAGTGTTAATCATGTAGATGAAACGGGCTGGCGCGAGAAGGGGAAGTTGAACTGGCTATGGGTGAATGCGACGCCGCAAGTGACAGCCTTTCGCCTTGCGGCAAAGCGCGACTCCGCGACGGCACGTAAGATAATTGGAAGTGCGAAGACGAGCATTATCACGACGGATCGCTATCTCGGCTACAGTTGGTTGGCAACGACACGGCGGCAACTGTGTTGGGCGCACTTGAAAAGAGACTTCCAAGCGATGGCCGAACGCGATGGCGAGGTAAAAGAGATCGGTGAAGCGTTGCTTACACAAACTAAAGAAGTCTTTCGTCTGTGGCACCAAGTTAAAGGTGGCGACTTGAGTTGGCGCAAGTTCCAGAAGTTAATGGCTCCGGTTGAGCAGAGAGTCAAAGAGTTGCTCGATGCCGGAAGCGACTGTGGGTCGAGGAAAACGAGCAGGACGTGTCGGCAGATACGAATGCTGGAAGCAGCATTGTGGACTTTTGTGCGCGTGCGTAGAGTTGAGCCGACAAACAATGCTGCCGAGCGCGCATTGCGACGTGCGGTGTTGTGGCGACGCAAATCTTTCGGCACGCAGAGCACAGAAGGAAGTCGTTTTGTCGAACGCATCTTAACTGTCGTCACCACGCTCAGGCAACAAGGACGAAATGTGCTTGAGTATCTCACTGCCGCGTGCGCTTCGGTGGGGCACACGAGTGGAACTTCCGTGTGCTTGTTGCCGCAGCCACCATAAACTCTGGTGTTGATCAAGCACACGGAAGCGAAAGGCACGCGACGGGAGCACAGAGGATGGCAAAGAAGACGAGCCGGGCAACGCGGAGGCGGGCGCCGCAGACGACGACGGGGCACCGTCAAACCGACAGCAAATGCGGCTTATGTGGCAAGAGCGAGCGACTCACGAGAACGGAGTGCTGCGGCGCGCTGGTCTGTGACGATGAAGACAATTATGTGCTCTTCTCTTATGCACATAATAGCTGCCATCGCAACCACAGCCGCTACACGCTCTGTGAACTTGCCCCGATTTGGTGGACACGAAGTTTATGCCGCTTGCCTCAATAACTGCTGCTCATATTCTGCCGGACTGAGATAGCCCAACGAAGAATGCCGCCGCTTTGGATTGTACCAACATTCGAT
>JAABUK010008535.1_pt1 | contig 14325 bp, 18 predicted proteins | sample 5559141 | NCBI WGS metagenome assembly JAABUK01 (sample SAMN10711869, study PRJNA513367) | rock metagenome | isolation source: Antarctica rocks | place: Antarctica: Victoria Land, Pudding Butte nord | collected 2016-01-03
CCAGGCACGACGGTCCTCTGCTTCGGCGCGCTCGTCGGAATAAGGCGTTATCGCGTTACCGTCGTGGCCTGGAGGGTCTGATGGCGCATACGGTCTGTCGTCGTAGCCATCGCGCGCCTGGCCGTAGCCACTCGGCGGCGCGCTGTCGTAGCCGCGATCATAGTGTGAGCGCTCGTCCCAATGATCTTCGTTGTATTCCTGTCGCGGTGGACCAGAAAAGTGGTCGGAGCGAGGTGGAGGAGCGCGACTCGGTGGAACAAAGCCCGGCGGAACCGGGTATCCTGTATCGGAATCGTAGCCGGCGTGTTGTGGTGGTGGGCCTTGAGGCCCGTAGTCGTATCCGCCAGCTGCTGCGCCGCCGTAACTTTGGTCTGGAGCAGGATGGTAGCCGGCCGAAGGTCCGTACGGCTTTGGGCCAGACATTCTGAGCGATTGTTTGTGTGTGCAATGGTGGGCTCTTAAACAGCCTTCTATCGAACCATGGACAGCCTCGTGTGAGGTGTGTGGAACGCATATGCACAATGACGATCAGGCGCCGACCCAGCCGGTTTGGGTATAGTTTGTCTCTGCGAGTGACGATGACCTATTCGATACCACTGAGCGTCAGGAGTAGTTGTATGTATAGCATGATAGTATTGTACAACGGCCGTTCTACATGAGCCTCCAGCGCCACGCATTGTGTTCGACTTTGCAGCGCCGCCAATGCCTTCAACCGCCCAGATATGATACATCCACCTACCCGTCTACACCTCGCAGTCCTGTATTCCCATCACCAACAATCGGATGCAGTTCAAACCACTTCAGCAGGTTCTGGTAAATGACCAACATCGTCCCACTCTGCATGCCAGTCCAGACGAAGCGCGGACCAACACCACGGAACCAGCCGGCCAGACCTTCCGTCCTGTATATGATCCGTAAAGCTTTATACACCGATTCGGTATCCAGGCTGATTTGTCCATGTCGCTTGAGCGTCGTGCTTGGACTCGCAGTAGAGATGGCCTGTCTTTGCTGTTGAGGAATCGGGGCCGTTGTTGCGGTGGGTCGCGCAGAGCCAGCCGAAGCAGCTGCCTTCTTGTCCATCTTCTCCTGCTTTTTGTGTCTTGCAGCGGCCACAACTTCAGGATCTAGCTCCGTCTGTATGCGCGTCTTGACAACATCCATTGGGCATGTCAATGCTCCTGCAATACCACCCGCGCTGAAGCCCGTGAAGATCTCCAGACCCAAACCAATGTCTTTTCCTTGCCCCACCCACTTCTTCGCAATGCGCTGCTCTTGCTCGTAGATGGCGAATTGGACGGCGGAGAATGGCAGATCGCGGTAGATGGTCGCTTTGTAGCCAGAGAAGAATTCTCCCAGACCCTCCGTGCGGTAAATCGTACGCAAGGCATGCATCGTGGAGCGGTAGTTGTAGCCAGAGCTGAAATAAGGGTTGTTGTACCTCCCTTGCAGCTGCAGGCGTGTTTTCAAGACTTCTGTCGGTACGTAAAACGGACTGATGACCAAATCGGCAAAGAAGCCTGCAGAGAGGTATGCCATGGTGGCCGGAGCACCGTGGTCCAGCATGAAGCGCTTGCCATATTCATACGCCCCGAAGAACATGAACGTGCCAGCAAAAGAGCCCAAGAAGGCGGGTGTGACGCCACCGTAAAGTCCTCTCACCACTCCCTCCTGTCGCAGAATAGTCAAGTACGAATTGCCCATGGTCGCATATTTCGGCGGTAGATGCGGATCTCCCTGCTGCCGTGTCTTGACGGTATCCAGACTGTGCATCAACATGTCGCCCATGGTACCACCCAGGCCTCCGGCAAACATAGCGTGCACATAAGGTGCGCGGTAGGCTGGCGCATTTTCTACCGCTGCGGTGGCAGAGGTGGCAAGCTCTGTATCCGTCCGAAGGCCTTCTTCCTGCCGTCCTGAAACACTCTGCATGCCGACTTGGCGCTTCTCACGGCCATCGTCGATGTAGCTGAGGGACGACGGGCGGAGTGATGGGATGTGGAGATATTCAGCCAGTTGGCTGATTCCCATGAAGTCGTGCCTCTAGATTGTCACTGCATATGACACCAGGGATGATGCTCGAGAGGAGTACGCGGGGATGATATACGAAGTCGAAGTGCGAGTGACCTTGAAGTCGTCGCCAGACTGGACCTTTCACCACACTTATATGCAAAGACTCTGTGGCGGCCATATGCTAGTATGTGGTCTTAATTGGCTAAGGCAGGCAGCGGCGCGTGCCGCCCGAGAAGCTCGAATTCAGCAGCACGGTCGCAGCTGCCGATCCGGCGATCTTGTTGACGATCAACAACAATCGGATTTCACGCGTCTAAGAGTGCACACCACACTACACATACTCCAGCATAGCTTCGTAATGGGCATATGACACATACGACTTGGACATAAATACTTGGAACCGCGAAAATGACGTCCTGGCTCACAAAACAGAAGAAGCAGGCCCTTCTAGACCTATCGAGCGACGCGGGGCTCACCCAGTACGTCTCAATGCGCCGAACATTGTTTAGCCTCGCGCACAGCTGACGAGACCCAGGAGCGATGATCTGCGCAAAGATGAGATCATTGAGCGACTCGAGGATTACCTGCAACGGAATGCGACACGCCTGTCGCGCAACCTGGCCTTCGAGCCCTACTACGGGACCGCGACTACACGACGAACCCCATTCAAGCCTCGTAGCAGCAGCAGCGCAGCGGGTCTCACCAGTGGGGATGATGGTGTCAAGAGTGTTGTGAAGGCTAGGGGTAGAAGGGCGACTGTGGTCAAGAGTGAGAACGAGTAAGTGGTTCGAAATGCTGTTGACATCACAACGTTTGATCTAATCTATCCAATAGTGAAGATGACTACACGAACGCATCTCCGTCTCAAGCATTGGTATCGACGACCTCAGCACTCGCTACGCGCACACCAGGACGAGTGGGCCGCCCGAGACGTCCAGAGCTCCCAGCATCGCCAGCAGATGTTGCAGACGATATCGAATATGCTACGCGTCGAATGTGAGCATTCCCCGTTCGCAAAGCAGCGCATGTTCTATCCATCATCCTGACATGATGCTGACTCGTGTTCTTCGCAGGTCTGCAAACATCGACGACCTGTACACCGACTCCGGCATCCCAGACTTCGTGGATGCCGTGCGAGAGATGTGCAGCTCAGTGGTCGGTGTTCAGGTGTCTTGCCTGCTTCTGGAAGGGATATGCCTCTCGAGAACCCTTCTCCCACTTGTTCCAGTCGGTCCTGCCTTCACTCGGTCGCAGGAACTCTTTGGTCTAAGCATCCCGGGGGCGAGACTGTGGCTTCCACAGTTCTTCACACTGCTAGAACCATCTTTCTGGATCTGCACCATCTTATGGTCCTCGACTTCGATCTTCATACCACTCCTGTTCGCCTACTTCTACAACTTGAGCGTCAAAGATGTCAAACGCCACGGCACGAGGGTCGCAGTCGCTCGCTACCGCGCCGATCCACTCGCGTTCAACATCGTGAAAGCCGTCTTGGCGTACGTGGTGTACAATACGGAAACCGTGTTCAACTTCGTGCACCCTGTTTACATCCAGACGGTCAACGATTCGATGTTTGGTGGCTACCAGGGAATGCTGGTGGGAGGCTACATTGGCATTCTTGCTGCCATATACGAGGCGGCGCAGCGAAAGTGATGAATGCGAAGTACCTGACGCGTGCTTGAGGTTACGGCTTGATGTTGGAGATGAGTGACTGTGATACGTTTTTACGAAACGGAGGCGTTGTGCGGATATTCGTTGGGAAGAGGACCGCTCAGGACTGGAGGAGGCTAACGCTGGTTGGAAACCCGTCTGAAGTTATACGAAGACACTTTCGTGGGAATAGTGGTATCTCATCACCGCTATGAGGATATGCTGGCGCAACTGTTTTTGAGAATTGTTTCGAAGTCAAGATCCTTCGCACTTTCCGAAGTACTCTGGGTGTCAAAGAGGATGATACTTCCTTTCAAGCCCGCTTTGGTTCGGGAGAAGAGTGTCGTGCTTGCCACCCTTCCATCAGTCAGGCGCGACGTGCCGTGGTGAGCATTGAGCACCTTCTTTGCTCCCTTTCCTTTCTCGCTTTTCTTCACTTCTCCACAACACAACATATGAACAGTCTTTGCTCGCAACATCCTGTACATACACATCACACTTTGATCATCATTTCAACAACCTCAAGACACATCATCACTTCACCTCCACACCACAACCTTCACCATGGGCCACGAGAAGCAACTCGAACGTCAGCAAGACAAGATCGACCGTCAACAGGAGAAGCTCGAACGCAAAGAAGAGCGTTGTCAAGACCCACGTCAGCAAGAACGCATCGACCGCCAACAGGAGCGTCTCGAACGCAAGGAGGAGAAGGTCCAGGAGCACCTCCAGCAAGATCGTCATGAGGACCGCAAGGACGACCGCCGGGATGACCGCGTCGAACGCCAGCGTGACAACAACGACTACTCGCGTATTGAGCGTAGAGAGGAGCGTATGCAGGACCGTGGTGAACGCCAGCGTGACACCGTTAATAGCGGCCTGGCCTTTTGTCCTGGCCGATCAAACCAGAAAATCATCATCTCGCCCGGCACAGGTTTGTTCTAAGCCTTCCAATGATCGGGTGGATGCTAATGTTTTCTTTCAAGGTGCTGGCTGGGTCACCTGGGCCCCGAAGAATGCAACCGACAACTTCCTTGTGTGGATGTTGACCTACGAGCCGTTGATCAGAGCAAAGGAGAGGCGGGCTGACAAGGGTACGACGCCACCATCAACACCCGTAGTCACAAACCATGCTGACGAAGTTATTTCCAGATCGCCTCGAAGAGCTCTTGAGAGGTAAACCCCATGGTTGTAGACTCACATCGAGATGGCCACTGATTCCCAAGTAGACTTCCACCGCGACGCCCGCCAGAAGTTCAGCGTCGAACGCATCGTCTGCGCCAGAGTCAATGATCTGGCTGTGCAAGATGTCACCGGCCCCTTCGAGGTTCGAGAGCGCGATGGTGCCGAGTGGGTTGTAGATGTTATTCATCCCCGCAGTGGCAGGGTCATCCCGATGGGAGCGGACGTCTACTGAGGAGGGAGATGGTGGTAAGGTGATGGAGTGGTGTCGTCGACCTGAGTGAGCTTGGTCTTTACCTTTGAAGTGTACTCCTTACCTACCATGGTTGTACTCAACCACAGCGACCTGCAAATGATATCAACTGGGTATCATAACGATCTTCAGGTGGATATCTCTCTCTCTTGCACGTACGGACGCGTCATGGCATCCCAGCATACAAACTGACTTCTCATTGCTCGTCGGTCTTGTTCCCTGCCCACGTTCTACCCATGCATCGGCCCAATGACTTCGGTAAGTCTGAAACACTGAGCAGCTTTACAGCTTCGCACTAGCATTGACGAACGCAAACAGATTCCGTCCATCGTCAGCACTCTCCACTTTTCCACTCCTGCCGATGGGCTCCACGCTCTGGCTGCAGAGTTCCTTCAAGGTCAAGTCGTCCGCGTGATTTGCGACGAACCTGTGGCCGTTCGATCTCAACCTTCCGACAATGTAGCCTCGGAGCGGACTTCCATCCCGGTTGAACTCGACCGTATACGTCTTGGGGAGGCAATGTCAGTACCGCAGATCCTGAACATATGTGGCTTCGAGACTTACTTCAACAATCGCATCGCCTTCTGCTTTCTCGTCTACTGCCGGTGTCTGCACATCTTTGACAACAGCAGGCAACGGGTTTGCACTTGGATAAGGCAGGCCATCCCGGCGAGGACTACTCGAAAGGCACACGACAGCTTGGTACGTCACCACCCCTCCGTTGGCGAGCACAAGTCCGGTCTTACCCTTGCCTTGCCGTAACTGGCGGACCATCTCCGTGAGTGCCTACCCGATCTTAGCTTGAGTTGACGTGGTGACTTGTGAGCTTCTCAGACTTACGTGCATAGAGTAGTTGTTACCAGCACCACCAAACGAAGTAAGCCCGCCGAGTAGAGTGATCGGTTTGGCGCCTCCCACGCTCGGGATGCCGAGATGTTCGCAAGCCAGCTTCGGGACAATGGGGAAGCACCTTCACAGAGTCAGTCTCGTTCTGCGTGCGAGTATGGTAGCGACATACGAGTAGAAGTCGAACAAGTCGATGTCCTCCTTGTCCAACCCCGACGCTTCAAGCGCAGCATCGATCGAAAGAGAGATCGCGGGACTCCACCAATACTCCGGTCGCTCCCAGACTGAGTCGAGAGGATCAGCGACTGCTATCGATCGGATAAGGCAATCGATACTCACAATCATCGCTATCACGAGTCCCTGCACCACCGAGGGCGTATATCCAGCGATCCGATGGGATGCCGAGTTCTCGTGCGGTCTCGGTTGAAGTGAGGATGCAAGCGCCAGCAAGATTGATCGTGTTGAAGGCGTTCATCAGTAGAGGGTCTGGCTGTGTAAGTCAATGGCCTCGTCGCCGCTTGGTGAAGACCACGACTCACATGGCAAGCAGATCATGCGGTTCTTCTTCGTAACGGAACCAATGCTTTCCTCGGTCTCTGCTGGCGAACCGTAGCTCCATGCATACTGATTCTGTTCGGCCACACTTGCGAACTCCGCATACATTTGAGCGGACTCTTTATGGCTTTCCGCGATCGACTGATTTCGGCGAGCTCGGAAGCTATTCTCGAAGAGCGGATAGACCTGGATCGGGTTTCCTATGCCGTGGCGCGCACCCAAGCCTGGCAGGTCAGAGTTTGAAGTAGGGGGAGTCCATTTGCCAGGTGACCCACTTGGTAGAAGTTCTCGAGTTGAGGGCGAGAAGACGGAGTTCACATCCTCTGTCAGTTTCGTCCAGCCTGGTGGTGGCATCTGCTTTGCAGCCGCGCAAGCAGTTACTGAGACATGTCAGCGATGGAGTGGTCGGCTAATATCGCAGACTTACAGGATGCTAATGCCTCGCCACCGCTGAGCACTGCTACCTTGGTCTCTCCCATCGAGATACGCCGTGCTGCTTCGTCGAAGAGCTTGCCAGGTTGGTTCCCGCCATGTTCGCTGTAGTACCTTCTGGTGGGCTTGATTTCTAGCTTCTTTGCGACCAGACTACACAAGTCAGAATATGGCCATGTCTAACGACTCATCAGCAACTGTCTTGAAAAAATCTTTGATGGTGTAAGGTTGCTTACCCAAGTCTTCACAATATCTAGACTGTCGATCTGAGATTGCAGTTGAGACGCTGCGGAGCCAGACAGGCCAGTATCTTCGACAGCATTCCGGATGGCCTTCAAGATGAGCTCGAGCGGTTCGATAGCATCCTCGACCTTCTTGGACCGATTCACGACATCGCCAACGCCGACAACGATTGGTATGTGCCGTGTCATTGTTCGTACTACAACACACTGAGGCCCAGTCTGATAGTAATGGTCTATGCCACTCTCGCGTGTGATGAGCAGCACATTACTTCACGACAACTCTCGAAACCGAAACACAAGATCTCATCGCTGATGGTCGTCGACCAGCCCTCGCAGTGCTCGAGGAAGTGGAGATGGATGCCTCGGTTCTCGTTTTGTGAACGTCCCGGCTCATCACCAACGCAACGAAGTTGGCCACACTAGTTTATCAACTTCGGTCGTGATTCCATTCCAATTTATCAAGTCTGGAGGTATGTTCCATTGAATATTGGGTAATGGAATTCACCTGAACACTGACTTCTGGTCGAACAATCGTCTTCTTAAGAGTAGACCGACCTCGCGGACATCCCACCTCAGTCACCGACGTCCACTTGCCGATCCGGTTGAATTGCTGTAGATACTCCACCAGCGAAATCAAACATCATGCTTTAACTCAACGAATTGACCTTTTTCTTCCTCGCATCAACCAAATCACCAACAAATATCCTCATCGAAAGCATGGCTGACCTCAAAGACCTCCGAACGGAATCACTCTTCAACATCAAAGGATGGGTGGCCATAGTCACAGGAGGGGGCAGTGGTCTAGGCCTAATGACAGCTAACGCCCTCGCCGCCAACGGTGCAAAGGTCTATATCACAGGACGAAGGGTAGAGAAGATCAAGAGTGCTGAACTAGAAGACTCTACCTCTGGCGGATCGATCACGGCCATCTCAATGGACGTGACCGACAAGAAATCCATTCAGGAATTCGTCAAGACCATCTCCGAGAAGGAAAAGTTCGTCAACTTGCTTGTCAACAACGCTGGAGCCACGTCCGTGAACTACGGCGACAAGTGGACGCCACAGGGTGACCCGAAGGAAGTTAGCGAGCGAATGCTGTCTTACCAGGACTTTGATGACTGGACCTCTATCTACAAGGTCAACGTTGCAAGCATATACTTCACGTCCATTGCTTTCCTACCGTTGCTGTGTGCTGCGAGAGACCATGGATATGCGGAGGCTGGCAACATCATCAACGTCAGCTCCATCTCTGGCCTCACAAAGGAAAGCCAGAATGGCCAGTTCAGGTATGCATCCAGTATATCAAATCAGGCGGGAAGCAGCTGACCATCACTTAAGCTACAATGCTTCGAAGGCTGCTACGATCTCGTTGACGGAACAGCTGGCTGTTGAGTTGAAGAACCCGGGTCTTGAAGTTCGAGTGAACACTATTGCTCCAGGCTATGTACGTGAGATCTTACTCGCTGAAACATTCGTCGCTGATAGCATCCACAGTTCCCCTCGGAGATGACACCAATTGGCAAGAATTCTAGCGAGTCGAAAGAATTTTTCAGACAGTCCTGGGGCATTCCGTTTGGCAGATCCGGTGCACCAAAAGACTACGCTCAAGCCGTCTTCAGTCTTGCGGTGAATCAGTACTGCTCAGGATCAACATTGATTGTGGACGGTGGCTACCTTCTAGCACGACCTTAAAAAACAACGCAGAACCGGCCGAAACCTCTCCCCATCCAAACGCTTCTACCAGGGCAATTTCTGCTCCTCATCTACCATGGCTGCATGAACCGATGCCTTGTCCGCAGTAGCACATCGTACCAGCGCCTTCGCGCCATCTCGAGGATCCTTGAAACCCGAGTACGAGTTGAGGTTGGTTGCGCAGTACCCAGGATCGCTTGAGCTGACGACGAACCCTTCGCCCTCGAGTAGTCGAGCATAGTGCACCATGACCATATTCATCGCTGATTTGGTGGAGCGATAGATGCCGAACTTGGCTCCGCTGTAGTTGCCTTGGTCTTCAGCTGCCATCTTGAGTGAGGCCAGACCGCTCGAAGTGAAGGCGATTCGTTTGCCTCCAGCTGCTGTCGATTTGCGAAGTAGAGGCAGGAAGGCTTCGACGGTGACGCTCGCTCCGAAGACGTTCGTGTCGTACATCTGCTGGTACTGCTCGCGGGTTGTTCCGGATGCATAGGCGATGCCAGCGTTTGGCATCAAGATGTCTAACGAGGTATTAGTGGATGTCGGCCACATTGAAGATCTGTCCCAATTAACCAAGACGCCCATACTTCTGCTCGACCGTCTTTGCCGCGGCTTGGATGGACTCGTCCGAAGACATCTCAATCTCGATGGCTTCGACATTCTCGGGCTTGGCGTCGACTGTCTTGTCGTCTGTGAAAGCCTCGATGGCCTTCTTCGCTTTGCCCAAGTCGCGGCTTCCTATAAGTATGTGGTACTTGCCGCTCGCAGACATCCTAAAGTGGTGAACAAGTGAATTAGCATAGGTATCCAACGTTTCTTCGAGCTGGGAATATCGCAAGCGTCGCAAAGTGCTTGATTGTATCTAAAGAGCCCTTCCACACATTGATCGTCGACTTACTGCTGAGCGGCATAGTAGCCTAGGCCCTGATTCGCACCTGTTATGAGTACCAGCATCTTGTTCGTCGACATTTTGGAGTAGGATGAAGCGGGAGTCGATTGTTGAGAAAGTGTAGTGATCGTTGAAAGTTTTGCAACAGTCAATGGTGGTCAACTCGATGCTTTATATTGTCGTCACTGCGGTCCATTATTCGGATATAGCATTGAAGCAGCCGGACATTTTTCGAGGCTAAGTCCGGAAGCTTCCATTCCTTGCAGGGGGGGCGGCGGACGAGACGAACGCTCGCATAGGGCAAGAGCAAGGCAGGGGACATGACTGCAGCGCTGAACTTGTCATTGATTATGAGTTGCAGAAAGGAAGATAAATATCTGATGAAGAGGTGAATGTGCCATAATTTAGCGCTAACTGAGGCACGTCCCGAGAGCAAGAGCGCGCGGGGTTGGTTGGTGACGGGAAACCTGGAGTTGGACTCGTAATGTAATCAGCAACGTTGCGCTGCAGCCTTGCACGCCGTTTTGCATGTTACCTTCTTCATTCCATGTCTTCTTGCACTCAAGCACCTGAGATTACAAACCCTCGTACGAGCATCGGGTGCAGCGCTGGTAAAGTCGACGGACATCGTTGGTAACCGACAACATGCCTGCTGCAGTGGCCAAAGGTACGACATGAGAGTGCCAGCATCATCCGAGTCGCTGGTGCAGGCAGGCACCCACGCGACCACACTGTCTTGCTCTGGATGAATAGCGATCAGAAACGAGAGCTTGCTAATCGAAGAACGTGTATAGGCATTCTCATATCGATCTCTATCATTACCGCCCTCAGCATCGCCGTTCTCGAGAACCCCCAGGTGCAAGCATGGCTTGAACAACAACGGCAGAAGATCGCGGAACTCCTACGATCGATCGGCCAGGATCTTGATCCACAGAGTAGACGTATGGCTGAAGCATTCGCATATGAAGGGAGAACGCCAGCAACAGATGCAGGGCTTCAGCGCGAAGTCAGCGCAAGCAGGGAAGCGGCGGCGGTGGCAACAGGCAGAAGCATGTCATCGCCAAGCACTATTCGACGTGTACCTATCAAAGGACCTGCGGACCCGGAAGAAGCAGAAGAACGCAGGCGGAAGGGCAGAGAGTATCTCGCGAAGAGGAACCAGGAGATGTATGAGCTGAAGCAGAGGAAGCAAGCAACTACTCCCGGTGAGACTCCACCTAGTCCGACATCTTTCGATGCCATGGTGGACGACGAAGGCAAGCTGAAGCTGGCCGAAGTGGAGAAGGAGTTACCATCGCCACCTACGATCGAACCATTGCCCGAAGCTGTCAAAGCAGAGATGCGAGAAGTGGAAAGAAACCTGGAAATACCTGCGCTGGCCGAAGCAAGCTCTTCCAATGCTGGTGCTAGTGGGTGGTCGTTTGGTGCTTTACTTGCCAACCCTTTCAGCGACGAGTACGCCCTCGACCGAAGTGAGACTCCCAAGCCGCCAGTACCTCCTAAGGTAGCATTCGACATTCCAGAGGACCCACCGATTAGTACTCTTCCTGGAAGCTTCACTCCACGCCAAAGTACACCTCAACCACAGGAACAGAATGAAGAGCTATCTTACGAGGAGCAACTCGCTATCGCCCTCTCGTTGTCTGAGGCGGATGCTGCTAGCTCTCGTCGATCGAGTCAAGCGGAGACGCAAGACGACGATGTTGATCTGCGTGCTGCAATCGAAGCCAGCCTCAAGGAAATGAATGACCGCCAGGCTGCAGCTTTCTCGAGTGATCAGTCAAGACCGCGTCCAGCTCAAGAGCTTGAACACTCACAGCCCCTCGTCGACCTCACACCGCCAAGCCCAACCATCCAGCCTCATCAGCCTATGCCACGGAGTCGCTGGGATACCATCTTCGATCATCAGTATTCACCCACCCATGAACCTCTATCTTTGGCTTCCAATGCTTCGCAGCCGGACGAGGAGGACGAACTTTATCGTGTCACTCCAGAATTGACACATGCTCGTCTCGCCACACTCAATAGTCGACCAGTAACATCGCCGCCCTCGACATCTTCTTCCTTACCCTACGACCCAGTCCGTGATGCCGCGAGTCGAGCGACGAACGAGCAGCACGGCGCACTCGAAGCAAGCTTTTACTCGGCAGCATCATCCGCCCCATCACCAGCAAGCACGCACACTATGGATCATGAGACCGCTCCGCAGCTTGTGGACGTAGATGGTGATGTACCCGCTGGTGCACGGACACCAACTTCACACACCTCTTTCGCCTTCCAGACGGACTCCGAGTCTGACTCGGACACCTTCGCTTCCATGTCAGCGCCCGCCTCACAAGCTCACTCTCGGGCGCGGAGTGAGATCTCCGAGGGAGAAGTTGTCGATGTCGTAGAAGACAGCGATGTGGACATGCTTTCCGAAGAGGGAGATGATATCGCGACGCCAGATAGCTGGTCAGAGGTGGGCTCGCAAGAAGGCGATAGTGAGATGGACGATGCTGAGCATCCGCGACGAGTCGCGAACCTATGAAATCTGTAACGTGTAGATACCTCGGTTGGCGTTGGTTTGCATTGGACGGCGTTCCTCGTATGCTTTCGATCCGCTCTCAAAGCAGTACATTACCCATGTCTTCAAAGAGTGCGTTCTCGGTACTCTTTCAGTCGATCGTCCACGCTCTCCTCGTTCCACAATTCGTCCGTACATGTGGCAGTCGACATGATGGTATGCAGTTCCGGCACGCCCACCTGCTCGATACAGAAGCTCGCTGCTACGCTGCCCCATCTACCAGCTTCAACCACGTCGCCATTTGCGCGTACAAGTCCTACGGCGAAGCCTCCCAGGAATCCATTGCCACCACCGGTCGGATCTATCACCCTGCTACTATTCTCGCAATAGGCGGGTAGCCATTTCCTCTTGTTGAGGTTGGCGATGAAACAGCCTTCCTTCCCAGCACGCACAACAACCGAGCCGTCGTTGGTTGGACCAATACCGCGAGCGAGCAGCTTGTTCGTCTGCTGTTGTATCGCCTGCTTGTCGACACCAGAGGTATGGTGGAAGCCGAAGAGTGCCGCTAGTTCCTCATGATTCGGGCTGATCACGTCGACTTGTTCCAGAGCTTCGTACGTATTCTGGAGCTCGGCAGGAGTGCAGAGGTCTGGCACCGGCTCCCAGACGATCAAGGGCCGGCTTGAGTTGTACAGCTCATCACGCCGCCGGTCGAGGATACGGCGCACCATCTCGACACATCGCTTTGGTGAGCAGATCAAGTGGAAGCTCTTCGCTGCCAGTAGTTCAGGCGTGAGGTCGTCGGCGGTCAAGCGTTTCTTCTCCGTCAAGTACTTGAAAGCTCGGTAGTCGTTCTCGCCGTAGCCATTCCATCCGCGTGTCGTCAAGGCATCCCGGGGCCGGAGCAGGACGCTTGTCTGCCAGGAAGAAATGGGATCACGAAGTTCGGGTGGGAAATCCGTGCCAGTATCGACTAACCAACCGACTGACGAAGAGGAAGGCGGCGGAGAGAAGAGCCTCGCGCCGACTGCTGAGTATGTCCCAGCGCCGCCAATCACGTTGATTCGGGGCGTCTGGTCTGCTGCATCAGGAGGCGGATATATGTCGTCGATGATGAACATGCCCAGTGTGCAGAAGTCGATTTCTTTCGAGGTACCACTGGCGGCCATGGCGGATTTTCTGATAGTCCAAGAGCCTCTTCCTAAAGCTAATAACACTCCTGCTGCTATACCGTCGCAACTTTTCTTCGATAGCTGTTTCGGTCGGTCGAAGTTGGGTTGGTCCGTGCATAGGGCGAAGCAAACTGCTTGTTGCGCGACAGGACTTGCTTCACACCTCCGACACGTCGCTGCTGACTCGTCTTGCTACTGGCCAGCTCGGTACTGGAAGGGCTGGAGTTTGCACTTTTCGCGACTTCCTCGACTGCGGTGAATGCGTGACATGCGACTCCCTTTGTATGAAATCTGAGCCCGCGTCGAACGTCACTGTAAGACGCGTACACTTAGGCTGAGAGAGTGCAGGTAGGTCTCTCGCGTGAGTCTCTGAAGCATTCCACAGGCATATATACCTGCTCTGAATATCTCTCCTTTCTGCACTTCACCAGAGACTACCACAACGTACGACAGCATGGACAGCAAGCAATCTCACGACCAGCCCGAGCTGGTGAACGAAGCTACTCCAGTAATGCCGACAACTCTTCCTGACCAACAGCAGCAGCAGCCATATGCGCCGTCTGATATGAACTCTCAGAACCCGCCACTGCCCCCCCGAGCCCCGACGCAGAGCTATACAACGACCAGTGAGCTGCCCAATTACGACCCACAGCACTACGCGAACCAGCCAACGAGCCAGCCAATCTTCTATCCACCACCGCCGAAGCGGAACACTCAACGCTATAGTGAAGACTTGGACGTTTCCTCGCCAATCCACTATACAAGAGATCCGAAGAAGCTCGTCGCTTATCTTGTCCCGTTCCCTAAGCCAAGGCTTCCGAACGTCCCTCCAGAATCGATCCCGACCCGCTACCTGATATACGCTCCACCACCTCCACCCTTGACCACGCCAAAGG
>JAABUK010008536.1_pt1 | contig 14322 bp, 20 predicted proteins | sample 5559141 | NCBI WGS metagenome assembly JAABUK01 (sample SAMN10711869, study PRJNA513367) | rock metagenome | isolation source: Antarctica rocks | place: Antarctica: Victoria Land, Pudding Butte nord | collected 2016-01-03
GGGAACGTCCAGAGGGTTGTTTTTTTTCATGTAACCCCAATCTGAAGACATCCAGGCATGTACTTCGATTGGGGTTAAAAACCAAGCCTCTGGACGTTCCCACAGATGCTAGCAGCGTTCGAACCCAAACTAAGCAGTCACAACAACAGATGTTCATCTTACTCGGCCGGCGAGCATCCCAACCCTTTAATAAGGCAGCCTTCAATCCAGGAGACTGTGCCGAGTATGGCTATGCTGTGCCAAGATGGCTTATTACTGTTGCAGGTTGTGCTCCCAGAAGGTGCAACCAGCATCTCTGCCAAGGCGCCCTTCCCAGTCAACCAGACCAGGGAAGTGAAGCACACATACCTGGACATAACAGGCCGCCCAGTTGTGGTTCTGCACAAGACCAACCTTGTTCCAGACCACAACATGGAGTTCACAGTCAACTACAGTTTCTTTTCCCTGCTCATGTTGAGGGAACCTTTCCTTCTGGTGTCAGTCTTTGCCCTTCTGTTTGCTGGCATCATTGGCTGGGTGCGCTGTGACTTTGTCCTTTCAAGGGATAACAAGTGGCACGCCGATAGGCAGAAGGAGAAGGCAGTTGCCCTGGTGCAGAAGTTCACTGGCATCGTTGCAGGTCAACAACACCCCCCCCCCCCCCCCCCCTTTCCCTCCCCATGCTCCAATCTGCTTCTCATTCTGTTGCCAGCTGCTCTCAGAATTGATTGCTATCATAGTATTGTATGCAATAATCATCATGTTGTGCTTATATGGCCTCTCTCGCCTGCGAAGTTCTAAATAATTTATCTCTGTTATAGTATCTTATCGTATGCAGTTGTCATCACGTTGCGTCTGTGTGCCGTAAAGCCTCACGCCTGTGCATTGCGAGCAAACTGAAAGCACGTGACTTTGTGTACTCTTTGACTTGCAACAAGTGTGCTATTATATATGGAGTTTGCTGCAACAACAGTCTTGCACATGCAGAGAGAAGAAACGCTTTGACGTTTTTGGACTATGCACTATCCAGTGGCTTGGACAGCGCATCCAGGGCCAAGGGCGAGGTTGAAGCCACCATCAAGCAGACAAATGAACAAGTGAGATCAGTGCTCTGTGCAGCTTGTGATGTGGGCCATAACAAGCGCTGCTGGTGATTCTGTCCCCTGCCTTCCTCTCCGTACCGGTTTTTGCAGACTCACAAATGGTACAAACTTGAGTACAGCATGTGTCAGGCCAACAACTGTGTCGTTTCAGATGGCATATTCTATCGATTCAGTAGAGGCACCATGTCTGCACATTTTGCTCCTCTCTAAGTTCACCTGCCTGATTTGTTATTCATGCAGCTGAAAGCTGCTGAGCAACAGCATGAGCAGATAGGCAGCAGCTCAAGGAATGCAGCTCTGGCGTCACTGCGAGAAAAGGAGTCGGCTATGCAAGCTATTGCAATGCAGCTGTTCAATAAACGGTTGCAGCTCATGAAGGAGAACAACAGCCTTGAGGTAAACACGCCCTGCACACCTGCTCTTAATGCTTGGAAGTCAGCGCATCATGGCTCTGAACAGCATGCATCATAATCTTGCTGATCTAGCATCAGCAACCATGTGATGCGCATGGGGTGACTTGCTGTGCGAGGGGTGGTCATAGCATCACCAACACATTTGCTTGTTTGTCCCGCCAATGACAGTGCGCTTCCTGCTGATCAGGCATTTGTGCAACAGTTGCAAAAATGGTCTGCTTGGTTCGCAGTTATTGCCACTGTAGCAACATTCTGTCACGATTTTTCCACTGAAGTCGTACGCTCATGTCCACATGCTTACTGACTGGCCTGAGTGCATGTGGTCCAGGAGGCAGACAGCAAGCTAGCTTCCCATATACGGAGTCTAGATGAAAGCAAGAAAGAAGTCAGTCGGTTGACAGATGCCCTGCTTCAAAAAACTTAATCTACAGTCTGATATCAGAGTGCTATCAGATGTAATGTTGATCCAACGCAAGTATTGCATGACACTGCCTGCTTATGCTAATGCATGGGAACATGTTCACCAGCAGCAGATTTGCAGAGGCTGACTATTGAACAACAAGCAAGTGCAAGCATGAAACTGTGCCTTGATTTCCGGCTACATGCTAGCTAGAAGACATAGACACAGATGCCAATATATGCTAGGTTCAATGTATGGTGTCTGTTGCATGCCTTTCCACTGCTGTCCAACACCCGCGTCTGGCAGGTCAATCATCTGATTCATTCTCGTTGACCTTTTCCGACTGTTGGATCAGCAGGGTCTTGATGAGTTCCTGCATAAGCAACTCTGCTGTCACAGCAACCATTTGCAAGACAAAGAGCAAAACAAGTTTTGCCAAGGTGCATGACGTTGTCATTGTATCAAAGGATGCACATCTGGAGGATGCGTACCCTGATATCTTGCATGGACAAAGGTGTGTCTTCTTCACCCTCCTGCCGGCACAATGGACCAAAGCGATTGAGGGATATGGCCACCTCTGCATGCACAACGCTGTCTTGTTTGCATGCACAACGCTGTCTTGTTACCTGGTCAGCTCAAACAGCATCACAGAAAAGGAAAAACTGTGCCTTTTGGCGTCCATTAAATGAGAAGCCAAGTACTATACCGTGCTGCCAGCATGTAAGTGGTGTCTTGGGCAGCTCAGCATACAAGTGTTTGATTGGGAGAATCCAGAGCCAAAAGAGCCAGCTTTTCATGCAGGCAAACTCACGTTCTGGGGTTGTTCTGGGTCCACCAAATGGTCCTAGACCAATAAGGTGCTGAAGGCACTTGGTGTCTTTGTATATCAGGACGGTTGGTACATTCTTGTCTGGGTAACTGGGTATGCACTCTGTGGAGATGATCTTGACAAACTTTGTTTGAGGGTACTTTTTGGCCAGCTCAGTGAAACACTCGCCTAGCATGGCAGAATCTGCTACCCTGCATAAACAAAGGCACACATTACGCTTTTGGGATGCTCAATGGATTTGGTTGTACCTAGCATATTGCAGGACAAATGTATGCAGCTTACTTGTCTTTGTAAAGGTGTACAACAACATATACATCTTCGCCGGCATGAGTAACTTGCTCCACAAAATCCCCCCTTGTTATGTGCTCCATTGTCCCAAACTTGGCTTGCTTTTGTGCTGCTTTAAGTTGCTCAATCCTTTCTTGCCTGTTCAGATATGACACATTCATGGAAATTTGTACACAGACCTTGGTCAAACCTGTGGTGGCACAAGCACAAGACAAGCACAGCCTTACCTGTATTGCTCTAGGAATCTGTCATCATCAAACTCATCTTCTAGCTCTTCTAGCTCATCCACTGCTTTTCCATCAACCCATTTTTTGTTTTTGGTGTCCTCTCTCTCAGGGGTAAACGGGTCAGCCTTTTTCACAGGCTCCTTAGCAGGCAGATTGCCCATTTTGCGTTGAATGTCATCCCACTGTGTTGTTTGGCCCTCGGGACCCTTGTATACTGTATGATAGTCAGCCATGACGCTGCTTGCTCTGGCGGTCAGCCTTGGCTTTGATCAGTGTGGATGCTGTTTTCGAGCAAGCCTGGGCACACACCAACCGAGCTAAGCAGTGCACGACTCGAGGCCTGGCTCCACCATGCACTGCCAGAGATAGCGGACAACAAAAGGTGACGCAGGGCGCACACACTACTGCAGATCAGTACAAGAGTTGCTTTTTGATGTCAAATCGAGTAACGGTGCAGAGTACGCGCGCGCTGCTTCAGCGAGCAATTGCTACACGTGCAGATGTTCCCTGGCAAGCGCTTGCGATGAAACAAAATTCCACGAAGCCTGTCTTGGTTGGCAACCGCTGAGCGTACGAGAATACGGGATGCGACTTTCCTGTTGTGTGTGTGTGTGTCACAGGCATCTGAATGATCCAGAGGATTTTTACCAAGCTCTGCAGACCAGTGTATCCTTGGGAACGTGTATTTGAGATCCAACCTTTTTCAAAGGAGATCAGGCACCTGAAATTGTACTAAAGCACCCACGCAAGAATTCCGCAATGAAGTCTAATGAGCAGTGCTACATGTGCCACATGCATGTTGTGCAAACGCGTTGCTTTCTGTGGAAGTTATGAGATCAAACATGCCTAGGCAAACCTGCAGGCACATGGATGTTGTCATGAGATAAATGTTCGTGCTCAGACAATAAGGAATCAGCTTGAGAGAACGCACTGGGTGCGTGAAAGCTCGCGCATCTTTGTGTCTTTGCACACGAAGTGCTCCTCACCGGTCATCAGGAGGATAATCATGCCTCAACCCATTTTTTTACCTGTGTCATGACTCATGCAACATTTGTCCATCTGTACAGTTCACAGGCAGAGGGCAGCAGTTAGGAGCACTGTTCAGCCCTTCTTATCATTGCCAACAGTATGACAACTTGCTTTGCATTTGCAAGAGAATACAACACTGCTGGAAAATGCAGCATCTGAGTCTGGACACATGTGGATCAAGCTCACCTGCAGACAGGTACATAATGCGCAAATACGGCATTGCCATGCATGGCTTCAGCTATAACACTGGCAGATGAACACTGTCTGACAGCCAGTCCTAGTTGGGACTGAATGCCACGGATGTCACACAGTTCACTAAGCTTAGATATATTGTGCCAGTCCAGCAAGCTGAGCATGCCCAAGAAAGCTGACTACATGCTCGTCTGCTATGGCTTATACTCATAAAATTGATGACAGAATAATGATCGAGATCACTGGTTGTATGCAAGAGTTGAGAATATCTTTGCCACCACTGCACTGGTGACGCAGTTGCTTTGCAACCGTGTCCTTGCACTGCAGGCTGAAAGCTGACTTGTTGTATGTATTCTGACTATAGTGCCGTTATTGTGAAACCGGGGGATTGATCGTGACCTCAGCGCTGTCGGTTGATTGACTGTTGACAAGAGGGTTCAGCGCATGCAGTCATAAATAGGTTGAGAGCGTTGCTTGCGAGACATGGCCGCTAACCTTTCAGACTTCGCTTGCATAACGGAATACTGTTCTTGCAAGGACGGCTGGGGGCTCGTCATGCTATGTTGCATCAGCTCGTGACTTGCTGAACCTGACCCATACCCCGTAGGGGGCCTGAGACGTCTGCCACACTTATTACCCTCAGGGGAGGACTTGAATTTTTGCCTCCAGCCTGGTGAGGATAACCGGCATTGCGATCGGCTCACTGGGCACAGTCAATCACCTGATTGATTGGCTTGACTGGAGGTCACCAGCCGCCATAGTGCTCACACCTAAGGCCCGGCGCTGGGTATAAACTTGCCAAATCAACCAGCCGCCTCAGTGCTCACACCTGAGGGTATAAACATGCCAAATCAAACGCAGGTACCCGAGAGCCCTAAGGGCGCCAAACAACACCAAATCAAACAACACCAAATCAAACATCACCAAATTAAATATTACCAAATTAAACATCACAAAATCACATTATATGACAGATGATCCAGGCATTTTGACAGGCTCTGCAACTTAATGCGTCCTTGAAGATGTGTATCTGAGATCCAATTTATCAAGGAGTCCACACACGTAAAGGTTGCTGATTTTGACAACATCTCAGGGGGAGCTGTGTAACTTCCTTAGGTCAGTTGTACAGATGTGCCCACTGAGGTGAGGCCGGGAACTACACAGCAAGCCGCTCCAGCAATACAAATGTGCTGATAAGGCGAACTCATCAAAGCACTCAGCCATGCATATGCACTGGTACACGTTCTGATGAGCTCTTGCAGTCGGACTTACTGACAAAAAAAGCATGCTTGTAGAGTTAACACCCTCCTTGAAGCAGTTTGTACATGAGCTTGACATCCAATAACAAATGTGTGCTCAGGGCAGAGTGTATCACTGCTTGCCTGAACTGCTGTTGACTAACTTTGACAGCCAGGTATTGCAAAACAGTTGTACAACCAGTGTTCTTTGCAAGCACTAGGTCATCCAGAAGCTTCCTGCAGGCGACACTGCATCTCTAATGACCATCATGCATGCTTCATTGCACCCTCAGGCATGACTCATGGCTGCTGCTCAAGCAAAGTTCCACAAACTTGTGCTTCAGCTCTCATGCAAAATGGTGGCTCAGAAATTCTCAGAGTACCAGCTTGACAACAATCACAATGCCAATCAACGTCACAGAAACCATCTTGGGATGCTGATGCATACAATCACCGGCACAATGAACCTCTGATCCCATTGTCAACTGACAGTGTCTGATCCTGATTTGCAGTGCTGGAGTGTTAGAGTGTCACCTGCTTGTCGAGATCTCCTGGATGAGCTAGCTCGTATTCTAGACATAATGCCTGATAATGGCGTTTCAACGCATTGCCAACACCAGTCATCTTGTGGGTGTTGGTAAAATTGGCCATGCGGGGAAAGACCTGCAGGCATACAGAAGCAACAGATCTGTGAAAGTACAGCTGAACTTTTCAAAATACTACTTGCCCGCAAAACTGCATAGCAAGACATGGCCAATGCAACTTGGAGTCAGCTGGTTGATTCAACAGCAGGCAGATGCGCTATTGCAAAATGGTGGCTACAAGACCAAAAGCAAAAGTTGAAACAAAGGCACGGACCAAAACAGAAAATGCGCTGATTTGTCCTCTGGCATGAATGATACCACAAAGAAATGAATAAGAAAGATAATCCTGTGCCGTTGTGCATGATAGCTGTACTGCTTGAACCCGAGCCAATTTAGCCAAAGAAATGAATAGAGCAATGGTCCAGTGAAAAGATGAATGAATGCACAAAGAATTGCAAACCTGTCCAGCCCAATTGACACCAGTGCCCATGGCATAGCCTCCTCTTGAGCATACTGCCCTGTATAAAGCATTCAGGTCCAGTTGTGTTCCGTTCAGAATAGCTTCTGGAAAGGTACTGGGCTGCAGCTGTCGACCTCTGCGCACTTCCAGGAAGCTTCTCATGTCCTCCAGCAGTTGATGCGGTGTACACACTGACAGCTCAGGCCGGTCTGAGCTCCAGCTGACAGACGCTAGCTCTGGAACTGCAGATGCAAAGTTAGATCAGGCAAGCAAAATGTATTTCACTTGCTACACATGTTGGAACATGTGCACACGGCTATGCAATTGCACCTGTTGTCTTTGAGAACATCAGTAGACCCAAGAAACGAGTTCTGGAGAGACCATTCAAATGACACCAAAGCTGTCAAACCATGATATGGTCCATGGTGGGTAGTGCTTGGCTGCATCTACAGTAAGGTAGTCTAGCTGCACTGCCAGTTGCTGATCGGTTTCAATTATACACATATACGCATGGGCATCTGGTGCATATGCATAGATTGCCAGCAAGCATAGATAACAGCACTACTGGTAGGCTTGACAAGCAAGTCAAAGTCAGTGACAAGGATCAAACCATGACATGTACTGTGTGAAGGCAATGAACTGACGCATCCATTTCCACACAACAGCTGTCACACTTGTACGCTTCTCAATGACTTTCACTTCTTTGACAAGAGCACGCAAATTCTGCCACCAGGGATCTTATCACAATTTTGCATCTTTTGTGTCACTTGAAACCTCTTTCAGGAGTACTCTGTCAGAGCTGCTGATGATCCCACTGCACGTCGACCAGAATTGATATCCGAGTTGGATATCAAGGCAATGAACTGACATACCCATCTTGATGAAACACACATTCAACTGTGGCGAGATGCGGTGAAGAATCACAGCGTACTGTCACACAAACAAGTGACAGCAGATGCCAGCCTGACCTTCACCAAAAACGAGTCTGCTCTGATGTCTGCGGTGCAGAATTGATAGCTTGCACACCTGATGGCTTGGGCTCTTTTGCTGGACGGCCTCTGGAACCAGTGGAGGTGGCATTGCCTGCAGCAGCCTGGCTGCTGCTGCGCTGCCCATCCATTTGAAGGGAGCTTGATGAAGGATGCTGCTGTGCAGGCAGGGTGTTGTAGGCAATGGGTCCCAGGGGGGCTGGGGCTGGCCGAGAGGGGGGCAGCAGGATGGGGTTCAGGGACTCTGGCACTGCTGGGGTGAGATGAGTAAGGGCTGTGAAGCGGTCTGCGTCTGACTGGGTAAAAGATGAGGTTGTTGTGCAGCCCACTGCAGCTATGCCGAGAGCTGCTAGCATCCTGAACTTGCTATCCTGTGCATTGCAAGGTCTTTGATGAGCTGTATACTGACTGGACACAGTCTGTGTCAATCTGCTTAGATATGCTCATGACCGAATGAAATGTGCACACACACACATGCATACACCCCCCAACCCACATACATGCACCCCCCCCCCCTCCCTCGCCCCACTCACAGACATGCGCCCACACTGTAAACCCGATGGGTGCATCAGGTATCCCATGCTGATCTACAACACAGGACCAATGACATGACATGAGACATATCCTGTGTAGGCTGACATTTGTCCAATCAAAGATCGAATCAACATTGTCAAGGACCACAGAGTACAATGCATGCAGGGCTGATCACTCAATGCACAGTGTGAGTCCTGGCGACTTGGCAAAGTCACGCCAGGCAGACCTCCAGCATTTCAGCATGTACAGAAGCTGTGAGGCTGCTAGCTTGCCTCACCGAGCACAGCATTCGCAGGAGCTGAACAACCCACACAGATGTGATGGCAAGAGCATCCACAACAAGTGCGCCGCCAGCAATGTCATCACTGCTCTGAGCTATAGGCACAGGCAGGCTAGGGGGTGGTAGCTTGAACTGCAGGCTTAGTGCATCGGCAGCTAAGGTTTGCCGCAAGGCGTGCTCCACCAGATCTGGATTCTTCAGCACTGCATACACAGCAATGGCTGGCTTGACATGGGCCATCCTGGCCAAGATATGTTGCTTTAGGACTGGACATGCAGCATATAACATCCTGCCACGTTTCTCAGTTGTTCAATGCCAATGCTTGACAGAAGTGAAGAGTCAATAAGCAGCTGATGCACAGCAAGAAACGAGGGATGCACAGCACCAAAACTCAGTCCGCTTCCATGGCCACCAACACTTGACAGTTGCAATCACGTGAAGGATTAGCTGTACCACCACAACCCTGATTGTGACATCATGCCTTGGGCATGAGTCTGCACCAGTCACAGCGCCGCCACACTACACGCTCACATGTGCTGAGGGCTGCAGCAAACAGCTATGCCCAGACCAGACTCCAAGACAGAGCAGTAGCCCTTGATTGGAGACGAATTCTTTTAAGTTAAGCATAATAGACAGCAAGGCTTTGGTTGGCAGTCACACCTTCTTGTGGTCCACCCAGAACAACCTGGGCACAAGCTCCACTGGCACTTTGGATCTCACATCTCATGGCAGTGCAGCCTGCTGGTAAGTGAGCTGGAATCCGATGTGTGGGTGTCTGGGATGTGACTGTCAGCTGCCGCACTTCCAGCACTAGCAACGCCCTCAAAGCTTCACCCAAGAAGCTGCAGTAGCAACTTCGTAGCTTGAGATTGTCAGAACTGGTTGATTGAGCAGAGAGTGGCCACGGCCATGTCTGATTTCAAAGCACTGTGTGAGTCTGAGTCTGGGTGTCTAGCCTCAAACGCACAGGGTACAACTGTGCATATACATGCCACAGTATGCGGGCCACAGCACATTATGCAATTGGTTTTGCCACCTACAAGCAACGTCTTGTAAGGCTTATGAAACTGACTTAGCAATGAGACCTAATTTCCTTAAAGACAGACACTTGCACACGAGAGATCACTGTGAGAGAAGCAGACTGTTATTGACAAAAAATAACCGATGCCACTCACTCTCTGAAAGGAGCAGATACGGGACAACAAAGACGACGCGATGCCACTGAGTCACTCAAATTGAAACAGAGAGAAGCAGATGTTTCTTGACAAGAAGATGACAGATGCCACAGCAGTACAGAAGTATGACATTTTTGACAAAAGATGACAGATTGGTGATAGAAGCAAATGTGTGTGACACAGTCACAGATGGCGGATGCCACTGTCTGAAAGAACATAGAAGCTGGTGCAGACAGACAGTCAACCTGATGCCAATGATTGAGAGAAGCAGAGGTCTGTCAAACAATCCTGACAGATGCCATTGCTTAGGAGAAGTAGGGTGGTTGTTGACAGAAACCATTGTCTGAGAGAAGATGCATGGTGGGGCAGACAGGGTGTGACCTGAGGCGATGGGGGGCTATGAGGGAGGCTTGGCCACAAGCCAGCAAGCGCAGCTCTGCATGAGGAGCCAGCAGCCTCACGCTGTCCCAGTCAGGCACCACAGCTGCTATGCCCTGGGACAGATCCATCCCCTGCCATGAATGAGACAACATGAAGTTTATGCAGGTACAATCTGCACAGCTATGGACGAAACCAATCTTTGTGGAGCTCTGCTGAGCTGATGTGCATTGTGTGACATTCCCATATGTGTATACAAGCTGCCCTGGCAGAGTGACAAATACCAAGCCAAATGCATAATTGATGAATGCACAAAGAGCGTCAAGCACAGCCAGCATGGCCATCCCAAAGCAGAAATGTGTGTCCAACCATGTCTTACTTCAAGTTGTGGCAAGGGTACAGAGTTGTTGGAGGGCAGGGCAGGTGTTTGTGCTGAGCGCAAGCAGGGCAGGGCTGCAGGGGCCTGCCCTGGACCTGGCTTGGATCCTAGGTGTACATGACAGGCATGACTGGCGACAGCAAATGCCTGCAGCATCAGTCCAGCAGTAAAGCACATTTGTGGGCGCAGATCATTCAGCAGCCCTAGTCTTGTCCCTACAAACAGCACAAGCTTGACCCACTGCAGAGGGCAAACATGCATCTACTGAATGATTGTGCCCTTGCCGGAAGCAATGACTGAAGCAATGCTGCTAGCACTTGCAAGGTAAGTTGAATACAGGACACAGCATGCATGTCATCATAGTGTTGGAGACACCGAGGTACCTCAGGTATGGTAGTCACAGGATTGCGCAGGGCAGCACAGAAGGCATGGCCGAAATGAGCAGCAATGAGCTGGGAGCCCGGCTGCTCCTCTGACCAATGTACAATGTACTGAATGCCAGCCTTTGCCAACTCCTCAACTGCAGACACATTAGCCACATGTATGCTTTACGGTGACATCACTTACATCAGTGGGTTTTGGCACTACAGCTTCAGCTGTGTGATGCCCAGCATTGCAGCTGCAAGTTGTGTACTGCCCAGCAAGGTCTGTTATGCATTTTATGGGGGCATGATGTTGGTGGAAGCATGTGTGCAGTTGGCAGTTAGCAGTATTGTTGCCTGTGCTGTGAACATGTTGACAAAGCAGATGTGATTTTGAATCTTGGCCAACACCAGCTGGTCATGCAACATGTTCTGCAAGCATTACAGGTGCAATCTGTCTGAAGCCGATATCACCTGTAGCCTCTGGTAGTGTTGCATCTATATACAGAATTTGAGGGGCAGACTGGCCTGCATCTTTGCCTTTGAAAAAACTTGCAAAAGCTTCCAGCAGACCCAGATCTGCAGTGCAGCATTAATCAGTGTCACTCACAGTTTATATGGGAAGAAGCCACAAATGTCCACCCCATGAGTGGCGTTCAGTCACGATGAACAGCGTACCCTGAAGATTGGGAATCTGATCTGATGTCAAGGAGCAACTCTGATTGTGCACATATACAAAAGCTGCCTGGTGAGCCTGTATCTCGGCAGCTAGCTCTTGCCCAATTGGTTGCTTGAGGTCCACCAGCTGCAGATAGGTCCATCAGTGCAACCTTTGCGCTACTCTTGCCAGAATTACAGGTTTTGATCACAAACCTGATGTGCTGCCTCAGGAGATTGAGCCATCTCAGCTGCTACTCCGCAAGTCTCGTCCAAAATGTCGTTCATGTCAACATCGCTTCCGTGTCCAAACGCCACTCGTATGCATCGCCAAGTGGGCTTGGGCAATGAGCCAGTCATACCGGCTCCAGTCAGCTTGCTAAAGAAGCTTCACGTCCTTCCAGTCCAGTTGATCGACTTGTCGCGCGGATCAGAGAAGCCAACCCGTCAGCCTGCTCGACAGACAACCAGACTGGCGAACTGTTTGTAAAGTGCATTCGATCTGAAGCATAGTAGCCCGTTGCTTTTTGTCCTCGTTTCGATCTGTGACCACAGTACCTGTCGCTCCTCGAGTTCGCAAGCTTAAGAGGGTTTGCTGACTGTTGTTAGGTCAAGAAATGGTTTCAACCTTGGCTTCTTCTATTCTTGTTCCTGACTGTGCTAAAGCGCAATTCTGCACAAGCATGTGCTTTCTGAGCACAACAGCAATCTATTGGTAAGATCGTCGCCCAGGCTGGTACTACAGCCGTTTGCAAACCGTTCAGCTTGTCTAGTGTAGTCGCCGCAAGATTCGCACCCGAGCTTTCACGAGCAGCTTTCATCTTGCGTGCTCAATTGGCTGTAGAGATCTTGATTTGCGCATATGCATAACAGAGACAGAACGCAGTCTATTGAGAGCAGACCTGCGCCACGAAGAAGCGAGTCATCAGTCAGCCAAACGCAACCTGCCATCAAAGTTGTTGGCTTTCGTGTTGAGGGCGCTGCACCATCGCCATCACCCGCCTCCACATTGCTAGCAGACTCCCAGCGCAATGATGGCAACGTCATATCGGGTTCCCCAAACCCAGTGATCATACCACCGTCGTTCCAAGTACGTAATTTGTGGACTTCCTTGCTTCACTCAATGAGGGTTTCCAGCCTGTGTTACTTTAAATGTTGCACTTAACTGGTCCCGGTGATGGTCCAAGCACGCTTCTGTTTCCATTGCAGACTGACTCTCCAGTCTCTCAGGCAGTCAACAGAAGGAGCGGCGATGCACCTCCTGTCACCAACCCTCTTGCACGACAGCGCACTGCTCCTGTACTTGTACCTGGTAGCTTGCCTGACAGCAGCCACCTGCAGGTGAGGTCTTGACTGATTCATCTCAGCTGTGGCCATAGAATTTTGACACCGAGATTCTGATTTTGTCTTGTATTGCTAGGATCCATCCATCCTAGTGGCACCAGCTCCCAGGGCTAGTAAAAACAATCCAAGGTACATGGACGGACCCATTCCTGATTCCGCATCAATCTCTAGGTCGCAACCTGACGTCATTGTTTGTCACGCATTGTAGACCACTCAACTTGCTTATTATGACCAGTCAAGCGTGTGACAACATAAACCCATAAGGCTAAGCTGGGTTTGTCTTCCCACTATGTTGCGGTACCAGTACAAGTCCAGGATTTGGCAGGGTTTGGCATCATGCTGGGAGTGCTCACAGGGGCAACACGTTTGTGCTGCATGTTGCAGGGATGCAAACAGCCCTGCAAAGCCACTCATGCTCAGTTCTGCAATCAGTCTGCCCCCAATAGGGGAACTCACCACGATGCGGTCAGACATTGACAGCGCTGTACTAGCGTCCAATGGAGCTGCCCCTTCATCTTCAGCCCATCCCACTGGGCAGCTGAGCATGCCACCTTCGCCTCGTCAAGCAGACACACCCACATTCTCACAGCGCCCTACCTCTCCTTTTGCTGCACAGTCTGGTGAAGAGCATAAGGGTAGGTCTCAAAGCCATGCATAGCAGCAACACAAACTATGTTGTGTCCAATAGCATTAGGTCATGAAGCATAAAGCTTGACATTACTTCTGGGCTGTGCGCTCTTCGTGCAAAATTTGCTACAACGGTATGTCTTTGATGGGTGCATTGACAGTAGTGCTGCATGCATCACGACTGAAACCCTAATTGCAGATTTGAAGCTTATACCCATGCCAATCTCCTGTTAAGACGCCCATCACTGTGATATGTATTATGCCTCACATATTGCAGAATCTGGTGAGAGCACTTCAGAGCAGAGACCAGTCCCCACAACCAAATCAGTCCCCTCCAGCCCCCACGGCACCCCAAGAGGGGCTGTACGCCAGTCCAGCTTCTCTCATCACAATGTGCCACCAATAGCAGCCACTGTGTCTGCAGCAGCAGCAGCTCTGGGCATCGGTACCCCCTTCCAGCCAGGTATGTCATGCACCATAATCATGGCTTGTTTGGGCTGCATAGTCACAAGCATTGTTGGACAAGAACTTCAGGGAATCTGCTGATGGCATGTGCTATGCCCAGATGCCATCAGCAGATTCCCTGGAGTCCACCTTGGATGGCCGCGACATATTCGTGCAAAGCTTGCATCATACTTTGTAGGGTTTACTGGTCAGCTTTTGCACGCCGTGTTGGCAAAGTCGGCTGTGTTGGACTTATGCCTCTTGATCATATGCGAGTTCAACATCAGTGATCGTCAAGGAGCATTGGGACATATTGAGAGGTGTGCAAGAACCATGTCTCACTGGTGTAGCAACCACATACAAATCCGGAACTTTTGGGGGTGTGCCCTTCTTCTTTGCGACTGTCTGTCT
>JAABUK010008538.1_pt1 | contig 14320 bp, 18 predicted proteins | sample 5559141 | NCBI WGS metagenome assembly JAABUK01 (sample SAMN10711869, study PRJNA513367) | rock metagenome | isolation source: Antarctica rocks | place: Antarctica: Victoria Land, Pudding Butte nord | collected 2016-01-03
CGATAATCTGCTCTTCGCTGAAACGACTTTTCATGCGTTCTTCTCCTTGTTGATCAGAGAATCTCCGCTTTATTCTGGCATACTTTTAAGGGGCAACGTCACAGAAAGAGAAGCATCTCCAACGACGCTTATCAAACGGCCAGATTGTTCCCGCAAATAGATACGGATAACAAAACTATGAAGACTCATTTGGCTGTCAAGTGCTTTCATTGTGCCGCACTTTCCTTCGTGAGATGTTTCCGCAACCGGAGCAAGTTAGCCTTTGCCTTGTTCGTGCTATGCAGCGGGCGCGCTTTGGCGAAGGCATCGGCTTATGAGTTGCGAACGCATGGCGTCATGATAAGTTTGATGAACACGACCACAGGACGCGTGTTATGGACACGAAGCACTCAACACGTTCAACTGCGCGAGGCGCATTGGTCGGCGGATCATCGAGCTGTGGGCCTCGAAACAGGCTCTTACATTCTGGTTTGGCGAGAGGGCTACCCTCTGTTGGAAGTTCGCTTTCCTCCCGGAAACCGTGCAGGATTAGGTATGGGGAATGGAAATGGTGTGTTTACAGATATGACTCAGGACTACTCGCTGGATTATCAATGGTCGGTGGATAAGAAGCGCCTTTTAATTCGGTTTGGTGGTAGCGGAAGTGCTGATATCGGGCCGCATGGAATCGGAGACCTTTACTGCTTGAAGTTTACTGGAAGGAAGCACCCACGATACCGATGGATACTTTCACCTTTCAAAAGTTCAGATTATGGTCATACTGTTTGGAAAGCTGCTTGGCGCGACAATCGAACTGCACTCTACTGGCCGTTCGTTGATGATGGAACACAGCACTCCCAAACGGCACATCTCTGGTACGTCCCATAGCTCTTAACATCATGCGCCAATCCTTTCTCGGCCTGATACTGCCAGCGCATTGCAGGCTATCTCAAATCGCTGAGTCATAAATACAGACAAGACGAATATGGCCAACCGAGCAGATCAGAAGCAAACTGCAAAACTAAGATAGTAGGTATCAAAACAAATTAACAAGCAGCAGAACAAGGCGCTGCGCCCGACCGCCCTCGGTTGTTCCCGACGATTGCCGTCGAGACTTTTGAAACACCCTCTTATAGGATGTTTCAAAAGGTCTGAATTATACTCTTAAGTATGCAAAAAACGGTCTACGAAAGCGATCTTTCAGACGTGGAGTGGAGCTTTTTAGAACCTCTCATACTCATTCAAAAACCAGGTGGTCGTCCTCCGTCTTGGAGCCGACGTGCCATTTTCAAAGGTAGACTAACAAATAATGAAACTCTCCCATTGCTTAGCTTTGGTCATGCTTGTCGGCAGTTGCCCCGTCGCGGCCAAGCCGCCCGTTGCAAAAAGTAAGTCCTCGCAACCAATTATCATAAATAGGGCAAAGGCGATTCGTATTGCCCAACAAGCAGTAAAGGCAAACGACAATTGGGCGAATAGAGCCAAGTATGAAGCCAACCGTGAAGGAACAGACTGGTTCGTTTTTGCTCAGTTTATCTGGGGCTACAACAAGAAAGGCAGGCCACTATCTGCCCCAGGCGGCCATCGAATCATTGTTATCAATAAGAGTGGGCACGTTATAAGGTATCTGCGCGGGCAGTAAAAGTCTCAAATAACGGTCCCATAATGCGCAGTACCCGACCGCTGTCGGTTGTTCCCGCGATTACAGTGAGACTTTTGAAACACCCTCTTATAGAGTGTTTCAACCAGAAAACTTTTGAAACACCCTCATAGGATGTCGATAAAATCTGCCAAGACGGGGTACAGAAGCGCGCCTGTTAAACACTCAACTCGGGCGCGCTTTTCATGGTTATTGCTGTTTGTGCTTTTCAAGCGCAACGAGTGGCGCAAAACTCATCTTCGATGTGTGCTTTGATATGATCGCGGATTTCGCGCGTGGCTTCGAGTTTTTCGTCCGGCGTTCCGTTCAAACGTGATGGATCGGGAAAGCCCCAATGAAGGCGCTCAACCTGACCGAGGAAAATTGGGCAACGCTCGGCGCTGGTTTCGTCGCAAACGGTGATGACTGTAGCGAATTGCTCCCCACTTTGAATCACATCGGCGACGGAACGCGGCTGGTGCGACGACACATCAACGCCGATTTCAGCCATCGCTTGCGCCACAATTGGGTTCAACTTGCCCGGCTCGATGCCCGCGCTTTGCGCTTCGTATACGTCGCCACAAAGCTGGTTTAACATTTTCTCCGCAATGACCGAGCGCGCCGAATTGTGAACGCAAACGAACAGCACCTTCTTCTTTCTGGAAAGCATCGCAGGCTCCTCTTCCAAGTACTCGATAAGCAAACCGCGAACGTTTTAGCAGCAACCCGAAGGGCCGCAGCCACAGCTATTAGCGGGCGCCATCGAAAGGGACACCGCGCCGGATTTGGAAGCGGGCGTGATGCATAATTCGGGAGCCAAGCAAGCGGTATGTTTGGTCGTCAATTGAAGCGTCACGAACTGGTCGGAGACTTCAGCCAGAGCAACGGGATACTGGGAAATGGCAACGTCTTCGTACTCAATTTCGAGATCCAGATCATCCGAAGGGAGAAAGTGAGCGGCACAACCCAACACGTCCGCCATTTTCCCCGCCGCAATGCGATGGTCTTCGTCTGGGCCGACCCACGCCTGCAACTGACAGGTGCGGTTTTCGCGCATGGTGCCGCCGCAGTCAATGAATGTTTTCTGCACAAAGGCGACTTCGGTCACATGAAACGAAATCGGTACCGCGTTCTTGTCGGGCAGCACCAGGCGAAAGCCTTTGTCGCGGTTGTTCTGCAAGAGCGTTTTGAATTCTGAAAGTGTCATCTGAAAGTGTTCTCCCGTTGAATATGGTGTTAATTAGTGAGGTTAATTGGTTGCGGTCGCTGTTTTGGTTGAACAGCAACCGTCTTCTCGAATACAGCGGCAAGCGAAAACTGCCGCCACAGCGCCCAGAGTCGGCGTCAGCAAGTAAATCCACAGACTCGACAGGTGTAGCGACACCAGAGCCGGAGCCAGCGAACGAGCCGGATTCATGGAGGCGCCACAAATCGGGCCAGCAAAAAGAGCTTCCAGCGCGATAACTCCGCCGATGGCAATACCTGCCGTGATGCCTTTTTCCTTCGCGCCGGTTGAAACGTTGAGAATCACCAGCATCAGCATCCACGTCAAAATGAACTCCAGCACGAACGATTGAGTACTCGAACCGGTGGGAATGGTCGCGCCCAGCGTCGCGCTTTGAGGAAACAAGACGCGCAACACAAAACTCGCCAGCAACGCGCCCGCACACTGGCTCAGCACACAAGGCAAAACCGACGAAGCCGGAAAACGCCGCGCCGTGCAGAAGCCGATGGTTACAGCCGGGTTGAGATGCGCGCCGGAAATATCGCCCAGTGCATAGATCATCGCCAGCACAATCAAGCCGAAAGTCAAAGCAACCCCGACGTGCGAGACCGCTCCGCCGCTGACACCATCAATGACAATGGCGCCGGTTCCAGCGAAAACCAGGCAAAACGTCCCCATCAATTCAGCAGCGAGTTGCTTTCTCATTGGCTGTTTTGTTTGTCCTCGTGCATAGCCGCAAAGCCGACGACACAACAGCCATCTTCGCGCATCTCCAAGCGCTCTTGAAGGCGCGCAGCGTCGCGCTTCAATAGCTTATCTGTTTCCAAAGCCGCTTGATGATGAGCAAAAGTTGCGTCGATCAAAGCGATTTGGCCGGGTTCGAGATCGTAATAAATCCACTTGCCGCGCTTGCGTGTGGATACAAGTCCGGCCTGGCGTATCACCTGCAAATGGGAGGAAAGAGTGGACTGGCTCAGTTCCAGGGCTTCGGCCAGTTCACACACACAGACCTCGCCCCTGCGCAGCGCAGCGACGATGCGGAGACGCGTTGGATCACTGAGAGCTTTGGCGAAGAGAAGGAGATCATTCATTTTGTATTGATATATCGCATTATGACGATATTATGGGAACAACGGAAAGATTGTCAAGTGAATAGTGCTAACTGTTACTTTGATGATCGTTATAACAATCCTGAAGAGAATGGTGCTTATACGAAGAAAAGCCGCCAAGCGCAGCGAATTCACGCTCAAAAGTGCGCCCGTCGAGCACTCGATTCGGGCGCGATTTTCATTGTTATATAGGAAATCACGCTAATTGGCGGCCCTGTGACGCATTGACTTACTTGTTTTGAGCGAGATCTGGCTGCACACAACGATCAGGAAACATTCTCTAAAACCGTGTAAAAAGCTGAGAAGCGTGGCGTTGAAGGCTTTGTTCCTGCTCCTCAAGGCCGCAAACAACTTCGGAAAAAGAGCGCGGCGAGAATCCTGTTCTCGGTGGTTTGCTAAAAATGCTGGATGGACGCAAGGAATCTGCCCGACGCCGTCCGACAAACACCCTCAAAACAGCGCAAAAAGAGGCAGTATTGGAAATGAAAATCAGGGTGCTTTTTCCTCGTTTGTAGGACGAAAAAAATCTGTCCTACGCCGTCCTACAAGCCACGCTCAAAACGACACAAAAACGCGACTTCTCGACGACTGATTTGTGCGCGAAATTGGCATTTTTTTGCGATTTATTTTGACCTCAAAAAAGCGTTGTCGAGGCTCGGTTGAGTGCATGATTTTCGCACGACAGCATGGTCGGAAATGGCAGTCTTGGAAGCGCCAAATGGCTACCCTGAAGGATGCCCTGTGTTGCGCGATTTTCTTCCAGTCGAACAGACACGCGGGCCGCCTTCTCTTCGTTTTACATCCACAGAATGACCTTTCGAGGATTTGTATCTATAGATACAATGTTCCCCATTTCTACCTTTGCATCGACCAATTCTACAAATGAGATCAGAAGTTGCTCGTCTCCATTGTAATGTGTCGCGCGACATGATACAATCGAAGGCGTGATAAGAAATTTTAGTCACAAAGGTGTGGAGGAGTTCTTCTACACTGGCGGAACAAAAGGTATCGACGCCACTCACGCAAGACGTTTGCAGGAAAGGTTGGACGCGATGTTAGCCGCTGAATCATTGGAAGACCTGAATCTTCCTGGATGGCGATTACATCAATTGAAAGGCGACCGTGCAGGGACTTGGAGTATCAAAGTTACGGGTGCCTGGAGATTAACCTTTCAATGGGATGAGACGGAATGCGTGAATGTCGATTACGAGCAGTATCACTGAACTACAACTGCCATTCCATCTTCGAGTACTCGCGGCGCGCAATGCAAAGCGAATACTCGAAAAGGAGGTGAATATTATGATGAGCGCAAGCAATAGACGTATCGAACATTTGAGGCGCATGACCCGGCGGCCAACCCCACCCGGTCAAGTGGTGGCTGGGCTCTTGGAGGAGTTGGGCATAACTCAGGGAGAGGCCGCCGAACGTTTAGGCGTTGGTCGTCAAACTGTTAACGAGCTTTTGCGCAGCAAGCGAATTTTGACCCCCGACATGGCACACCGGTTGGGGAGACTATTCGGCAATGGCCCGCAGCTGTGGCTGAATATGCAGCAGAACCTTGAAATGTGGGATGCGCTGCACATGGATGTTAGTTCTTATGAAGGCATAAAGGCGCTACAAACTGATGAGGATCTATCCGAGGAGATTTCTGGACACAACTTAGTGAACGTTAATTGAACCTTTAGGTTTGGCTGTAGAAGGCAGCGAGCACTCAAATCGAGTGCTCGCTGCCTTTTTTAGTAAGGCATCTTTTTACGGTAGGGGCCTCCCGTTTTTAATAGGCCGGTTTACGCATAAGTCCGAGCACCTTCTTGTATGAGTTGCTTGATACATCAACTGCACCTTTCAGGCGGGCGGGAACGTTAAGTGAGCGAATCGCTTCCAGTTCGCCTGGCGTAAGAACCCGCCCTTACTGCTCCATGTGCCATTTGACGGATAAGTTCATAGACTCTGTACCTATTTTGCAAAGCCGAAAACAGCGCAAAAGAGGCAGTATCGGAAACGAAAATTACGGTGTTTTTCCTCGTTTGTAAGACGAAAAAAATCTGTCTTACGCCGTCTTACAAGCCACGCTCAAAATGACACAAAAACGCGACTTTTTGGGGACGTAAATTGTGTGCAAAATTGGCACTCAAACGTGACTCGTTTTGATAGCAAAAAAGCGCCGTCGAGTGGCCGCTGTTTTCATCAAGGCACATCCGATCGAAACGCCCGAAGAATCAATCGATGTATTCTACCGTGCTCCCCTTTTCGGCAATCTCGGAAAGAGCAATCGGACGAAAGCGCGGACGGTCGCCCAGCGAGGCTTCCGAAACGCCCTCATGGATCACATCCTCGACGTGGAAGTGCTCGTCGCGCACTACACCCGTCATTTGGTGAGTCTCCGACACATGGACAATAGCTTTGCGACCCAGACCTGCTGATTCTGATGGCTGCGGTGTTGCTTTGCTCATGAGAGTCCTCTCTTTTGCTGCGGAAACGGCAGTGGCGTTGTCTTGCAATTGCTGTGCGCGGCGCGGCCACTGAAACACGTTGCGAAAACTTGCTGCAGCGCCAAGACCCAAAATTACACCTGACTCGGTTGATACTTGATGCGCATGACTTGCTCCTTTGCGCGTGCTTGTTTGGCGCGCAAAGAAGCAAGTCGAATACTCAGTCACCAAACCAACGTGCCGCGCTTCATCATGTTTCCAACCACTTCCCAGTCGTCGCCGTTTAAGTCTTCGCGCGTCGTCACTTCGCGGCCCAGCGCCTGACCAAAGGCGCGGCGCATGGCCGGTTCCTCTTTCACATTCAAATTACGATCTGCCGCAATCGCATAACAGCGGCGAATTGCTTTGAGGTGCAGGCAACGCTTAACGCCCGCACGTCGGCGACTCGTGGCACTCTGCGCAGCACTGGCTGCGTTCGGCGCCTCTTGCTGCAAATAGGCCAGAAACGCGCGCACTACGGCCAATTCCTCAGCGTCCGGCGCGAAGTGCGCGGCCACGCGCGGCGTGCGCTGGGCAAACGCCACTACAAACTGCAACTCTTGCGCGCGTGCTTCCAACTCCGCGACTAACTGCGCCCGACTGATCCCGCTAAACTTCATCTCGACACCTCACAGTGTTGCCGCCGCGCTTTTTCTTTCCAGGGAGGAGCACGACGGCTTTTTGTTTGACAAGATATATTATACCGAACGTTCGCTAAGTTTGCAAACACCGGTTAGAAGATATTTTGCAAGCGTTGGTTATAATTGAGGCATGGAAAAAATGATGAAAAGCGAAGCGGCGGCCACGTTGGGGCGCATCAAGTCAGAGCGCAAGACATTGGCGGCGCGCAAAAACGCGCAGCGTCCGCGTCCTAACGGGCGCAAGCCGCGCAAGCAAAGACCACTGGAAGCGTTCACTTGCACTTGCGGCCAATGTCCCGACAATCCCAAAACCTATTGCCCGCGCGGTCGGGCCATTATCCGTCGCCGCGCACAAACTGAGGGACAAGCTCAGGCGCAAGGCGAAACCATAGCAACGGGAGCAACGCAATGACATTGACAATCGAGATCGAGCCGGAAACGCAGCGCGCCATTGAAGGCAAAGCGGCGCGCTTGGGCGTGCCGGTGGAACGCTATGCGGCGGGCGTGTTGCGTCGTGATGTGGAAAACGACGAACCGCGCCAAAGCGCCGACGCTGTGACTAATGCACGCCGCGCGGCACGTCGCGCACTGGAAGTCTTAGCCGCCGGTACGCGTGCTGGCTTGCCGCCGATTCCCGATGAAGCTCTGACAAGCGAAAACCTGTACGCTGGTCGCGGAGAAATTGCAGAATGAGCCACTATCTGGTGGATGCCAACGTTTTGCTGCGCCGGCTTGACATAAGCAACGCACAGCACACGACGGCGAAAAATACTGTTGATACTGGCCAGAGTTGTTATATCTTTGTGGTAGCCACGTCCGACCTGTTTATATGTCAATGCCACTACGACGGTTATCATCCCGACAAAGACAAAGAGGGTGAAATCGCCAAACGCGCCCTGGTTCAGATCCTCGATGAACTTATTGAGTCCCAAAGGTTCAATCGCCTGGTGGATTGACGCGCTGAAAAGCCGACCATCGAGTACTCGGTAGAAGTGTCCGCGCGCGGACAGATGAATGAAAAGGAATCGACGCTATGAGCATTCTCATTGAATTGACACCCAACAAAGAAGCGCAACTCAGCCAGCGGGCGGCAGCTCATGGTGTTGACGCTTCGACCTATGCACAGCGTTTGCTCGATGAAGCCTTGGAGCGCGAAGACGAACGCGAGCGCCAAGCACGGCACGAGAAAAACCAGCGCGCGATTGCGATGCTGCAAGGCTGGGTGGATGAAGCTGACGCGATGAGCGACGAAGAAAAGGCGCAGGCCGAAGCCGAATGGCGCGAAACGGCGCGCTCAATTGACGAGAACCGCACTTCCTATCGCAAATTGTTCCCCGAGTACTCGAAAGAACAATCAATAGAGCGCGCGGAATGAGTTTGCAATTGGTCGTGCTCGACACTGGCCCTCTGGGTTTGGTCACGCATCCCAAACCCTCGCCTGATGCCAAAGCGTGCCTCGCCTGGCTGCAACACCTGCTCGATCAAGATGTGCGCGTACTCGTGCCGGCAATTGCCGATTATGAACTGCGCCGCGAGTACTTGCTGCGGCGCAACACAATTTCGTTGCGTAAGCTGGATCTGCTTCCTGAAGCGGGACTTTTCCTGCCGTTATCGGGCGAAGCGTTGCACCACGCCGCGCAATTGTGGGCGCAAACGCGTCAGGCTGGACGCCCGACATCGGACACCAAAGCTCTCGATGGCGATTGCATTCTGGTCGCGCAAGTGCAACTCGAAGCCGCGCGGCTGGAACTGGAAGAAAGCGAATGGATCATTGCCACAACCGACGTGGGCGATATGCCGCATTTGGCACCCGCGAAACGATGGAACAATATTGCAGAAGATTCGTTATAAAGCATGATTAAAGCAATACAACCCCTACTGCGAAATAAAAACGCAGTAGGGGTTGTATTATTTTGATTTATCGTGTATAATAATCACCTGTTGTGAAGTCGTGAGCGGTTTTGAAGGGCAGCGACCCAGAGAAAACACAAAAGCCTCGTGCTGGTAACACGAAGCTTTTGCACCAACGCACACGCTACTTAAAGCTTTGTGGTTAGCAAATTCGACTTTCATTCTCGCTTACAAAGCTTGTTCCGTCAAGAGTAGGGCGCTGGTCTGCTGACCCGAAGGCAGCCGATGAGCGTCGTTTCATAGCTGACAATTTAGAGTTTTCTTTCTTCGCTGAGAAAGAAAACTCCCTTTGTTTATACAGTTATGGGATACGAAATTGACTTTCTGCCCGTCGGCGACGGCGGGCGAGGCGGCGACGCGATTGCGCTTCGCTACGGGAACTTGCATGGTTCTCGGAACGAACAAACTGTCGTCATCATTGATGGCGGCAACCAGGATTCCGGCCAAGAATTGGTCGATCATGTCCAAGAACGATACGATACCGATGTCGTAGATTTGGTGGTTTGCACTCACCCTGACAGCGACCACTCCAGCGGCCTTTCCGTTGTGCTGGAACAACTTGAAGTTAAGCGTTTGTGGATGCACCGGCCTTGGAAGCACGCCGGCAAGATCAGCGATGCTTTCGTTGACGACGACATCACCAACGATGGTTTGTCGGAGTTACTGCAGGAATCTCTCAAACACGCCTGCAAATTGGAAGAGTTGGCTGATGAGAAAGGCATTCCCATCAGCGAGCCATTTTCGGACGGTGCTTCGAGTACTCGATTTCCCGAAATCAGGGTTCTCGGTCCCAGCAGGGACTATTACCGTGAGCTATTACCTGAGTTTGGTGATATGCCAATGACGAAATCCATTACAGGCGTTTTCGGACGCCTTACGGAAGCTGTCAAAGCGGTTGCTGAACGCTGGAACTGGGAAACGCTCACTGAACCTGTTGAGGATACACGGGCGGAAAATAATTCCTCGGCGATTCTGCTGCTGCAAGTGGATGGACGAAACCTTCTTTTCACGGGCGATGCCGGTGTCCCGGCTTTGGAGCACGCTGCCGATTTTGCTGAAGCGCAGGGTGTCGATCTCAAAAGCTGCGTGTTGCAGCAAGTTCCGCATCATGGTAGCAAACGCAACGTTGGGCCGTCGATCCTTAACCGGATTGTCGGGCCGATTGGTAGCGCATCAGGTTCAAAAAGTGTTGTCGTGTCGGTGCCGAAAAAAGGCGATCCGAAACATCCGGCCAAGAAAGTCACCAACGCCTACCAACGTCGCGGGGCAAATGTAACTGTCACGAAAGGCGAAGTGATCTGCTCGCCTTACAATGCGCCAACGCGCTTGGGATGGGGACCAGCTACGCCCGTGCCATTTTACAGCGAGGTGGAGGAATGAGTACTCGTTCTCTCCCCTCGCCGCCTTCGGGCTTCATCTCGCTTGATGATTATGTTGTGCTGGCGCGCAAACGCCCGTTCTTTCTGGCCATTCTGCCCACCGCTTTTGCGGTGGGCGCTTGGTTCCCCACTCTGCATTGGTGGGTCTCATTTCCCTCTGTCGTGCTCTGCCTCCTGATCGGCGTGTGTGGCGATATAGGGCGTGGCGGTAGAGAGCTTGAGGACACGCTCTACGCGCGCTGGGGCGGCAAGCCGACGACAAAAATGCTGCGTCACAATGGTTCGCCGTTCGATGAGCAGAAACTGCGGTTGCTGCACGAAAAACTTGGTGCTCTGACAGGCGTGAAAGCGCCAACGAAAAGCCAGGAGCAAAAGCGACCCGAGGAAGCCGACAGAATCTATGAAGGTTACGCGGCTTATCTGCGCGAGGAGACACGCAATGGCAAGCAATTCCCACTGCTGCGCGGTGAACTCATCAACTACGGTTTTGCTCGTAATAGTCTGGGACTGCGCCCGTTTGGTGTTGGTGTGAGCCTGGTTTCGGTAGCCGTTGTACTTGCGCGATTTGGGTGGTTGTGGCATCAGAAGGCCAGTTTTGCAAGTTTCGGATTGCCGCTGGTCATCTCGATTATCGTCGTCTTCTTGCTCGGCTTTTGGGTGCGCTGGGTGCGCGAAAGCTGGGTGCATCAGATGGCGAACGCTTACGCAGAAAGGTTGCTCGCAGCGGCTATGAAGTTACCGGAAAAAGAAGATTCATGAAGAAAACATTGCAGCAATTGGTCGATGTGCGTTCGGGTTATCACTTTCGGGGCAAAGCCGAAAACGACCCGAATGGCAACGTCGCGCTGGTTCAGATCAAAGACATTGACGGCGAGTTTGTTTTGCGAACCGATGATTTGGCGCGCGTGCGCATCGAGAAACCAAAAGACTATCTCCTGAACCAACGCGACATTCTCTTCATCACGCGCGGTACGCGGCTCGGCGCCACCGTTGTGCATGAACCGCTCGAAAACACAGTTGCAACGAGCAGCTTCTTTGTTTTGCGGCCACGAAAAGAACTTCTGCCTGAATTTTTAGCGTGGTCGATCAACTCCGCGCCAGTGCAAACGCAACTGCGGCGCGCAGGGCAAGGGAGCAGCTTGCTTATGGTGCGGCGTAGCGACTTGGACGACATCGAGTTCGATGTGCCGCCGCTTTCGGTACAGCGCGCCATTGTCGAACTCGATGAATGCGGGCGGCTCGAACGACGTTTGACCCGTCAACTCAACGAAAAGCGCGCGGCTTTGGTGGAAGCCATCGCCGCGCGCGCCCTTCAACAGAACCTATAAACGGAACGCAAATTATGAACGAAATTGCAACAGAACTGATGACGATTCCGCCCGCAGCTGAAGTGCCGCAAAGCGGAATTAACAACATCGTGTGGAAAGCGTGCGACACCTTTCGCGGGGCGGTCGATCCCTCCGAATACAAGAACTACATTTTGACAATGCTGTTCGTCAAATATCTGTCCGACTTGTGGCAGGACAAGAAGAACGAGTACTCGAAACTCTACAACGGCAACGAAGAACGCATTCAGCGCGCTTTGGGCCGCGAGCGTTTCGTGATGCCGCCCGATTGCGATTTCAAATCGCTGTATGAGAATCGGAACGCCGACAATGTGGGCGAACGCATCAACATCGCGCTGGAAGCGATTGAAGATGCCAACAAAACCAAGCTGGAAAACGTGTTTCGCAATATCGACTTCAACTCGACGCCCGCTCTGGGCGAAACGCGCGACCGTAACAAACGCTTAAAGCAACTGCTCGAAGATTTCAACGATCCGCGCCTCGACCTCACGCCTTCGCACCATGCCAAGCGCGATGTCATCGGCAACGTATACATGTATTTGATTGAAAAATTCGCCGCGAATGCCGGAAAGAAAGCGGGTGAATTCTACACGCCGCAAGAAGTTTCGCGGCTCTTGGCGCGTTTGGTTGAACCGCAGAAAGGTGAGCGCATTTGCGACCCGACGTGCGGCAGCGGCTCACTCCTGATTGAAGTCGCCGAGCAGGTGAAGAATGAAGACGGCACGCCCTCGCGCGACTTTTCGCTTTTCGGCCAGGAATCGAACGGCTCGACGTGGGCGCTCTGTCGCATGAATATGTTTTTGCACGAAATGGACGCCGCGCGCATCGAATGGGGCGACACGCTGGGCAACCCGAAACTGATCGAAGCCGATAACCTGATGAAGTTCGATGTCGTGGTCGCCAATCCGCCGTTTTCGCTCGATAAATGGGGTGCAGAAAACGCCGGACACGACAAGTTCGGGCGCTTCTGGCGCGGCATTCCGCCCAAAAGCAAAGGCGATTACGCGTTTATTTCTCACATGGTCGAAACCGGACTGCCCGACGGTGCGCGCGTCGGCGTCATCGTGCCGCATGGCGTGTTGTTTCGCGGCGGCGCTGAAGGCGCGATTCGTCGCCGTATGATCGAAGACAATTTGCTTCATGCTGTCATCGGTTTACCGACCAACCTGTTTTTCGGGACGGGCATTCCCGCCGCGATGCTTCTTTTCAAGAAAGGCCGCGACACGCAAGACGTGTTGTTCATCGACGCTTCAAGCGACTACAGCGACGACAAGCGCCAGAACCGCTTGCGCCCCAGCGACATCGAGAAGATTTTTGCGGCTTACAAAGCCTATGAAACGGTCGAGAAGTACGCGCATCGCGCCACGCCCGCCGAGTTGGAAGAAAACGAGTGGAACTTGAACATCGCGCGCTATGTGGACACCAGCGAACCCGAAGACGAAATCGACATCGCCGGTCTGCAAGACGAGATTCGAGTACTCGAATCGCAACTCGCCGACACACGCCAGAAAATGGATGTGTGTTTGAAGGAGTTGGGACTGTGAGTACTCCAGACCACAAGATGACCAAAGCCGGTTGGATTCCCGAAGATTGGGAAGTCGTCAAGGCGAGCAGCATTGGAAAATTTCGAGGCGGAAACGGATTTCCCGTAGAGTTTCAAGAACAGACTTTGGGTGATTACCCATTTTTCAAAGTCTCGGATATGAACATCATAGGCAACGAAGTGTTTATGAAAACGGCGAATAATTACATTTCGGAATCAGTTCGGAAGCATCTTGGTGCTTACGCGTTTCCACCTAAAACCATCGTTTTTGCCAAAGTAGGCGCAGCTGTTTTTCTGGAACGAAAAAAAATTCTGACGATAGCCAGTTGCTTGGACAATAACATGGCCGGTTTCATCACTGAGCCTGAAAAAGTAGATCATCATTTCATCTACTTTTTTCTTCTCAATTTTCTTTTAGGTAACTTGGTTAGCACTTCGGCCCTTCCAGCCCTCAACGCATCTATTCTCAATGGAATAAAGATTCCACTTCCGCCACTTCCCGAACAAATCGAAATTGCGCGCATTTTGTCGCAGTGGGACGATGCCATCCGCGACACGACACAACTCATCGCCGCCAAAACGCGCCTCAAACGCGCTCTGATGCAACAACTGCTGACGGGTAAGCTGCGGTTTCGAGAGTTTTCAAGTACTCAATGGAAAACCTATCGACTGGGTGAATTGTTCGCGGAGCGTGTCGAAACCAATCGCCTCGATTTGCCGCTGCTTTCCATTACAGCGAATCGCGGTGTGGTTCGACGCAGCGACGTTGAAGGCAAAGACAATTCGAGCGAAGACAAAAGGAAATATCTTCGCATCGCGCCTGGCGACATCGGTTACAACACAATGCGAATGTGGCAAGGCGTTTCAGCGGTTTCGCGGCTCGAAGGAATTGTCAGCCCCGCTTACACAATTTGCATTCCCAGTGAATTGATCGAAGCGAATTTCGCGGGTTACTCTTTCACGGGTTTAATGCCCCGCCGCTTGCGGCGTTATTTTCGAGGTTCCCGTTTGTGTTGAAGTGAGAGCATGAGCCGCTTCATTCACAAGAGTCATAATGTCAGTGTGTTGCTTTATCAT
>JAABUK010008540.1_pt1 | contig 14316 bp, 16 predicted proteins | sample 5559141 | NCBI WGS metagenome assembly JAABUK01 (sample SAMN10711869, study PRJNA513367) | rock metagenome | isolation source: Antarctica rocks | place: Antarctica: Victoria Land, Pudding Butte nord | collected 2016-01-03
ATTTGGGGAAATTAATGAAGAGGAAGATGTTAAAGAGAGTGAGATTGATTATTCTAACCGGTCTTTTATTGTCAAATTACCCAATGGTGGGTATATTAATATTGATCCGGAGTTTGTTCCTGATGGATCAGCAACAATTACTTCAGGGAGGTTTCATGTACTGTATGTACATCCACAATACGGGACCTCTACTTTTTATGTTGAATTAGTAGACGGATTTGAGTGGCATTGTGAAAATCATCCACCGTTTGTTAATGATAATTTTATTTATTGGGTAGGACAGCAGATTGATAATTATAACCGTTAGTTGAGTGTCATCATTTTATATCTCTTCTTCTTCTAACAATTTTAAATCATTAAACTGTTCCGGTAAAACAGTTGTTAAACCTGGGATCCCATCAAATCTAATTTTCAAGTTGTCACCATCTGATTCTTTCACTGTTGCGTCATAAAAGTCGAAATCATCCTGTAATGTAACTCGATCACCTATTTTAAATTGCATATTTTTTTTATTTTATATTACTAATACTAATGCTTTTTTGTTAAAGATTGCCTTTCCTTTTAACTCCTTTTTGTAAATTAATTCTAAAATCTCTGCACTTATTTACCGGTTAGATATAAGAAAAGCAAAAAGTTTTCTTTGAAATGCTAAATATATTAGCCATTTTTACTAAAAGAAGTAGCCATGGAAATAAACGTTAGCGTTGGAAATATTCAACAGATAGGCCCCTCATTATTTAAAACTATTCCTTTTTTTGGTTCTGTCCGAGCCGGATTTCCTTCACCTGCAGCAGATTATATTGAAGACGCAATTGACCTTAATGAACTACTAATTAAAACACCCTCGGCGACATTTTTTGTAAGAGTTGAAGGTGAATCAATGGTTAATGCATTTATACCTCCTAAAGCTTTGCTTATCATTGACAGGTCTATTAACCCATCGTCAGGTGATATTATAGTGGCCGTGGTAAACGGTGAATTTACTGTAAAGCGATTTGTGAAGTCATTAAACCATGTTTACCTGGCACCGGCAAACATAAAATTTGATTCACTTGAAATAACAGAGGAGATGAGTTTCCAAGTTTGGGGAGTAGTAACTAAAATAATAATCGACCCAAAAGACACCACATGTTCGCATTAGTAGACTGCAATAATTTTTATGCTTCTTGCGAACGGGTATTTAATCCTGCACTAGAAGGAAAGCCGGTAATTGTTTTATCCAACAATGACGGCTGTGCGATCGCCCGAAGCGATGAAGCTAAAGCCGTTGGCATCGATATGGGCATGCCCACCTTTATGCTGGAAGCAATTATTAAAGAGCATGACGTAAAAGTGTTTTCCTCCAATTACACACTCTATGGAGACATGAGTAACCGTGTAATGAAGATCCTGTCTACGTTTTCTCCGGCTACTGAACTTTATTCCATCGATGAGGCATTTCTTGATTTAACAGCTCTCAAATATCACGACTTGTATCAGCTGGGTATTACTATTCGGAAAACCATTATGCAGCACACTGGGATACCGGTCTCCGTTGGCATAGCGCCATCAAAGACGCTGGCAAAAATGGCTAACAGGTACATTAAAAAGAAAAATAAATCAATAGGAGTTCATTACCTGGCCGACCAAGAGCTGATTGATGAAGTGCTGAATTATACTGAAGTTGGAGACATCTGGGGAATAGGCAGACAGCATGAGAAGTTTCTCCGGAGGAACAATATCAAAACGGCCATGGAGCTATCTAAAGCAAACGATGAATGGATAAGAAAGAATTTATCGATTGTTGGTCAAAGAATGGTAAATGAATTACGAGGGACCCCTTGCATTAAATGGGAGGATGAAATATCGACCAAGAAAGCAATCTGCAATAGCAGATCGTTTGGTCACCTGGTTACCGATAAAGTTCAAATGCAGGAGGCTGTTTCAAATTATGCTGCGAATGTTGCATTGAAATTAAGGAACCAGAAAAGTTGTGCCAGGCAATTACATCTCTTCATACAAACGAATGCTTTCAGGACTGAGGATAGGCAATACTTCCGATCTATAGATATGGAACTACCAATTGCAACGAATAGTAGCAATGAGCTTATTGAGCATTCTCTGAAAGCACTTGATATTATCTTTAAGGCCGGATTTAAATATCTTAAGGCTGGTGTTATAGTGCAGGACCTGGTACCGGAAACGCAGATTCAAAACGGCATATTTGATATCGTTAACAGGAATCGGAATAAAGTGCTGATGACAACGCTTGATAAAGTGAACAAATCATTTGGGAAGGACCTTATTAGATTTGCAAGGCAGGGTTTTGATAAGAAGTGGAAATTAAGAGCAGCATATCTTTCACAGCGCTATACTACTAATGTTAATGAATTACTTACTATTAAAATTTGAGGTATGTTTAATCCATTGGTGCCATTAACCAGGCCATTACTGGAGGCCTTTGTTAAAGCAGGTAAAAAGTATTTCGTAAGGCAAACCTACATCAGGGGAAAGGAACTCTTAGACGAGAACGTAAAAGGCTATTTTATATTTACCCATTACTCAGAAATCGGTCAGGCTGAGCATCATATAAGCGCAATACTACATGATCCCCACCGTTTTTTATATGATTGGGATAAATCCGAAGATCAACAGAAATTACTTATAGCAGCCGGCAAACCTGCCGGTTATAAAATATATTCCAGTATAGTAGAAAAAGATTGGAAAAAACTAATTACCGATCATCTCAAAGGGAAGGTTAAAAAGTACATTGATTATAGCTTGGGATGGAGGCCCGGCCGTGGGGAAACTGTGGACTTGCAAATCTTTACTAATTACGGTGATCTTTACGCTAGATTAAAATTGCGTAGCCAGGAAGTTCGTGTAAAATTAGAGCTCATTGAAAAACTATAGATTATATGTTATAATAGTTCATTCTCGCCCTCCATTGATCTGATCACCGATAAATTATAGGATTTGAGTCATGGATCTTATTACTAAATATTTCCTTATTACCGTAATGTTAAAGGACCAATCCGTTCATAAGGGCATACGTAAAAATGAAGCCGGGGATGTTGATTCCTGTTATCTGCTTTTTAAGGATCGAGCAGAACAAAATTATGGTAGGGACAATATTATTTATTTCCAATGTGTTCAGCTAAGTAAATACAGTGATGAATTAAAGAAGCACTTAATGCAATCTGACGGAGTAGGTGTAAGAAAAAGAAGGCACGAAAGATAATTAAGCATTACTAAAGGATTTAAAACTAGCAGACGATGTATAATTTATTTATTACCCACACTCCAAACGGAGTATGCTACTTGTTGGCAAAGGACCAGGAAGGAAATGTTTTTTATATGCTATCAATTACGCCAACAGCGTTCTTTGATCTTCGTGAGAAAGCTGTTCCCGAAATTCCAATGGCTGGAAAATGAAACTTTTAAGTTTACTTTCAGACAGTCAATGTATTGAAGTCACAAGAAGTAATAGTAGGAAAAACAAAGTATATAATATGGATATTCAATATGCACAGTCGCGGGTTTTTACGCCTTCTGATTTTTCCTTTCCTAGTAATGGAATCAAAGCCGAGGTAACACCTAATACCCAAACCACACTGATTGGGACGTCGACGTAGAATTATTAAAAGAACTCCACGGTTTCGGCGCAGTTTAAAAACCTTAAAGACAGGAGAACAGCTATTTATAGAATAAAAAATAAGAGCAAAAGATAGCCTTAGGTTTGTCTAGGCCATTGGGAAGGAGAGGTACAGCGAGCAAGCAATGTGTAGATGCTCTTTTCAGAGGGCTGAGCTATGTGTAAGGGTGATAATAATACTTTTTAATGGCACTGCTGAAAGGAAGACTAATAAAGGCAGAAAAATACTTGGCAATCTAGTGACGCTGTTGTGATTTATTCAGCTTCCTTTTAATGAAAAGAAAATAATATCTTGCTACAGTAACTTTTAAATAAATACAAAGCAACCATATGAACAATTTTAATAACCATCGCCGAAGATTTATTAAAGGTGCCGTGGCAACACTTGCTTTATCTGCTTTAGGTACCAGCGGAATGAGTTTCATCTCTCCCGACAAAACTTATCGCGTTGCATTAATAGGTACAGGGTGGTATGGTAAGGGTGATCTGTTTAAATTAATCCAGGTAGCCCCGGTAGAGGTTGTAGCACTTTGTGATGTAGATAAAAACCAGCTTTCCGAAGCCGCTAAAATGGTAAGTGAGCGGCAGAAGTCGGGAAAGACGCCAAAACTTTACGGTGATTACCGGAAGATGCTTTCAGAAAACCAACTCGATATTGTACTAATCGGAACTCCGGATCATTGGCATGCATTAACAGCGATTGAAGCCATGAAAGCCGGAGCCCATGTATATATTCAAAAACCTATAAGTGTAGACGTAATTGAAGGAGAAGCTATGGTAGCTGCTTCCCGTAAGTATAACAGGGTGGTGCAGGTAGGCACACAACGCCGAAGTACCCCTCACCTTGTAGATGCCAAAAAAAATATTGTTGATGCTGGCTTGTTAGGCAAGGTGCATCATGTTGATATGTGCTGCTACTACCACATGCGCAACAACGCAAATCCTGCAATACAAACGGTTCCTGACTTCCTGGATTATGAGATGTACTGCGGACCCGCACCACTTCTTCCTTATGTGGGGATACCTCATATCGGAGGCTGGCGATCACGCATGGAATTTGGGAATGGAATAATGGGTGACATGTGCATTCACATGTTTGATGCGATAAGATGGATGCTTGGATTGGGATGGCCTAAACGTATCAGTTCAACCGGTGGCATTTATGTGAGCAAAGGAACACGCTCCAATATTTCAGATACCCAATCCGCGCTGTTTGAGTATGACGACCTGAACTGTAGCTGGCAACACAGAACATGGGGCACAGCAGCCGATCCCGAATTTCCATGGGCTTTTAAAATTTACGGTGATAAAGGAACCTTGGAGGCCGATGTGTATAAATACAATTTTATTCCCGATGGCAAAGGCGAAAAAATTCATAAGGACGTAGTGTACGAAAAAGAAAAATACCCTGAAGACCTTACGGAACCACGTATTGAAATACATACTGCTCCTGCAACCAGAGCCCACATGCTCAACTTTTTAAATGCCATTGAGACTAAAGGACGCCCGGTAGCAGATATTGAAGAAGGGCATATATCAACGGCAAGCTGTATCATGGCCAATATGTCTATGAAAACAGGACGGCCGGTTGTCTACGATTCAAAGAAACGAATAATTGTCGGAGACCCGGAAATGACGGCCCTTCTTCTACGCCCCTACCGGCAACAATGGAAGCATGCTGATCCTAATACTGTTTAATTTCTAATGAAAAATTTGAAGTTTTGATGTTTTCAGACTTGAATTGGATAGTTGTTAACAAAGGTTGATGATTTAGCGAAAAGCTTTTACTTCTCAGAAAGCAGACATCTTCGTTCCTAATAATTAACTAAGCACACATTATAGTTTCAACTGCCTCAACACCTCTCTGAAACTCAACACACTTTAAAATCGCCGCAGTCTCCTCCGCCAACGCATCAGGGTCGAGAAGATTGTCTAAGTTAGGGTTTGCTTTTAAAATGATATTTAATTGAATATCAATTAATTAGGCATTATTTTTGATGTATAAAATGCATGGATTTGATTGTTATTGCTTTAAAACCCTTGCACTTTGATACGATATACTCCCGAGTCGCAGCTTAGCATTGAAGGATTTGAAACACCTTTTTATCAACAGTTGGATACCACTAACCGGTGGGTGGTTTTATCTAAGCATATTTGCTGGGACAAGCTGGCAAATATTTATTATCATGGCATGCGTTCAGACTTTGGCGCTCCGTCATTAAGTGCACGTATGGTCATAGGGGCTGTTATCATAAAACACATCCTAAATATTGATGACCGTGAAGTGGTAGATCAGATCCGTGAAAATATTTACTTGCAATACTTTGTTGGCCTGAGCAGCTTTCAGACTTCCGCTCCATTTGATGCATCTTTGATGGTAAGTATCAGAAAACGTTTAGGCAAGGACGTTATAGATCAGTTTAATGAACAGGTGCTAAGAGAAGCAGGCGTTCTTGGAAAGGCAGATGAACAATCTGCAAAACAAAAGGGTGATTCGCTTGGTGATAGCGATGATGGCAATCAGGATAGTCAGGATGGAACGGGAAGTAGTGAAATAAAGCAAGAGCAGCAACCTTCAACAGTTAGCCAGCCAATGACGCCAGATGCCAATGATGATCAGCAGAAAGAAAATAAAACAGAGGATACCTCTATACCATCAGGAACTTTATTGTTGGATGCAACGGTGGCTGAACAACAGATAGAATATCCCACTGATCTGAAACTTTTAAATGAAAGCCGGGAACAACTGGAACGTATCATTGCAAAAGGGTGTAAGGTTTTAGATATTGCTCAACCCCGGATGTATAAACAAACAGCCCGTAAAAAGTACCTTAATATTGCAAAGAAGAAGAGGAAGACTAAAAACCAGATACGCAATGGCATCCGTCAGCAGCTCCAATACGTAAAAAGAGATCTGGGCTATGTGAACGACATGGTAGAAAAACATTCATGGCTCCCAGGGTTGAACAAAAGAGATTGGCAATTGCTACGAGTGATAGCAGAACTTTGGCGTCAGCAATATCAAATGTATCAAAACAAGGTTCATTCTATTGAAGATAGGATAGTAAGCATTTACCAACCCCATGTGCGTCCCATACCCAGAGGTAAAGACAAAGCAACTACCGAGTTTGGCAGTAAACAATTGGTGATGCAAAAAGATGGGTATACACATGTTCACAAGATTGGTTGGGACAATTACAATGAAGGGATATTGCTGGAGCAAGGCGTGGAAGCGTATAAAAATATTTATGGTTGTTACCCGGCCGCTGTGTCAGCAGATCGGATATTTGGCAACCGCACTAACAGGAAATACCTTAAAGAAAAGGGCATACGCTTTATCGGCAAGGCCCTGGGTCGGCCTGCAGCACTAAGCAATAAAGAAAAGAAAAGCTTGCAAAAAGAAATGGCTGGAAGAAACGCTATAGAAGGAAAATTCGGACAAGGCAAGAATGCCTATGGACTAGCAAAGATTAAAGCAAGGCTAAAAATTACTTCTGAAAGCTGGATCATGGCCATCTATTTTGTGATGAACCTGCTCAAGCTTGCGCAGGCTTCTTTTTTGTCCTTTTTATTTTGGTTCTGCGGTCCTTTATGGTATTCTATACGCCATATTTGTAGTAGAAAGTACTGGCTCTTAACAAAAAGGTATGTTTATTAAATATCATACGACATACGAAATATATCGTATTTAACCGATCTTACTTATTCAGTAGACCCTAAGTTAGCAACCATTCATTCAATATTGATAAGATTACTAATAGAAGAGGTCACAGTCCCAATAATAGCTGGTTAATTGTTTTAATAATTAGCCGAATCAAAGTGTCTGAAATTACAGGTGGCAACGTTCGAGTATATACGAAGGGAGGAATTCATTGATTATCCAGTTAGGAACAAATGGCCAAATGAAAATATGTCGTTATCTCAGGGGCGGCTTTTGTATTTTATCGTTAATCCGACAAACAGAAATCAGACTTTCTAAATCAATTTTTCTTCCAGCACACCTTTCCAGGAGACAAATCCTTTTTTTGTGTCTGAGTAATCATGGACAACCCTTATAAAATTATTATATTCCGTTTCTAAAAAGGTTTGTCTTCCTTTTAGTTTAATATCTTTCAATATAATTTCTATTTCAACAAGTTTAATTCGTAATGACTTCTTTGTTTTATCCGCGTGCCAAATATAAGTTGCGTCCTCGCTATCGAGTGTCTCCCAAATGATATGAAATTTCTTTTCGCCGGTTAACAAGAATAAAAACGAGAACGGTTGTAAAACAAATCTCAGTTTCAAAACAGATGCCTCGTGTTTAGATGAGAGATATTGTAGCTGCAGATAATGCCTTGAGTTCTTGACACTCAAAATATCATCAATTAGTCCGGCTTCGGATGAAAATAATTTCTTCCCTTCACCATATGGACTTAACAGTTCTTTCAGTGTATGGACAGGCTTGTCGTCCATTGCCCGACCCTTACTTCTGAAGAATTCCTGCCTTACAAATTCAAATCATATGCTATCAATCATTTGATTATTTATGCTATCGATATCGGCTGATTTTGCGGTTGATGAGATGATCTGACTGTCAGTATATTTTATAACTACCTCCACGGTAATCAATTTTTTCTTCAATGCTTTTGCGAAATAGTCGCGTATGGCTGCAAATTCCGGTCATAGGCACGTCAGACGGTATTTACGGCATGGTTATATTTCAACCCCTACGATAACCATTACAGTTACCCGTGGAACCCTGCGGATACTTTTTTATTTGATGCTGCATACCATCCCACAAAATTATTAATGTTCAGATTCTCCTGGAATTTCAGGAATACCCGAATCATCCAAAATTTGCACTGCAGTAGAATCTCAGATATTTTTCCAGTCCCTCAATACCCAAACCACTTTTTTATTTCGGCTGACTTCAACCAACTGCGGGCCACTTCCATTTTTTCCACGCGAGGTGAATACTGTATTTCAGTTGGCCAGCCTGATGCAGGATTGAGGTGCCGAAGTAAACTGGTATTCTTGTGGCAAATCTTTCTGACAGTTGAACTCCTACACTGTTTCACCTTCATGATTAACTTCACATGTAAGCCACTCCTTTTCATCTGTTATTAAGGTATTGCCATTCTTCAGTCTTATGGCTGCCCATGCCCTTCCAGGATCAACTCTCCGCATTACAAATTCAAAGGCATCGAACAAAAATCCGCCAGTGCCGCAAGCAGGGTCAAAAATCGTATCATCAAAAGTTGGTTCTACTAACGCCGTCATAAAATGCCGAATGTGATCAGGAGTGCGAAATAGTCCTACATCTTTTGTCTGGCCAGATTCGCTTAAAGCCGATTCAATGGCGTCTCCTAACAAATCAGTTTTTAGTAATCTAGCTTCTTCAATGTCATTGGCTACTATACTAATTACTTCCCCAAGATTTCCACTGTTTACATTATTGGTAAAGTTGGAATTACTAAACACCTCTTCAATTAACACCAGTTGATCCTGTACTTTCTGAGGCAAATTACCTTCAAATACTTTTCTTGCACTATGTAAAATGCCAGAATAAAACGGAAAGAAATTCTCGTTGAGTTCAGATAAGATCTGATCATTGGAAATTGTCGGTAAATACGAGAACAAGCGATTCTCGTTGGTTTCCTCTCTGCCGTTTTTTGGATTCAGCCATTGGTAATCGACAGAGAAAAGTTTTCGCAATGGTTTAAACTCGTCGTCTTGTTTAATTTTGGCTTCAAAGATGCGAAGTAGCAGCAATTCTATAATGTATTCTACTCTTTGAACAGGTGTGCCTGCGGGACGTAGCTTATTATGTAACTACTTTAATGCGTTATTTGTCTTATTATCTGCGTAATGTACTGTGGAACGACTCATACTTTATAAAAGCGCAATTTACTGATTATAACGGGCTTTAGGCTACTTACACGTTAAGGCAATTAGCAGCAAATAGAATTAATCACTTTTCCTCGCAACAATAAAACTTTAACGAATTGGCAGACAAATAGAAAATCTCCTGTTTTTATCTCCAGGCGGGCCAATATGATCCTATCGTAGATCTGCTCAAAGTAACGAATAAAACTGTGGTAATTTTTATGACCTGTTGCGCCGAGTTCTTCAGTTTTTAATTCTCGCCTCATCGGGGCGAGAATTGAAAAATGCTGGTAAGGTTTAATAAAATTGTTTCATTCGCCGCAGATTTTTGTCGGTTAACCCCGAAGCAGAAGGTTCCGTTTGGGCAATATATTTCGCTAATTCAATAACCACATTTCTACCCACTCTTCCCAAGAAACACGTTGGCTGATGTACTGTCCATTTTTTAATAAAGTTATATTAAGGCTTTATTTTCCGAACGCAATGCTTCATTTCGAGAAGATTGAATAAGGCCTACAATAGGTGCAAAATAATTTTCAGTCTGAAATCAGTAGTTCTTGTAGAAAAGCATCCGTAATTAATGCTGGACCTATCACATTGTTGATTTGATGAACCTGCGCTCGAAAAGTTCATTCTCTTTTATCATTTGAACCCTTATCAAAAGCTACGAGATTAAACATTTCTCTCATCCTCGATCTCACCCTGTTACCATAAAAGTTTTCTATTTCTAAACTATTACAGTTAGTTGTAACATGAGTTAGCAATCCCTGGTAAACATACAATTCATAACGACTTAGCATTATCTCAGCCATCACATTACATTCATTGCCATAGTATTTCAAATTATTCTCGGTACCCAGGTCATCAAAACAAATTGCTTTAACTGTTTCAAACCCAAAACCATAAGTATAGTGGTTGATGACTTCATATCCATTTCTTATGAACGCGAAACTTATATCCCTGCAGGACTTTACAATATAACGCGTCTGTGGTGGCTGAAAATAACGCAGCAATTTCATCAAACTCGTTTTGCCACAGCCTACAGGACCGGTGACGAGCAAACCTTTTGTCAGAAATAAGCCCTGTTTAATCGCACCCTCCCTATCGCCAATTATGTAAAGCAACAACTTATATAATACTGTATGATCCTCTGGGTAAATTTTAAATTTTTCGCCAAATATCTCCTTTCCTTTCATTTCCAGGAAAGTAAGACATTTGGCAAAATCATACATTGGACGGTCATTAACTATGATACCACACTCGTTAAAGGGGCTCTGAATAATTTTTTTCTGATTTTGAATGGAGCCGGTTTGCAACGGGTTCTCTTCTCTTTGATTTTCCATGACTACCACTGTTATCTGCGTTTAATACCCAACTATGCGCGGCGGCATGCCAATCCTCGATTTTAGCTTTTCCACCGAGCTTCCATCCTGTAGCACAGAAGTAATAAAAAAATTTTATTGCCTGGATTTCTGAATATGCTGATGCTAGAAAAAATTCTATAACTGTTTCCACTTTTTGCGGAATCAATTCAAAATCATTTTTATCTATTTTAGCTGGGACTTTGACTATATCGGTCGTCGTTCCGCTAAAACAATTACCCAATATCTTTTCTTCAACTGTCGACCGGTCTACTGAAGATTTGCTTTCTAACATAGCATTATTATAATTTTCTTTTTTTTCCGCATTTTTATTTTTTTCTAAAAAAGAAAGTTTAATATGTTTACTATGTTTGTATATGTTTAAGGGACTCTGAACTTCTTTACCGGAGCACGTTTCAAACGAAATCATGTCCTTATCGTGTTCAGCAGTTATATCCTGCTTATCCAATAGGTGTTCAGCACTGCGACAAATACTGGACATGTTCTCATCATCGATTCTCTCGAATTCAAAGAGATAAACCCAGCTGCCTCTAAGTGGATGATAGGAAGGATCATAACGTAGATAACCATACAGATGCAATTCTTTCATGCACTTGTGGTAAGTGGTTTGGGAGCCTACTTTGGATAGCTCCATGGCTTCGCTTCGAGTCAAAGAAATGGGGTTTTTAAACCGGTTTACATTCCACATTTGAAAAATCGCCATGTACAAACTTATATGCGTACTATTCAGGCGATAATCCTTTGCAGCGCGGTCAAAAAAGCCTGTCAGGTGTCTTATATAATTCATATTTATGGTTTTAGTTTAGGAAATACTATCATTTAATAATTTTTCAATATCCTCATATTTGTAAAGTAGTATGCCACTAATTTTAGCAAAGCGAATAATGCCTTTATGACGCAACGTCTGCAAAGCACCTGGTGATAAGCTCAATAATTTTCTGACCTCTGACGACTTAAGCCATTCTTTTTGAGGAGGATTCTTTGGATGAATGATCTTTTTTAAGTCATCCAATAATTGTTGCCTAAATTGATTTAAGTCTTCTTTCGTAATTATCTCGACTGGCATATAAAGTAATTTGACTTTAAAATTATTGTAAGTGTAGCCTAAGTAAATACGCTATACTCAGTTTCAATGGTGACCGTGATGGCAGGTATCTTATGTATCCATATTCCTGAAGTTGCTTAAGAAAAAGAAAATACTGTTTCCTATCTTTTATCCTGGAAGCTTTCATTAGGTCGGATCCTATTAGTGAAAAAGGGTTTCTAAAGGCATTTTCTTTGTATGTTATGAATAGTGCCAGGTACAACGAAATGTGCGTTGGATTCAACCGTCTGTCATTAATTGACAGTTTAAGAAATATTTCAAGCTGCTTCGTTTCTTTCATAATCATATAGTTGAAAACGTTATCAAATTCTACATTACTCACTTAAATAAATAAGACTTCCTTGGAGGGAGTCATTAGACGGGGCATATTTTATAAATCCATAATCCGTTAAATCGCGTAAACACTTATGATACGTACCTTTACCGCGCATTTTTGATCGCCTCATCAGATCCTTCCTGTAAATTGTTATTGGCATTTTAGACCCCTGCCTCTTATAAGAGTATAAGATTGCAACATAAAGACTAATATGGGAAGGTCCGATTCTCGGATCTTCCTGAATCATGTCCATGAATAAAAATATTGTCGCATTAGTTTTCATCGTTATTTAATCCTATGCCGCGGGTATTCCTTTTGAATTGAATCCTTAATGGTTTTTTGCAGTGCAGGTATTAGCTTTCGAGCTGGCTCCTGCAATTGCAAAGCTTTAGTTTCTACGTTTTGATGCTGCCTAGATTTTACACTTACCGCAAATTCTTTACTGATAAATTTCCTTTCCACCAGTTCCTCCGTAGATAACTTTTGTTTGTGTTTATCCCGAACATCTAATGACCCATGAGAAATATCAGGGGAAATGTAAAGTTGATCTTCTTGTTTTCTCGGCCCAACGAACGTTACCTTTTTAATAGTACCTCTTTGTAAAGATTGGATGAGTGAAAGTTTCGTTCTCTCAGACTTAATTTCTTTTATAGGATAATTACTTAATACTTTTTCCAGGTCGAAACCATATGTTGTTTGATAAAGCTTATTTTCTGGATCACTATTAATTGACTCATTTTTTAAATTTAGTTTTACCCAGGCATGCGCTTTATTCCCTTCAGGGCCAATTAGATTTTTATACACAGAGCGGCCAGCCAGTAGATTGTATGCCTCCTGAAGTGTAAATCTGTCTTCATTCTTAAAATGATGATCACTCACTTGACTTGTTCCGAAATTGGTATCAGTGATCTTAAACGAATGCCTAATAGTATTACCTAATCCTTCTTTTTGTAACTGTAAATCAAATTTTTTCAAAGAGTAATAATCAGAAATAGCCGATTTCTTGAGATGCAATGTGGCTTCAAGCCGATCTCCATCAAATTGCTTCTGAAATGTATGTTGTATGAACGGAATTCCTTGTTCCATCTGGGTTCTCAGCTCCTGGGTAAATGCTTCACCAAAACCACTTTTCTTGAGTTGGTTTTCATTAAAGTGTAATATTCTCTCATCCATAATATTTTAAGTTTGACTTACCAAGAAAGAAACAGACATAGAAATAGCCCTAAGTGATTATCACTAGTTCAAATCTTACTCTATAATTTGATTTGTTGGTACACAGATTATTCTAGCCTCCGGGTTTGTAACAGAAGTTTATAACTACAATGAAGTATTAAGGAACGACCACCATTGTCTTCTGATACCACTATAAACAGTTGCTGCGTTTTGGGAATCGTGAAGGGCTTAAATCCAAAGACAAAATTTCCAGCAGTTTTTCCGGCGACAAGCGAATCAAGTCTTACATACAATGGGACTACTTCATTTTCTTGTACTGCGCTTCTTTTAACCCTCCTAAGGTCCTTTGCGAAAAATCTTATCGACTCGGGTTTGTAGTCAATCAATGACGAATTTTTTAGCCTGGATGAAAACCACATTATATTTTCCTTTAAATAAATTCCTTTTAATTGAAACTTTATTTTTTGTTCCCTGGTATAAATATGGAGGAACCGCTTATGAGTCTCAACTTGCTTTGTTATATTATTAACTTCAGCCTGATTCAAGACGAACCCTGAAAGCATCATCGAATGTTTTTCCGCAGTTGAATCTTTGAAAACTTGTATATTAAATGTTTTAGGATCACTCGAATAAGACACTAGAAAAGAATAAAACTGACCGTCATTTGTTATCACCGTTACATTTGTTTCTGCTATTCCGGGCTGTGCCGCTTTTAATTGCAGGATGTTTTCTACGCCATTGGCCTTTTGAACCAGGATTTCGGAACTTCCCCTATCGACACTGATTATTGAATAGGGGAAAATTACATTGGTGGTTTTAGTCTCACTAATGCTTATTG
>JAABUK010008541.1_pt1 | contig 14316 bp, 6 predicted proteins | sample 5559141 | NCBI WGS metagenome assembly JAABUK01 (sample SAMN10711869, study PRJNA513367) | rock metagenome | isolation source: Antarctica rocks | place: Antarctica: Victoria Land, Pudding Butte nord | collected 2016-01-03
AAAAACACTCCACCCCTCCCAAATCCCAAACACCACCCCGACCTTCCTTTTCCACTGCTCAGCCTTCATGCGTCCCCACGCAAGCTCCTTGTCCAACTTGCCAAGGTACTCAAACGTCTTCTGCGCTTTGAAGCCCGATTCGAAGAGTTGTCGGTACTTCCACGCGTTGCGCGCGCCAGCGGTGGAGGAAGCGGAGAGGATGTCGGAGATGATGTAGAGGGCGATCAACTTTGCGTTCGAAGGGTCACTGTCACGGTTACTTTCTTTTTGCGCTTGCCGTGGGGCCGGGGAGTCGAGGGCAGAAAGATCGTCGTCGGGTGAGTACTCGTCTTCCTCGTCTTGTTCGTCTGATGCGTCTTCGTAGCGGGAGGCGAGGCTGTAGGAGAAAGGTTTGACAATGTTAAGGAGGAGCATATCGACGATTTCTTCTGCTCCGGCGCCGGCGTGGCCGATGGCGAAGTTCGTGATCCGTGCTACGTCGCCTTTGCGAAGCCGGGCGTTGGAGGTGGGGAGGCGGGAGAGGAGGTGGACGAAGCGAGCTCGTTGGAGGGGCATGAGGTGTTTTCGCTCGTTGCCGTCGCTTAGGGGGTCGCCGTCGCGGGCGGAGTTGAATTGGCGTTCGCCGCCTTCGTCGTCGCTTTCTTCGTCGCTGGACATGTAGTCGAGTTCTGTGACGACTTGTTCGAGGGACTTTAGGTCTGGGAATTGGACTTGGGCGTAGGGTGGGTGCCATTCGATGGCGACGTCGTCGTGTATGCGTTCGATAGTAAGGTCTCGTCGTTTGTCATCCCTCACACCATCATCGGGATCGTCCGGCGCCCAGAGCAGGAAGCGGTAGTAGATGCCGGCTGTACTCTGCGAATCGTACAGGAACGCGAACCGCTCATCGCGTTGGACCTCGGGAAGCGACATCAGCGACGCTTCGATCTGTAGTGCTCGTGCCGGATCGGGCTCAAGTAGTAATCGGTCGACGACGGTGTGTATAGCTTTGACAGCCTCAATGTCGGAAGCTGGCCGAACAGAGACTACTGCATCGGCTCGACCAGGGCCACGCTGTCCGGGGCCCATTGACGTGTGATACGATTCTGGTGGTGCGAAGCCTCGATGGTCCCTTGGAGGTGGTGCGTTGCGCATGGAGGACTGCTCCCGTGGCCTCTCTGCTCCAAATGGTTCAGAAGAAGTTGCCGCAGTGGTGGACGATAGCAATGGATGAGAGGCAGCCGAAGAGAGATGTCTGGAGCATGATAGATAAAAGCCACGGCCGAGGTACTTCTGCTTGAGCGCACCAAGTGCAACGTCGATTTGTGAGCTGGAAACTTCCGAAGCTAGTGTTGCGATAGCAGACAATGTACGCTTCGTCTCCATGCCTGGCGCTGCAGGCGGAAGAAATCGGACACTGTGAACCTTGAGATGGTCCTTCAGTAGGAATTTGACTCCATCGCCAGACATATCAGGTGGTAGCGAAGACAGCTGAATGGTTGGCCGCGGTGCATCGATCTCTTGTTCCTCGTCCCGAAAGTCTGCACGAGGACTGTCCCGATCCTCCTTCTTCACTCCGCTGTAGTGAAGCAGTTCCTCCTCCTCTCGCTTTGCTTCTTGAGCCTCCCGCATCTCGTCCAGTGCTCTTTTCCTCTTCAGACTGGGCGGAGGTCCAAGACTGCCAGGCCCACCTCGAGGTCCTCCCGGAGGCATGCCATATCGTCCTGCTGAGCCGTAGCCCATGCCAGATCCTCGCGGTCCGGATGGAGGGCCTCTGTTTCCAGGGGATGTGTTGAAGCCATCATCGTCGTCGTCTCCACCTGCGAACGAGTTCTCGAACGCCTTGAGAGCTGCCGCGTTCTCTGCTTCTGCACGCTGTTGCTTTGCTTGTGCTGCTTGTCTCTCTTTCTCGAACGCGGACAGCTTTTTGGGTGCTGAAAGCTTCTGACTGACGTCCGGGAACTCCTTTGGCGTCTCCTTCTCCTCCATCGTGGAGCGTTGAAACGTACCAATTTGTCAGGTGAGAGCTGTTCAATGCTCGAGGTCAGCGTCCGCGGCAATCGATCTGGACTAGCGTCCAAGACGGCCCCACCAGATCTACCCGATCGTCAAAGCTTAAGCATCCGAGGCGTTGGCGGTTCACTTAAGCTCCCCCGACGGCCTCCAACAGTGAAGGAAAGTGAACTGTGACGACAGATGAAGATGGTGGAAGCTGATGAGGACGAAGACGACACCGGCTACACAAGCACTACTTGAACGATCGTCCCATCAAGGTCACTCAAGCCGCCATGGCGAGCACGCAAGCGTACTACGATGTGCTGGATGCTCTCTTCACCGAGCTCAGAGCCCGGTCCGACACCACTCGCCAACATGCCGCTACAAAACTCGGAGAGCAGGTCAACGCGGCCTTCCGCGAGCTGCAACCAGGCGACTTCCACAAATACTACACCAGCGTCAACACCCGCATGGCCTCGCTCATCCTCACTGGCAACGATACCCACGAGAGAATTGGCGGACTTCATGCTCTCAACGCCTTGATCGATTTCCGAGGAGACGATGCAGCTCAAAAGGTCACCAGGTTCAGCAACTATGTGAAGAGGATCCTCGAGGGAAACGACAATGCTGCTATGGTTGTGGCAGCGAAGTGCCTAGGTCGCCTTGCCACACCTGGAGGAGCTCTGACGGCCGAGCTGGTCGAGGCGGAGGTTAAGAACACCCTCGAATGGCTCACCTCGGAGCGGAACGAGAACCGCAGATTCGCCGCGGTCTTGATGCTGAAAGAGCTGGCTCGACACAGTTCGACGTTGCTCTATCCGTATATTCCTGGCATTCTGGTTAGCGTATGGGAAGGCTTGAGAGATCCGAAAGTCTTGATCCGGGAGACGGCGGCAGAGACTGTCAGGGAATGCTTCAAGATCCTTTCAGCACGAGACGCGGCACAGCGACAAGCATGTCTCAGTCGAATGCTCGACTCCGCACAAGATGGCTTCAGGAGGAATACTGTCGAGTGTGTCCACGGCTCATTACTGGTCTACAAAGAGCTCCTGACCCAAGGGGGAATGTTCATGCACGGCAAACCTTACCGAGACGCATGCGAGCGCGTACTCAATCAGCAGTACCGTGAACACAGAGACCCAACGATCAGGAGGACAATCGTGGAACTGGTTCCGATACTGGCGATGTACGCGCCGAAGGACTTTTGCCACAACTATCTTGCTCGTTCTATGCAACATCTACACGTCCTACTCAAGGATCCCAAACAACGCAATATGGCATTCGTCGCCATCGGAAAGATAGCACATGCTGTTGGGTCGCAGATCGCTCCCTACCTCGACACTATCCTACTCCACATCCGGGAAGCATTGTCGCCAAAGAATCGAACTAAGACTTCTGATGAGGCGCCAATCTTTGAGTGCATTAGCATGATCTCCATAGCCGTCGGACAGACCCTGAGCAAGTACATGGAGGCCCTCCTCGACCCCATCTTCGCGTGCGGCTTGTCGGATGCACTCACTCAAGCACTTGTCGATATGGCTCACTATATACCACCTGTCAAGTCGACCGTCCAGGAGAAGCTACTTGATTTGTTGAGTAGGACACTGTGTGGGCAGCCATTTCAGACCCTTGGTCATCCAACACACGGCAAGGGTCTGCCTCCTATCTTCACAAAGGACGTCCGTGATCAGCGTGATCCTCAGCACCACGACCACAAGGAGCAAGAGATCGCACTTGCCCTCCACACCCTCGGATCATTCGACTTCTCCGGCCACATACTAAACGAGTTCGTTCGAGACGTTGCCATACGATACGTGGAAGACGATGATCCCATCATCCGAAAAGCAGCTGCGTTGACATGTTGTCAGCTCTTTGTCAAAGATCCCATTGTCTACCAGACCAGTCACCACGCTATACAAGTCGTCGCAGACGTGATCGAGAAGCTGCTTACTGTCGGCGTTGCGGATCCAATACCAGACATTCGATACACAGTCCTGGCGTCACTCGACACCCGCTTCGATCGCCACCTTGCCAAAGCTGAGAACGTCCGAACTCTGTTCCTGGCACTCAACGATGAAAAGTTTACCATTCGACAGGCCGCCATGAGCATCATCGGACGCCTTACTGGCGTCAATCCGGCATACGTCTTCCCTTCGCTCCGCAAAGTGCTCATTCAGCTCTTGACCGAGATCGAATATTCGAATAGCCCGAACAACAAGCGAGAGTCTGCACAACTCATTAGCGATCTTGTCCACGCTAGCAACAAGCTAATCAAGCCATACGTCGGTCCGATGGTCACCGTCATCCTACCCAAGACCGAAGATCCCAACGCAGATGTAGCGGCCACAACACTTCGGGCGCTCGGCGATCTGGCTTCGGTCGGCGGCGATGAGATGATCAAATACATTCCCGAGCTCATGAAGATCATCATCCGAAGCTTGCAAGATCTCGGCTCTCCCAAGAAGCGTGAAGCTGCTCTCTCCACGCTCGCTCAGATAGCAAGCAATTGCGGCTATGTTATCGACCCGTACATCGACCATCCAGAGTTGCTGACGATATTGGTCAACATCGTCAAGCATGAACAGCCAGGCGAGCTTCGCCGTGAGACCATCCGACTGATGGGTATTCTGGGTGCTCTAGACCCGTACAAGCATCAACAGGTCGTTGAGGAATCACCCGAGACAAACCTGCGTGCGGAAGCTGAAGCCGAGTCTGACGTGACTCTAATCATGAAAGGCATCACACCAAGCAATGAGGAGTACTACCCCACCGTTGTGATCAACACACTCATGAACATGCTCAAGGACGACACGAACAAGCAGTACTATTCGGCCGTCGTGGAAGCTGTTATGAACATCTATGCAACCATGGGCATGAAGTGCGTTCCGTTTCTCAGCACTGTGGTACCTGGTATTGTCAGTGTACTCAAAGATGCTCCTGAAGGACGCCTGGAAGGCTACTTCAGCCAGCTTAGTCTGCTGGTGAAGATTGTGCGGATGCACATCCGGCCACATCTGCATGTCATCCTGGATGCAGTCACAGAGCATTGGCATACGTCAACGCAATTGCAAGCTACGATTCTCAGCTTGATCGAGAGCATCTCGAAGAGTCTGGAGGGCGAGTTCAAGGTCTATCTCGCATCGGTCTTGCCTTTGATGCTGGGTGTTCTGGATGCCGACACGAAATCGGAGGCAGGACGAGCAGCTTGCTCAAGAGTATTGCACGCCTTCTTGGTCTTCGGCTCGAGCGCGGAGGAATACATGCATCTCATCATTCCAGTCATCGTCCGCATGTTCGATACGGACCGCCACCATCACCGCGACGTTCGCAAAGCGGCGATAGAGACGATCGGAAAGCTCTCCAGGCAGGTGAACATCTCTGAGTTCGCAGCCAAGATCATCCATCCTTTGTCGCGCATACTGGTTGGTGGCGACAATGCTCTGAAGCAATCGGCGATGGAGACACTTTCTGCCCTGGTGTTCCAGCTTGGACCTGACTACTTGCACTTCGTGCCCACTATCGACAAGATCCTGTTACAGCAACGCATCAACTTTCCGCATTATACAATGATCATCAATAAGCTGAAAAGAAGTGAACCGCTGCCGCAGGACTTGAGTCCGAACGAGCGATACGGCGAGGAAGACGACGACCAGTACCCAGCTGATATTGCGACGAAGAAGCTGGCTGTCAATCAGCAGCATTTGAAGAATGCGTGGGAAGCGAGCCAGAAGTCTACCCGCGAGGATTGGCAGGAGTGGATGAGGAGGTTCTCCGTCGAACTGTTGAAAGAGTCTCCCCAACAAGCACTCCGAGCTTGCACGCCGCTCGCTTCCGTCTACCCTCCTCTGGCGCGGACACTCTTCAACTCTGCTTTCGTTAGCTGCTGGACTGAGCTTTACGACCAGTACCAGGAAGAGCTCGTGCGGTCTATCGAAGTCGCATTGACATCACCGAGCATACCACCGGAGATATTGCAAATCCTGCTCAACTTGGCAGAGTTCATGGAGCACGACGACAAAGCTCTACCAATCGACGTCCGCACTCTAGGCATGTACGCCGGCAAATGCCACGCGTTCGCGAAAGCATTGCACTACAAAGAGCTGGAATTCAACGCAGAGCAGAACGCAAGTGCCGTTGAAGCCCTCATCAGCATCAACAACCAACTGCAACAAACAGACGCTGCCTTCGGCATCCTGCGTAAAGCACAAGGCTACAACGACGTCGATCTGAAAGAGACATGGTTCGAGAAGCTCCAGCGCTGGGACGAAGCCCTCGTCGCGTATAACAGACGCGAGCGAGAGGAAGGCGAGCGCGCTGGATTCGAAGTCATCATGGGCAAGATGAGATGTCTGCACGCTCTGGGCGAGTGGGATACTTTGAGCGCGATTTCTCAGGACAAGTGGTCTAGCGCATCGACTGATCAGAGGAAGCATATCGCTCCGCTTGCTGCAGCCGCTGCGTGGGGGATGGGTCAGTGGGAGCTGATGGACGATTACTTGAGTGTGATGAAGCCGCAGTCACCGGATCGATCGTTCTTTGGCGCCATTCTGGCAATCCATCGGAGCAGCTTCGATGAGGCGCACGCGCATATCACCAAAGTCCGCGATGGACTCGACACGGAGCTCAGCGCTCTACTCGGCGAATCGTACACCAGAGCATACAGCGTTATCGTGCGCGTACAAATGCTGGCCGAGCTAGAAGAAATCATCACCTACAAGCAAAACCTGTCCGACAAAGAGAAGCAAGCCCGCATGCGTGTGACCTGGACCAAACGTCTCAAAGGCTGTCAGCGGAATGTCGAAGTCTGGCAACGCATGCTGAAAGTCCGCGCGCTGGTGGTGTCACCGATCGAGGATACGGAGATGTATATCAAGTTCGCTTCAATCTGCAGGAAAGCTGGTCGCACTGGGCTCGCGGAGAAGAGTCTGAACTCGCTGCTTGGTGGGTCAGGGAATATTGTGTCTGAGGAAAGCATTGCGCTGTTGCCGACTGCCCCGCATCCGGTTCAATATGCTATTTTCAAGTATATGTGGAGTAAAGGCGAGCGGGAGACTGCTGTGAACTGCTTGCGGGACTTTACAGGGAAGCTTAAGGCTACGTTCGAGGCGCGCGGAAATATGGTTGCCAATGGGGTCTCGATATCGAATGGTGTGAACGGGTTGCGTCACGGTGTGAATGGTGTCAATGGCCTTCACGTGGCAAATGCGCCATTCGGGACAGCGCAAGGACAAGTCTCGACTATCGACAAAGCCATTCTGGACCAGGATAGGGTGCTGCTCGCACGCTGTTACCTGAAGCAGGGGGATTGGCAGGCTCAGCAGCATGATGGCGACTGGCAGTCTGATCATGTGCAAGATGTGCTGCAGTCGTACTTCTCTGCCACGCGGTACAATGAGAATTGGTACAAGGCGTGGCACGCTTGGGCTCTGGCGAATTTCGAGGTCGTTACTTCGCTAGCCTCGGATGCTGCGCGAGAGTCTGCAGATGTGCCACCGCATATCGTCCACGATCATGTGGTACCGGCTGTGAAGGGCTTCTTCAAATCGATCGCACTTTCGTCAGCCAGCTCATTGCAGGATACGCTGCGGCTACTTACACTATGGTTCGCGCACGGCTCGCACCAAGAAGTCACGCACTGTGTCACGCAAGGCATCTCAACAGTCTCGGTCGATACCTGGCTGGAAGTCATCCCCCAACTAATTGCTAGAATCAACCAACCGAACAGGATGGTCCGCGAAGCGATCCACAACCTCCTAGTCGACGTCGGCCGCGCACACCCACAACCCCTCGTCTACCCTCTTACAGTATCAATGAAATCAGACGTCAGCACCCGCTCACGCGCCGCAGCCCGCGTGATGGAAGCCATGCGCCAACACAGCCCGAACCTCGTCGAGCAAGCCGGGCTGGTCAGCCATGAACTCATCAGGATAGCAGTTCTCTGGCACGAGCAATGGCACGAAGGTCTCGAAGAGGCGTCACGCCTGTACTTCGGGGACCAGAACATCCTAGGCATGCTGGAGACTCTCGAACCACTACACGAGTTGCTTAGAAAGGGGCCCGATACTCTGCGAGAAATATCGTTCATCCAGAGTTTCGGCCGCGACCTCAGCGAAGCGAAAGATTGGTGTGAGGCGTACAAGACTACGAAGGAGATTGGAGATCTCAATCAGGCGTGGGATCTGTACTATGGGGTCTTCAAGCGCATCGCGAGGCAGTTGCCGCAGCTTATGACGTTGGAGCTGCAGTATGTTTCGCCGAAGCTGAAGGAGGCGCATGATCTGGATCTGGCGTTGCCGGGGACTTATGTGAGCGGCAAGCCTGTTGTGCGGATCGTGTCGTTCGATCCTGTGGCGTCTGTCATTTCGTCGAAGCAACGACCCAGGAAGCTCGCGATGCGCGGCAGCGATGGGCTGAAGTATGAGTACGTCCTCAAAGGCCACGAAGACATCCGGCAAGACGAGCGCGTGATGCAGCTGTTCGGTCTGGTCAACACGCTCCTCGCCACAGACCCCGAATGTCTCAAACGCCACCTCAATATCCAACGCTTCGCCGCCACCCCTCTATCCACCCAATCCGGACTCCTAAGCTTCGTAGCCAACAGCGACACCCTCCACGTCCTCATCCGCGAATACCGCGAAAGCCGCAAAATCCTCCTCAACATCGAACACCGCATCATGCTCCAGATGGCGCCCGACTACGACAACCTGACTCTGATGCAGAAGGTAGAGGTATTCGGCTACGCGCTTGATAACACCACGGGCCAGGACCTCTACCGCGTACTTTGGCTGAAGAGCAAGAGCTCGGAGTCCTGGCTCGATCGGCGGACGAATTATACCCGCTCGCTCGGGGTGATGTCGATGGTCGGCTACATTTTGGGTCTCGGTGATCGACACCCTTCGAATCTAATGCTTGATCGCATCACCGGCAAGATCATCCACATCGATTTCGGCGATTGCTTCGAAGTAGCGATGCATCGCGAGAAGTACCCCGAGCGTGTTCCGTTCCGCTTGACACGGATGTTGACTTTCGCGATGGAGGTTAGCAATATTGAGGGCAGCTTCAGGACGACTTGCGAGCATGTTATGCGGCTGCTGAGGACGAACAAGGAGTCGCTGATGGCGGTGCTGGAGGCGTTTATTCACGACCCGCTCTTGACCTGGCGGCTGGGTAACCGCGAATCCCCGCCTGAACCCTCTTTCCCATCTGATCGGAGGGCTTCGATCATGGGGGCGCCAACGGCTCAGCCGGACGGTGGGCGCAGAGCGTCTGTCATGGGTTTCGGCACTGACCCGAACGCTTCGGCTGAGCGGCCAGGGAGTTCGTACCGGCCTCGCGCTCGGGGCAGCGCACAGATCAATGGCGCTGGCCCTGATCCCGTGGAGGTTGAAGTCAAGAACGCGCGGGCGTTGCAGGTGCTGAGTCGGGTGAAGGAGAAGCTGACGGGGCGGGATTTCAAGAAGGAGCAGGAGCTGGAGGTGAATGCGCAGGTGGAGAAGTTGTTGAGTGAGGCGACGAATTTGGAGAATCTGTGCCAGCATTACATTGGGTGGTGCAGTTTCTGGTGAGCGTCGCGCGCTGCCCTTCTGGTGAGTATGAACATTTTCTTCCTTCTTTGTGAGCATGGCGCAGGCAGCGGTGGGCACGGAGCATGAGAGAAGGGGTGTGGAATTATGGCGAGGGTCAATGGGACGCGATGGAATCACTGTGGCGTTGGGCGTTCGGTATGGTGAATATGATGGGTGAGCGATTTCAGCGCATCGAACATGGGTACCTCGGGTTCAACTTGCTACTGCATCGCAGATAGGGACGTAGCAATCGACGGCAGCATTGCATTTCATGATGATATCTACCTACATTTCCTTGCATTCACTTCCGTTCCTTCCGACAATGGCAGTTGAAGTAAGCTTCGTGGCGAGCTGTTAAAGGGTGGGGAACCCACGTTTTGTTGGCGATCTTGACGGAGTCGCGGAAACTCTTTTTTCGACTCTGCTTCCGCGGATCAAACGGCATAGATAGCATCGGAAGTTTCGACTGCAAATGGCTTCGTGCTTCGCAATGGTCTGTCGTGGCCATGACCGACACAGTAACTACATCTCAAGCCAATGTGCTTGTCGACCACTAAACGGGCAAACAAGATCTGTCATGCTTACCATCCGGAAAGATTGTTGAACTAGCCGTACAATGAGGTCGCTCAAAACAGAGCATCTCGAAGGTAAGTCAGTCCACCATACGGCGTGCTGCCATTAATCACCAACTTACACTTGCATACAGTGCCGAGAGCACACCTCGACGAGCCCGACTCGAGAGGATCACACGAGTCTTCTTCCTCAAGTCCCTCCTCACGACAGCCATTGAACCGGAAGAAACATCACAGTATCGTTCCACGGCCATTGAGTCGTGGTAGCATCACGACGAAGATGCAGCAGCATGTCCATTACCTAGGCTTCCGGATGAGGATCAGGCATTTCACGTGGACATGGTTCACAATGACCGTATGTGGACCCTCTCGTCCCCAGAGAGCGAAGATTAACGATAAGCAGATGGCCACGGGAGGTGTCGCGAATGTGCTCTATCAAGGTACTGCAGTCGTCAGGCCAGACTTCATGAGACGATCGCTCACACCTCGACAGTGCCCTATCGCTTCCCTGGCCTCTACGCCATCGGCGTGGCTTACTTCCTCTTCAACATATGCCTGTTCATATTCAACGTCACCATGATCTCCCTTCGGTTTCGAACTTACCCGTCTACTTTTCTGGCATCGATCACCCATCCGACAGAGAGTCTGTTTGTCCCGGCGTGGCTGATCAGTCTTGGAACCATCCTCATCAACATCACCCAGTACGGTACTACCTGGGGTAAAACTGGTAGCTGGTTGCTCGAGACGATGTACGTCCTGTTCTGGGTCTACTGTGCGCTGGCGGTTGCCTTTAGTTGCGGCATCTGTAAGTTCATTCCCTCCCGGTCATTGCAAACTATCGCTGAGAGTCGACGCAGACCTCGTCATGTGGTCCACCCAAACCTACACAATCGACGAAATGACCCCCGTCTGGATCTTCCCGGCCTATCCACTCCTCATCGTCGGCCCCTACGCCGGCGAGCTTTCCGCCCACCTCGCCGGCGACCGTGCCATGGGCGTCATAGTCGCGGGCTGGGTCTTCCAAGGCATAGGTTTTCTCGTCTCACTCATGATCTACGCCTCCTTCATCTACCGCCTAATGACGCAGAAGCTCCCACGCGAGAGCCTACGGCCCGGAATGTTTATTAGCGTCGGTCCGTCTGGCTTCACGATTGCAGGAGTGACGAGCATGGGACAGGTTCTGCCTCGTGTGGTCCCAGATAATTTCATGGTAAGCGCTGATAGGTAAAAGGATTCTCCGAGACACGATCGAGCTCTGTGCTGCGCTCTGGGATCTTCTCCGCTCTTGCAAAATTCCTGGGACACCTGCTAACGCTTTCCCTTTCTGTTCTCTAGGATAATGGTTACCTTGCTGGCCAGATAGGGAAGATCGGCTCTGCGTGGTTCGGGCTCTGGTTATGGGGACTGGCGTGGTGGTTCTTCATTGTGTCGGTGGGAGCGCACTGGTCGTGTGTGAGAGATGGGCGGATGACATTTGCCATGACTTGGTATTCGTTCATTTTCCCAAATACTGGTAAGCTCTCGACTCCGCGAACGGGTCTCATTGCATGCTGACGCTTCTCACAGCACTCACCACCGCAACCTTTGCGATAGGCCACGCACTTGATAACCATCCCATCAGAGTCTTGGGCTGCGTGATGTCTTGCCTTCTCATCATCGGATGGTTTGCCGTCTTCGCCATGATGATCCGTGCAGTGGTAGTGAAGGACATTCTGTGGCCACAGAAGCAAGAAGACAGGGCGGAAGGCGGATGGACGGCGCATCCGGACGAGAAGCTAGCTTGTGATTCTCGTGCGTGTGAGCCAGAGAATGGGTCGACATCAGGGCTGCAGCATGAACATTGGAACCTCGGTCAGCAGGAGCAGCAAGGCTCATTAGAGCCAACGGGCAGTCTTCCTGTTATCGCAGAGCAACTGATCGACGAGAACATCCGGAGTAGAGTGCCCAAGCAGAACGAAGATATGGTCTGAATATAAGCTTGTCTTCAAACTTGGGTTTCTACTCTCTCACAATCAAGCTAGCCATACCCATGCCGGTTCCAATGCACATGCTCACCACGCCCAACTCCTGGCCTTGTCTCTCCATCTCTGGCAAAAGCGTCGCCAATTGCCTCGCTCCCGTCATTCCAAGCGGGTGTCCCAGTGCGATCGCACCACCCTTTGGGTTCACCTTCGCTTGATTAATACCCAACGTCCGGATGCAGTAAATGGCTTGCGACGCAAATGCCTCATTGATCTCCCATATGCCGATATCGTCTTTGCTTACGCCAGTATATTCGAGCAGTTTTGGGATCGCAACGGCAGGTCCAATACCCATCTCATCCGGCTTGCAGCCGACAGTCTGCGTGCCAGCCCACTTCCCGATGATCGAGCTCGTGAGACCAAGTTCGGTCGCTGTACTCCGCCGCATCATCAAAGCAGCCGCTGCGCCGTCTGATATCTGACTACTATTCGCCGCTGTCGTCGCGCCATCCGCCTTAAACGCCGGTTTCATCTTCGCCAGCCCTTCCGCTGTACTATTCGGTCGTATCCCATCATCCTTCGAAACAGTAATCTCCTCCACTTGCTCCGGATGTTCAGGATTTGGAATTGACCTCGTCGTTACAGGGACAATCTCGTTATCAAATAACCCATCCTGCTGCGCTTTATGTGCTTTCTGATGACTCCTCACTGCGAACTCATCCTGCTCCTGCCTGCCAACCCCATACCGCTCTGCCACATTCTCCGCTGTGATACCCATGCTCATAATACAATCTCTCGCGTCTTTCGAAGGCGAGTCTTTCAGCTCCTGCCAGAGCTGCGTAGGTATAGCTCTCGATCCGTAATTCCTGGTCATGCTCTCCATTCCGCCACCAATGCCGATGTCGATCTGCCCGAGCGCGATCGCGTGCGCGACGCCTGTAACAGCACTCAAACCGCTCGAACAGGCTCGATTCACGGTCTGGAAAGCTGCAGTTTCGGGGATGCCGGCGTGGATGGCAGCCATCCTGCCTGCTTTGCTACCGCCCAGCTCTGATAGTACTGTGCCGATTTGTACATCTTGGATCTTGCTAGGGTCGAGGTTCGGATTGGCGGCGAGAGTAGCTTTGAGGACATGAGAGAGTAGTTCGTGGTCGTATGCGTCCTTGAAACCACCCTTCCTCGCTCTTGTCACGGGTGTTCGGAGGGCGGAGAGAAAGACGATGTCGTGGGGTTGCTTTTGGAGTATGTTCTTCGTGCCTTTTTGTATAAAGCCTGCCATGTTTGCTATGTGCATGCAATGCGGGTATACTTTTCGACTACAAGGTTATCGACCAGAGAGAGCAATTGAGCGATGAGTATGAGTAAGGAAAGGGTATAGCAATACAGCAATGAAACAACAAATTACAGGAACATGAAGCTGTACAAGACCTACACATACAAGGTCAAGGGAATATATCGGGTTGGTATTGTGTTCTCAAAAGGTACGGGAGTTGCGATCCGGCGGCTCTGCGAGGTGATGTCGCCGGCAACGGCCTTCGGCATTGGTAGAGGCCGGGTGAACATAGAACCGGTCCGAAAGCGCAACATATGCCTCAAACAGCACTCTTACATACCTACAGGTCCATCAAACCTCTCAACAGTACAAAGATGTCATCATCTACTGCCGTGGATCGAGATCAGCAAGACCCGAAGCCGACTATCCAGGATGCGCGGGACTGCTTCGAATTGAAGTTCCAGGAGGCAGGCATTCCTGCCTGATGTACAGACTCACGCTGATGAGAGAGGCATAGGCACTGGCTGGCAGTGACTTCTCAGGTCAAATAACTGGGACTCTCGGCCGCTTCGCAAGAGAACCTGCATTGCCGCCTTACTACAAGATAAAGGCATATCTCGCACTCAGCGGCGCTAACGAAGAGGACGGACCAGAGGAGAACATAGCTGCATGCCGACATTTCCTGAACAAAGCGGAAGAGGCATTGAGAGAGGCGCAACAGATCTATGTCAACGAGGAACGTGCTGTGGATGTCCTCAAAAGTTTCCAACGGATAATCCAGGAGGAGCGTCAGAACCTGCGCAAGCGTGAGCAATCTGACAGCGACAGTGACTAGTATGACTGATTGTTCGGGCATCGGACAGATGAGTGAATCTGGCTTGCGGACTTGGGAACAGTCCATATCCGAGTACGGACTAGAGCTACGTTATGTGTGCTCAGGTTCCACTACCAGTAACGACTTCCCCTTGACT
>JAABUK010008542.1_pt1 | contig 14315 bp, 17 predicted proteins | sample 5559141 | NCBI WGS metagenome assembly JAABUK01 (sample SAMN10711869, study PRJNA513367) | rock metagenome | isolation source: Antarctica rocks | place: Antarctica: Victoria Land, Pudding Butte nord | collected 2016-01-03
GCGGTCTAACTTGTTCCCACTGAGGATGCCGTCTCATCCTCCTTCACCGGCATGAATCAGTCACATCAAGAACACCCTCGTCGAAGTCAACACTACTCTACTCTTCACAGGAGACACAATCACCAGACCTCAGCCTCCCAACGACTGCAACTGTTGACACTGTACGTTTTACACTCCGGCGCTTCCTGTCTGACGGTCTCAAGGCTGCGCAAGCCATGTCCAAAGCATAGACATTATCTCATGGGATACTCCTCGGAGTAGCTCCATAAGCACAGTCAGCCAGGCGAACAGATTCCTCATACGACCTGCTGCATTGATCATACTCACAAGCTCGATGGCCTAATCCACGCATACGAGGTGATATTTGTAGTTCAGATACTCACCTGTGGGGCCAAGAAATCGTTGAAGCATGCTGTCCCATCCGCTGCCTCCTGAGTGAGGTGCATAACTCGTGTTACTCCGTGTGATCCGTCCAACAAGTCTGGTCGCCAGTGTCTGAATGTCCTCGGGCCCTGGCTCATACAGCCAGTTCACTTGGTGGCCCGCGTGTCCAAGGTGAATGACATGGCTTTTCTTCGAGCCTGATAGCTATCACTCTGGCAAATCCGATGTGCATTGTTGCATTGGCAATTATCTGGTCAAGAGTTGATTGTCTTTCCCACACTAGTCCATATCCCATCCAGACTGTGTACAGTAGCTTCTGGTCTCGACCACTTTGCCGAGGTGGGTAGTGGTTGGGACCTAAAATATGTAGCCCAGTCAATCTCCTGCTCGTCTGTGAGCCTTGGTTGCCTCTTATGCTTGGGTGGTGGAGTGCCATCACAATCGGTACTTTGAGCATGACTTGGCACTAATGCGTCTGTTCTGACAACATGGCTATATCTTTGGCGATGAGTCTTTGTGTCATCTGCCTTGTCATGTAAGAGTGATTTGTTCTGCCGGCTATGACGTATGTGGACGCTTGTAGGAACCATCATCCAACGCGTCTTTTCCGGGCTAGTCGTGAAGGTAGGCGAAGAACTGACTCGAGGGAGAGTGCCTTGTCGAGAAGCGAGCTCTGCAGGAGGTGCGGGGGTCGAAATATCTGAAGATGCATTTCGTTGTTGCGTTGAATACTTGCTGACGGCATGGTGACGGTCCTCAAATCTCTGCTTGCTAGGCCCGTAATTGTATCGTTCGTCCCATGTTCTTGGAGGTGGGCAGTCTGATCGTGGACTTGTCCATAGAAAGATCTTGAACGGGGATGTTGCTGGTAAATTTGAAGGTCTTTCCTGCACAGGAGAATTTGGCAGTCCATTCTCGTTAAGATCTTTTGGGCTCTGGCTCTCACTCATGTGCCTCTTCTGCTGGTCGAAAGGTAGTGTTGGCGTCAGAAGAGGTTGGATGTCTGTCGGAATGCTATCCCATGTGAGAGGAAGAGCCGTTGGAATAATGCGAGAAATGCGAGAAGAGCAACTCATTTTTAAGGACCAGCAGGAAGCAGAATGACAAATGGATTTTACTCGAATCAGGACTGGATTGCATGACCTCCGAGGCTGAAGGCTAAGAGACAAGTATAAGAAGGTGAAGGGTAGCGATGCAAGCAATCAAATGCGCAATGAAGAGTTCCTTAGTACATGCAATGCAGGCTGCAAAGATGAGACTTAGAAGGAGGAACAGAAGCCAAGAATGGAACCTGAGAAAGTAGGTCGTTTGCTTGTTGTATGGCGGAGTGAGATTGCCTGACCGAAAGTTGGACTTGAAGCAGAAACAGCAACACGCCACGTGTCGGGGTAAAGCCAATTCCTGGCAGCGCAAAGCCACTGACTTAGACTAGAAAGGGGTGCGATATGATGAGGCTGTTCAAGGACAGAGATCTAAGCCTGCGAGCCTTCGAGCCGCTGTGTGGATTAGCATGGATAGACAGCCTCCCAGTGACAAGAAACATGCTCAGAACAAGAGCACCAAGCCTTCAGCCGCATGAAGTTTTGGCGCAGAGAGCGAGACTTTCGACGTTCTACGGATCCATAGTGGCTTCAAGCACACGGAAGGGATCCTGTTCCAGAGGACTGTTTGTAACATCGCGTGATTGTGTTGTGCAGTTTGGTTTCAAGGCGAAGCTCGGACTAACTGTTGTGGGTCCTCCTTGGCGGCTTACTCAGCATTGGCCTATTTGCTTCTTCCTTGCTAGTTTGCCCAGATAGCTTCCTTCAATATACACTCATTCATCACTAACGAGGGCAGTGCCGCACAGCATTCCTTCACCGCCTTGGGGCTAGAATCTTTGTGATAAATATGGCGACTTCAGCAACGTCCACTCGATACTGAGGAGAGCGTAATCACTTAACCTTTGGGCTGCGTTTAGAACATAGTGGAAAGCTTAGGAACATCACTTCAAGGCTGTATACGCAAATCAATATCGACAAGATACCAAGAAACGACGGGTGAGCACAAGTTGGAGAAAACCATTTCAGGATTGCCATTCGGTCTGCAGATTTGCAATCTTCGACGACCTAGTCATACAGATACAGACTGCATGCTTGTCTCTACTACAGTCGAAGCTTATGGCCACCAAATGCACAACTGTGATTACCTCACCTCGCCGAAATGACAACATGCTTCAAGCCAATCTCACAAAACGTCCGAGACAGCTTGGAGAGCTCCAGAGCGGAATGGAATTTCTAGACTCGTGTTCAGATACTCATGCCATGAAGAGAGCAGCGATGGCAGCCAGACCAGCAACAGCGCCAAAGGAGCCAGAGATGGAGCTGGCAGCACCGGTGTAGCTAGCCATGGGTGGGTAGGTGGAGCTGATCACGGATATTAGTCCAACTACCAACGAGGAGGTGGTCATTGACTCACGTCGCGTTCTTTGCGGGGACAGCACCAGTGCCAGTGCCAGCTGGGCCCTTGGAGCTGGAAACAACAGTTACGACCGAGGTCGGGTAGGGTCCGACATTACTAGAACGGCCAGATGGTGCGGAAGAGTATCCCGCTGGTGGCGGCGCAACTGAAGAGGATCTAGGCGGAGCAACTGGTGAAGAGGATGTCGTTGCTGGTAGATAGGTGTTCGGAGGGACTGGGTAGGACGGAATAGATGAAGCCGGAGGAGCTGGAGGAGTGGAAGTATAGCTGCTTGGACTTGTTGAAGACTTTGGGCCAGTGGGGACTGAGACGCCAGTAGCGGATGAGCCTCCGACTGGGCTAGATCCAGTACCAGCAGGATAGCTGGCTGGTGGAGCTGGCTTGCCAGGGCAGGAGGAGACTGTATTTGTGTCAATCCCTGACCCTTCTTCTTTTTTCCTCAGAGCTTTCTTACCTCCAGGGCCGCAGGAAGGAACGATCACATCGACGGTGCTGTACACGGTCTGAGCAGGTGGAGGAGCAGTCGGCATCCTTCCTGGGCAGCTGGAGACTATGCATCATTAGTCCCAACATTTACTTTCTGTTCTCTCGAGTCAGATTTATCTCACCTTCAGGTCCGCAGCGGGTGATGACCACATCAACAGTGCTGTACACGGTTTGTGCAGTTGCAGTGGCCGTGAGGGCAGAGACGATGGCAATTGAGGTACGCATTTTGTCTGATATTTCTGAACGTGCAGAGGCGGTGAAGAAAAAAAAGTTGAGGAAAGAAATGAAGCTGAGATTGTAGGAAGAGAATGTAAGTGAGTTGGATGCTTGCAAAAGAATGTGGTGACGGTGAGGTCAGAAACGCAAGATTTAGCAAGTGACGAAGATAAAGGTAAGGTGAACTATTCTGAGAGGACGACCCTGGTTCTTGTATTTGCTGAAGGTGGGAGATTAAGCGAATATCGTGGTCCAGTACACGAGAAGGATTAACCTATCAAAAAGGGCAATCATTACACGAACATGGGAGAGGCGTGTTTGGCGGGCAGAGAAAAGGAGAGGCTACTGCAGGTCCCGGAGATGGGTGACGAGTCCTCCAATAGCATCACAAGTTTGGCCACTGACATCAAATCACATCGAATCACATCAAATCACATCAAATCACATCAAACCACATCAAATCACATCTACTCCACTTACTGGTACCTCACATCTACCTCACATCCACCTCACATCCTGGTATCGCACCTTTCATGTCGTCGTGACCCTACACTACGTGACGTGAGCTGCAAGCAGCCAGCAGTCAGATCCGGTGTATTTCCTTGACTGGTGGCAAGGGTGGTCAATGCGGTACTGACGGGATGTTGGATCAGGGGATAGCTGGGCACCATTCAACACGCAGACTAACTAATTAAGCTACACCATTATGTTCAGGATCTTGGCTTTGCTCCACATGTGGATTTGGTGATCTGCGAGTCGTATCACCGTTTCGAGGCCACGACTTAGGGTCAGAGCCTAGGAAGTGGAACCAGCGTATGAAAACAAAGCACAGCAATCCACCGTGCTATCCATTGAGGGAAACATTGAAGCCGCTGGCCAATTCTCCGGACGACTTCTGCTGACTTTCGACTTCTTCACCTCGGTGTCTTTCTGTCGACGACTGCCCGGACGTCTTTCCAAATCATGCATTCACCGAAACCAGATTCTTGAAACCACGGAAGCGGTACCAGTATCCTCGGTCGAGTAACTCTCCGGCATGCACACACCACAGGCCCCAGATTTGATGGAGCTGGTCGGCGCCCAGCTTAAAAGGCTGCGAATGGAACTTGGGTCAACGTTTCTCACCTCGACTGTGGGACTATGCTCTGGTGACCTCAAGTTGACAGTTGAGTCAGCTACGCAAGTCAATGTTGAAGCAGTGGTATCTTCTTTGCCCAGGCATCATTGCTGCAATGGCCGAAAGCCCCCTGAAAACGTGCTCAACAAGGATTGCCCTTTCATTTTATTCCTTTCTCGGTTTCCATCAAATCACATTCAGCGTGTTCCTCAAATGCTCCAAGAGCGTCAGCTTTTCGATAAATCAAGAACTGTCCCCGTAATCCAGCAGCACCCACAGCCGCCACCCGCACCATCGGCCTCTCCAACCAACCCCTCCTCTTCTCCTCCTCCCTCTCCAAATCCCAATCCTCACAGTACTGCCTAGCAAACAGATCATTCTGCATCCACCACAACTTCCCCAGCGCCCTCAACACCTCCACCTTCCTCTCCACCGTCCACCCCCCGTTCCCTTCATCCTCTTTGATACTCATCACCACCCCCGTAACCGCATCCTGCAACCACCCCAACAGAAGCGCAATATGCACATACTCCACCCTCAGCATCTCGTGTCTGGAGGCATGCTCCCGCCCCGTATGCAGCCGGCCTACATTATCAAGGTACGCCCAGAACCTACTCTCCGGGCTCCAGTCTTTATTGTTCAGCAACCGGATCAGATACGCCCGCAGGAAATCCTTTCGGTGCTTGATGTTGGCGTGGTTGAGGTTCAGGGCGGCGACGTCTTTCTCTGAAACCCCCGGGTCTGCGCCACAGCTGTTAGAGGTTTGTGACGGGAGGAAGGATCGCGCGGTGATGTCGTAGGAGAGAAGGTGGGTGTAGACGGCGTCGAGGAGTTGGGGGAGCAGGGGTGTGAGGAGGGGTTTTAACGAGGTGATGAGCGGCCCCGAGGTGGAGGGGTCGAAGCCGAGGAAGGAGTGGAGGTATTGCATGCGGGCTGGCAGGTGTGATAGTGAGGAAGGGTTTATGTGTTGGATTTTGGACATGGTGGGATGTGTCGTGGTGGACGTTTCGAGACTCAGCGATGTGACCGGTGATGAAGGAGCAGAAGTGTGACAGGAGGATATATCAAGGTGAATTCATGTTCGAGCAAGAGACTGATGTGGGAATAGAGACGGAATGATTCAACCGGACAATCAAAGCAATAAATATAAGCCAACAGCCTCGCAGCAGCGACTGAAATACCTAACCTAGCCTTCCCTTCCCTTCACTCCCCTTCCCTCCCCTTCCGATCCCAGTCCCCGTCAACCACATGTCACATCCCGTGCGACATAGGAACCCACCCTCCCAACATGTAATTCCACAACACAACGGTCTCCGCGTCCTAACCACCACCTGCTACTATACTCCCTTCTCTCCGGTTCTCACCGATGAGAACACTCATCTCCTCGGGTCTGCGCGCACACAGCTCCGCATTCGAGGTTTCACTACTGCCTGACAGAACAGCTGACTCAAGCGGCGATATGCAGCAGTAATCATGCCCCCTATAGCTTGCCCTGATCGTATCCATGAAAGTAAGTTCGAGCGTGGAAGCGGTCTGGAAATAGCAGCAGCAGCAGCAGCAGCAGCAGTAGCGGAGATGATTTGGAATGGGAATGAGGGTACGACGTTGATGTGACGTCGGGAGATGACGGGCAGTTTCTTCCTCTGATTGAGGATTTGTGAAGGGAGAGGGGTTCTTCGCGGACGCTGGGCAGGTTAGGTTGCTGGGGCTGCAGGGGCGCGGTCTCACGGCCGTGGGGGATTACTGTGTCGATAACAAGATCCAGGGGTTTGCAGTTGTTGCTCCAGAGAATAGTAGGATGGGTGTTTAGATTCAAGCATAGAGCACCGCATCCTTTCATGCACGGAACTCGTGTTGTGTCTGCGTCTGAAGGTATAAGAGCGACTGAGGTGGATTGGATTTTTGAGCCGAAGCTGAGCAGCAAAGCTATACAAGGCCCGCAACAAGAGGTCTATTTCAGTCTCCCTCCCGAGTGGGAAGACTCGACTGGTAAAGCCATGGAGAGCGTGACCGGCACAACGCCTCGCTCACTAACCATATCCCCTTCGCAAGATGGAATGCCAATCAGCCAAGCAGACTGTGACCCTTCTTACACTCTGACTCCTCCTTCGAAGAAGTCGTCCTCACTTTCCTCGTCTTCATCGACAGACCCTGACTCAATGCCCGTCACTCTCTTGCCATTTGCTGACTCTGCCATGCTCCGAAATGTGAGACCTTGATCCGCATCATTGCCTCCTCTCAGGACTTGGCCATCTCTAAGTGCTTCTAGAGTGGAGTTCTCCATCGCCTTCTCCACCTCGTACCATAACGGTGGTTTCTGGCCGGTGTCATTCCTGAAAATGCCAGATTCGTCGTCTTTGGCAGCAGCATCGTGGTCTTCTCCCGCTTCACCGCCGTTGTCTTTCCGGGCCTTTGGTTCCTTCGAGATGCTTGGATACAGCGAGATGTACTTCTGGTCGAGTGGTGCGAATATGGTATAGTTGAGATCCACTTTTGCGTCGTGTAGTCGTCGCTTGTAGTCTTCTTTTTGCAGCGCCAGTCTCTCTGCGTCGGAGAGAACCCAATGGCCATTTGATCCGTTCATGATGTCTCCAGCATCAGCACCCATAGGGTTTCGAGGTACCGCAGTGCTATCCTTCGCCATCATTACAGCATCCAAATTCTTCTCCAGTCGCTTCACTAGCCTATCAGCCTTTTTCCGCTCCATGAAGCGGACAAAGTGATAACGAGATGTAACGGCATTCTTTTCTCTATTTGCTTGATGTCTCTGCTGATCTGTCACATATCCTTGAAGTTCGCGCTCCTTCTCCTGGCGGATGTCCGCAGGCATATCAGTCGCCTTTGCAAGTAACCTCCGAAGTGAATGAATTTTGTCACTCAAGCCTTTCGTCTCCACCTCATTGCCTTGATTTTTCCTTTTTTGGTGAGATTTCGAATATGCTCCTCGAGGTGTTGCATCGCGACGACGTGGTGATCTTTCACGGAACCCATTTTCAATGCGAGGCTTTGCTCTTCCCCTCCGCCTTCTGCCATCATGTCGGACGGATTCATCTTCCCATGAGTTCTCCGGTCTTAAAGACTCACCTCGACGTCGCTTGGGCGATCTTGATCGATCTCGTTCTGGTCTGAAGGTCGTATGTGGGGAGGGCTTAAACTCGGAGAAGTCAAGCTTGTGATCGCGCGTCATGATGTTTGTTTTCTGAGCATCGTCTCAGCTGGAAACCACTTAAATATTGACAGCAGAACCCAACACTTCGTTCGAGGGGTTTTAAAATGGACACAGCAATATTGACATCTTCAATATTTTCTCTTCGTGGATTGAAAGAAAACATTCCCCGCACCCCCAAAACCAACTTGTCCTCCGGTCCAAGGCCCTAAATGACGTGCCTAGGCGCTAACTGACAGGCCGGAGGCCCAAGATGCATGCTCCGAACAGAGCTTCAAGCTTTCTTGACCAAAGACTCTTGAGCTCGTCTATTAAGGATGGCCCACACGAGTCACGATCTGTCCACCAACGTACAGAACCTGAGGTCAATTCAGGCCCATGTTTTGATCCCTCCGAAAAGTGTATAAGGAGAGCTACCAGCAACGCCCGGCTTGGGGTGACTTTTAGTGCGCCTATCAAACATGCCGGAGAAGAACAGACTCAATCGGAAAAGCCTACATGCGAAGAGATGGAGACGGCGGTGCGCTGGTCTCACAGCTCAGTAGCAGGCAACGAGCGATTCCTCTTTGTTGAGGTTGTTGGCAAATCTTTCCAGCTATGTCGAGTCAAGTCCAGAAGGAAAGGATTCCTCCAGTATGAGATCATTGCAGAGCACAAAAAAGTCCCAGCTTTCAGAGCGTTCGATTGGTCGCCGACACATGAAGGAATCGTTGCTGTTGGGCAATCGTCTGGCGAAGCGACGGTTCTGCGAATCGATGATGGGTCTCAAGCAGTGATCTCTTTTCCCATTCGCAACCAAAGGCTGTGCAATGCTATTGCTTTCAACAACCAAGGGTTGCTGGCTGCTGGTCTCGACAAGGTCAGAACAGACAACTGCCTGAACATTTGGGATCTGCAACAGCAACTGCCCACCGGCAATACTTCTGGCTTTGTCACAAGCTCAGGGCGCATACATCCTGAGCCACTGCACAAGCTGGCGAGCTCCGAGCCTATAACTAGCATCAAGTTCTTCAACAACGAGCCTCAAACCTTAATTGCTGGCGTCAAGGGTCAATTTGTGCGTCTGTACGATCTTCGCGACGCTCCAGGAAGTGCTTCTATCCAATTTGCTTCACGATGCGTGAACAATGTGGCCATCGATTCGATGGATGAGAACTATTTCGCTTCATGTTATCCAACAAATGGTCCTACTGTATGCATCTGGGACCGTCGCGCCGGCACTCGACCACCAGTAGCCCAGACTGGCTTTTTCTCTGCCTCGTCGGGAGAATCAACTCCTCTGCGGACATCTCTCGAGTTGAAACATGCAGCTGAAGCACCAGGGTCGATATGGAGCTTGCGCTTTTCGAGTACAAGACGAGGCTGTCTAGGCATGTTGTCAAGTACAGGGCATTTTAAGACGTACGATATCGGCAAAGAGTACCCACCCACGGATCTAAGCCCGAACCTTGAAGGCGATCAAGGCAAAAACGACAACTCTGATCCTGAAGATGTGTATCTCAATGGGATACAAGATCTACAGCATGCTCACCATCATCAAAAGGAGGGCAGACCTGAGGCAGAGCGCATTGTGTCTTTCGACTTTATGAACCTTGGTGGGACATGGAACGAGCCAAAAGTTATCACGCTGACAGGCCATAATCGCATAACTGAACTCTCAATCCCGATGATCCCTGAGCCAGAAGTCTTTTCTTCCATTGGCTTGATTCATAAGGGTAGACAGCAAGTGCAGCAGCCTTCAGATCTTATAAATGTTGTTCTTGGCCATGACTCCGATCATTTCCCTGCTACCAAAGTTAAGCTGGCTGAAAAGAGGCTACCAGGGGCTCTTGAGACATTGATGCAATATGTTCGTTGCCTGAACGGATATTTATTCTCTTTCAAAAGAAATCAAGCAATCAGTTCTGAGCTATTACCGCTGAAGGATTTCTGGACCTGGATCGAGTGGGCACACAAAGAGGATCTTGCTGGTAAAACTGTTCAGGACAACCTTGATCTTTCATATCTTGGTGTTCATGCTATTTGGATGGATGACCTTGGACCGAGACCACACACAACTCGAAGCTTAGGCCCTTCTTCTATCAAAATGGCCAAAGTCACTGAGAATTTGGTCCAGCGTCTCCACATCCCAGCAAGCAAGACATGTAGCACAGACTACGAATTCCACCGTCGGCTTTGTCTGTATACGCTGCAGCAGGCTTGGACATATGAGCAACTCGAACACATGGTCAACGAGCTGGTTTCACAAAACCACCATACCCAAGCCGCTGCGATGGCACTCTTTGCCGACGAGGCCAAACTTGCGTATCGTGCATTGCGTAGCTCTTCTTTCCAGTTTGACAAGATGCTCGCAATGGCCATAGTGAGTGCAGTGAAACGTACAACAGGGAATGATGATGAGAACGATGATGAGTGGGCGGAAACCATTGAAGCTCTCGCCAGAGATCTTACCGACCCGTTTGCCCATGCAATCTTATCTTTTGTGAAAGAAGGTAACTGGAGGGCTGTGATCGAAGAAATGGCTCTACCTTTGTCTTACAGAATTGGAGTAGCCATTCGATGGTTGAATGACAGTGCATTGACTCAGTATATTTCGAAAATCACCAAGGAAGTGGTCAACATAGGCAACATTCAAGGCATTGTCTTGACGGGTCTTGGGACCAGGACCGCTTTCGAGCTGTTGAATAATTACTCGCGCAACACTGGAGATTTACAAACGTCAGTGCTAGCACTCACTTGGACGGTTCCTCGTTACATCGATGATGCAGTATTGAGACGAAAGTTCATGAAGTGGCGGGAAGTGTACCGCGATTACATGAATTCGTGGAATCTTCATTTCAACCGTGTGGACTTCGACATCATCAGCGCAAGGATTGCTGTAGATGCGAATGGGAAGCGTTTGTTGGAGCCTTCGAAACCACAGGTTGCCCTCACTTGTGGATACTGCAACAAGAGTATTGCACAATTCGACCAAGAGAATGGAGATGGTGACATCCCTTCAGATAATCATAAGACTCAAAGGCATCCCTTGAGCAGCGAGAAAGCTGCAGCTATTGGGACAATTTGCCCGAAGTGCGGAAGAAGACTCCCAAGATGCGGAGTTTGCGATATGGAATTAGGAATGCCGGACCCGTCCTACTTGAAATGGTCCGCTCGAAGCCAGAAGCTTGAGAGTATGGATCTTACCGCTAGCATTGCAGGATCGGTAACCACAATTCTAGGCCCAGGCACAACAAGATCAAAGGCCGGATCAGACCCGCCAGGAACGAACAGGTCCAAAGCTGGATCAGATCTGCCAAATGCGAACAGGTCCAAAGCTGGATCGGACCCAGCAGAGACAAACAGTTCCAAGTCTGGTTCAGACCCCACAGAGACAAACAGATCGAAATCTAGATCGGATCTGCCAGAGAAAGTCGCTCAAGAATTGACTCAAAGCGAGACGATAGATGAGGATAAGTTTCGCAAATTCATCGCCTTCTGCATCAAGTGCAGTCACGGATTTCATGCAAACCACGCAATAGACTGGTTTCGTGGTGTCAATGGGCGGCAAGGACATTCGGTATGTCCAGTGAGTGAATGCAGTTGCGTATGCGATGTGTGAGAAAGGAATGAAGCTGGGTAGAGTATGAGTGTCCTCTACCACACGTGTACCTCAGAAAGCAGACCAGCACCGCATACCACAAGGACATGACGCGGAACAATGGCGCAAGCTTGCGATGAGAAATCTCGACCACGGCCCCGTTCCGGCAAAGTCATTTAGCATTTTGGACGACAGCAGGAGAAGTCGTTAGTGCCAGTAGCGACCAGAGGGCCATTCAACGTACAGGCTATTGCGACCACCCAAACCAAGTGTGGATTCGTAGCCTGGCGGAATAGAGGACGATATGTTGTCGCGGACTGACCCTTTTTGCCGATGGGTATCGCAAGAGGACGATACAATCCTGCCGACCCAATTATCAGACTGTATGAGTCCGTGTACCACTCAATAGCTACGACCACTCTCCTCCTCCACTCCTTTGCCCACCACGGGACCAGAACGCTGTTGCCTTGGACGGCCTGCTTGTTCCTTGTGCTACGGGCTCAATCATCGAATTACCCGCCCCTGTCTCTGGTTCAGCCTCATTTCGTTCAGGCTTTGCGAAAGGAAATGGCGGCCGAAAACGCTCTTCTACGATAAGCAAATTCTCTCGTGCTAGATAGACGCTTGTCAAAATAGACCAATCGTCACACAGACACTACTTCATACGCCAGAATGTCGAAGGGCCAGGGCGAGCTTGACATACCATGTACCACCGCTAGCAGCGAAATGCAGGTTCTGGTGCTTGAAGGTTACCTCGAGTGGCAACAACTCAACAAAGTTCCGGCAACTTCTCTCTTCTCTCCCAAAGCCCAGGCGCCTGCTTCAAAGCAAGAGTTAAAGACAGACAGGCAGAGCTTGGGATCGGATGCGGCGAAATGCGGCCTTGAAAGCCCAAGAAGTTACCGAAAGGGTCACTGATTCGGCAGCCCTTGGAGGATCTACTTTACCTTACTGTTTGTTGACCTGTTTGCTGGGTGAGGTAGCCATCGTCCATGATCATGCTTGGGCTCTGACCGTTGCTCTGAGCGAGCTTTCATACAAGTAGATCCATGAATATGAAAGCGTCCTTACTATGATAAGACGACAAGAAACCGGCACACAATCGCTGCGCGGACCGGTGACTTGCAGAGCGGAGCCTACCCGCAATACTTGGTCATTGCTGGGTGGGCAGCGGATCGAATGTCCTCGAACTGTCCAACTTGGGTATTGAAAGAGGAAAGCATCGGTCGCTCTGTCAGGCAATCAGGTATAATGGAGCTCCAGCTTGCCATCAAATGACTGGTGTGGTCAGTGGCTTGCGGTATGACCATTCCGTTCATTACAACAGCGAGAATGCGCCCTTCCAGACCTCCTCTGATTGCATCTTGAGCTCATCTCTGGACCTCCCGTTAGACATGATTATTTCAACTTCGATTTCCTCACCTCTGATCATGCTGAGAAGTAACATTTGCCTCGTCCCTGTCACTTCATCCTCGCCGCCAGGCTTGCTCCATGCGAGGCCTCTGCTTCCTGCTTCCACAGTAGCAATGCCAGCGTAGTGCTAGTAGTGATTGAAAACTGCCATTGGAGATGAAGAAGGCTTTCCACGAGACAGTCTCAAGCCTTCAAGATGCTCTCGACATAGGGCAACATGCACAAGGTAAAGACTGGCTGATGGTCTGTATGGTTGGTGTGTAGCCCCTTGTCGACTCATTTTGTGCGAGAGCATTTTTGACGTTTGATTTCTTCTTCCGAAATGGTCGCCACGACCTGTCTCTCACTTTCTGCTCTCTGTCGTCCCCTTCCCTATCGGTCACATATTTTCTTCTATCGTTATTCCTATACGCTTTCCTCTATACTTCCTGCGCTCTCTCCCCGTCCCGTCAGCGTCTTTCATCGTTCAAGCAGTTACCACGAACCCAAGCCGATCCAGCTCCAAGCCCTCCACGCCAACCGCCAATGTCGCGTCACTGTATCTCCTCTCCCAACGCAAAAGACATCGTCCGCTACCGTTCGCACAATGGTTTAAATCTAGGGGGCATCTTCGTCCTTGAGAGATGGCTGTTCCCGAATCTGTTCGACTCTTCTGTTGCAGGAGACAATGAACAGGACGCCGCAACCTCGTGAGTCCTTTCAGAATCATCAACATTGCGAGCCCCTGCTCAGCACACATACCCGATGCTAAGACCGTAAGATCCACCAGCTCCATCAACAACATCGGCCTTGAAGCAACCCGCGAAAAATGGCAAGCCCACTAGTCCATCGCCTTGACTGAGTCCGATCTCACCTACCTCACCACCGTCGCGCATTGTACAACCATTCGCCTCCCAGTTGGCTATTTCACCCTCGGCTCAAATCTCACTCAGCACACCCCCTCTGCCATGGCCCCTTCCCAGGTCTACATAAACGCCTGGTCTGCTGTCGTCCACCTAGGCCGTCGATGCCCCGCCCACGGCATAGGCGTCCTCCCAGATCTACACGCGTGTCCCGGGGGGTGCGAAGGCAAAACCCCACTCCGGAACCAGCACCGGCCCAAGCAGAGCTCTGGGGCAACGAATTCAGCCTCACCCTCACAAAGCGATGTCTCAACTTCGTCGCCACGGAAGTCAAGACCCGCGGCCCAGAAGGCGTGGTCGGGATCCAAGTCTGCAATGAAGCCGTCTGGATCGCGAAAGGCTTGTACGAATGGTACGACTCCGTCATATCCGCCATCTCTTCAATCGACAACACCCTCCCCGTCTACACAAGCGACGGCTGGGACCTGTTCCCAGCCCTTGAATACTCCATCCGCAAAAACACCACCACCACCACCACCACGGCCACCCCAACAAACCCCCTGGTAATAGACACCCACCGCTACTACATCTCTCCATCGCCGACACAACCCTGGCCCCCCACCAACTCATCACCCAAATCTCCACCACCGA
>JAABUK010008543.1_pt1 | contig 14314 bp, 10 predicted proteins | sample 5559141 | NCBI WGS metagenome assembly JAABUK01 (sample SAMN10711869, study PRJNA513367) | rock metagenome | isolation source: Antarctica rocks | place: Antarctica: Victoria Land, Pudding Butte nord | collected 2016-01-03
CCTAACATGTATACAGATTCCATATTGTGGCATGAAACCTCTCTGAACTGATCTTGAGACAGCTGCCTATGCACAAGCTGCATGAGCTGAAACATGACAGACAGACAGACACACGCACAGACACACGTACGCACGCACGCACACACGCACGCACGCACGCACGCACGCACGCACGCACGCACACACTGACTCTAACACTGACTCTCACCTTCTCTGTATGCTGCTTCTGGGGATGAAGTTTGGGGCAGCCTCTGCGATTGTGCCCCACAGTCCCACAGTATGAACAGACCTTGGGCTTGTCCATGAGAGACGCACTGACTTGGGACCGGCGAGTGGCGCTGTTCTTCCACAGGCCTTTCATGGAGTCGGAAATGTTCCTGCAGTCATGCAGCAGATGGAAAAGACAGGCTTTGCATGCATAACAGGCGATGTGTGAGTGAAAACCTGGCCACCACCTGCTCTGTTTGTCAGTCAGGTGAAATTCATGTTCCATGCCTGCCACTTGAGGCGAAAGACAACACATCTGTCAGAAACACATCACAAGTTCTACTAATAGAGTTGGGAGCCACATTCTGTCGAGAACACACCAAGTTGCAGTACTGATCAGTACTGACCAATGTGGAAATGTCCATGACTTGGTTTCAACTCACCTCCTGTGTTCGTCCGTCCATCTGCGGCCTTTCATAGCTGCTCGGATTTTTTCCCTGTCAGCTTCTGTTTGGGCCCTCCCCCCGCGCTTTGTACGGCCCCTGCCAGGTGTGGAATCTGAAGCTGTACCAGAAGGCTCGTTGGGGTCTGGGGGGGCCGGTGAAGGCTGAGATTGGGTGGCTGGGGGTGGGGTGGATAGGGTAGGGGGGGCCTCTGAGGGCTGAGCCCAGTTCTCGCCATGACAGGCTGAACAAGGGTGTAGCTCCTGCAAAGGTTTCAGGGTTTATATAGGGTCTTAGGGTTTGAATAGGGTTTTAGTAGACTGCTGTCTTGTTGAGCATGGCATTGCAAGATGTGTGTATGCAGTCAGGCTTGTGTTGTGCGCAGACACTAACAGGCTCGCAAGATGTGTATGCAGTCAGGCTTGTGTTGTGCGCAAAAACTGGAAGGCTCGCAACATGTGTGTATGCGGTCAGATTTGTGTTGTGTGCGCAAATAGTGGAAGGTTCTATGGAAGGCTGTGAACAGGCATGCACAGCCTGGTGTCTTTGCATGCTTGGCTGATTTTGCATACTCATACCAACACAGGTGTATAGAGTGTACTGTCATGCACGGTACCATGCTGATGCATCTGCTCAATTGGCTTAGCATGGCTGGTACAAGTCAGACAAGAAAGAGCTTGCAGGGCGTACCTCTTCAACAATTTGAAAGCCTCGGCCACCACAGACCTGACATGTGTCTGAACCGATTTGGCGACTCCTAGCAGCCTTTCTCAGAGCAGCAGGCTGCTTGGGTAAAGAGCTTTGCTGCTTTGCAACAGGTTGGCTTGCTGCTGTCTGGTCCTTAGCTGGCCTTTCTGCTTGGGGTTTGGGTTGCCTCCCTAGTTGTGGTTGAGAGGATGCTGGCTTGAAAGGTAGACCCCCTCTCTGTCTGCTTCGTGGAACAGCTTGTCCACCTGCGCCTGAGGGAGTCCCTGCCCTAACACATAGCCGGCTCTGACGCTTCAGAAAGGGTTGCTGCCCTGGTAAAAGCCTGTGATCTCTCAGCAGATCGCTTCTTGTCACATTATGACCTGACTTCAAAATCTGGCTGTTGTGACCCTGTGATGGGTTGAGTAGCTGCACTGATGAGCTGCACTTGTCATGTGAACCCGGGAGTTGGTGCGGTGCCCAAGAACGCAGCACAGATTTGCACTTCGACCCCGAGTGAGATTTAGGCAAATCAGTGAGCGTTGTGTGGATTCGTTGCAGCCTAGTCGGTGTCTGGACTGATCTGCAGTAGTAGCAAGATGCTGCACGCCGCAAGCGCGAGGGGCGTACACAGTTTGACCCGTCACGAAGAAGCACCATACAGCACCTCCATCAAAATGTAGCCTGTCCAAGCCTGGCCAGCATATCAAAAGCACGTGAAGGCGTTAGAAGCGAAAGCGAGCATCAGTTGCAGCGCGAGCAACTGCAATGTTGTCTTGCGAGGCTGACTAGGGACCTGACCTATCCTTCATTAGTCACCCAGAAGCACCTAGGGCATCCTGCATGTGCCTTAGCCCTGGCCCCCCCGGGCTGGACAGTTTGACTTAATCCAGTTCAATTAAATGGGCAATGGCAGCATTACACACACGTATATACACAGTTCCTGGCAAAATTTAAGATTTATTGCACTAGGGCATGCTATCGCCTTTGCCAACAGGGAAAACAAACATCAGGGGACCTGCCTGCAAGACTTGGCTCAATCTGTAACAGTTGAAAACTTAGAGCTCATTGATGCTTCACAGACACATCTACGTATAGCAAACGGCATTCGCATGACACACGTTGGTCTGCTGCTTTGATGGACTTGATGCCACCATCATGATGATGAGCACGTGCACCAAGTGTGGCAAAGCCTTAAGGGGCTTCTCAGCTGCAGCAACAGAAATGGAAGGCTTGCAAGGGCCCCGGCCGGGGGCAACATGTTGCACAACGATTGCTTGCAGCAGGTTGGCACTAGTGATGAGGCTGCGTAGTCCCCCATACGTCTTCCCCCTTTCAGTAAGTAAGTTACAAGTCTCTCACATGTCTGTTTGGATGTGACTCTGCTCCTGGTCCCCTGATTCTTCAATACCTATGGCATGCTGTTGCACTGTTTTTTTGCAAGCATTGTATACACCAATGTCCTATCAGACTTGTCTTTGTGCAAGCACATCCGCTTTGTACAAGCACAATGTGACCAAACACCTGACAAGAACAAAGAAAGGCAGAAAGGAAGTTTGCTCATGTATGTTCATCGCTCTTTCAGAAAATGGCGGCATAAAAGCCGCAAAAGCCTTTCAGTCAAAGAAAGAGTATAGACAGACAACAAGATCTAGATCTAAAAAAACAGATACTAAGGCAACAAATGTGCTTCCTTAAAACATCAGCTGCTGACTGGCTCAACCTAACTTTGGCGAGCACCTAGTGAGAAGTGTGCCACAACCTTGCCAGAAGCACAATGAAGCATCAAGGAATGGTGTTACCAATGTGTTGGGATAAGCTGCTGAGTACCAGTCAACTAAACCAGTCGACTCAGCAATGTACCCTATCACTTTTGTAACACTATTCCATGATGCTTCATCGTGATGGCATGGCAAGTATCCACTGGGTGATGCCCACTCATGTTGGCGCACATCATAGCAGATTTGGGGACCAGCCTCAGTCATGACTGATCAGGGCAGATATATTTGGGGACCAGCTTCAGTGAAATTGGGGACCAGGTGCAGTCAAGCTGGTGGACTTGGGGACCAACTTCAGTCATGACTGATCAGGGCAGCAGCAGAGTGTATCCTTGCGCCAAGCTGCAGTGGGCCAGCAGGAGACTGACTGGAGCTGGGCTGCTCCTGCAACAAGGCACCAGCTCAGCAACCATTGTGCATCTCAACTGTTGAGATGTCACATCCTGCTACAATGCATGCAGTCAGCAATCGCAGCCCAGCTCAAGACAGGAAGGCTAACATACAGACCCTGCATGTTGTCACAGCCTTTGAGCGGACGTAGGCGTCAGCACAACGTCTCTGCTCTCAAGACTGTTAGTAAGCATGGTGACTGTTATCTGTTGTGTTTCAAGCAATACAAACATGTGATTTGAAGCATTGCCTTTGGGACAAGAAAAAACAGATGCATATCATGCAAGCTGGCAGCACCTACTGCCAGCCATCAGCAGTAGTGCTGCCAGCTCTTGGCTTCCCACTAGTGGAGGGTCGGTGCCAATCCGGTGCCAGGACTGCTGAAGGCCTACGTACTTTTGTTGGCAGCCGTCAGCAGTCCTGGCATCAGATTGGCACCTGCCCTCACCTCAAATGCCAGCAGTGACAGAACAACTACATTACAAGCAAGCATGAACATCAACCAAGGAGATGACGGGGTAGAAGGTCAGGCATTGTGGACGCAGCTTACATCTGCTCAGCTTCATCATAAAGCTCCTGCATGTTTGAAGTGCAGAGGCGCTTGAAAGTCAGCGCCACAAAGCTTGTTGCAATTCATGGTCATCGTAATAGCCCATCTGTCACAAAGGCAAAGGCCATGGCCATCACGGTGAGCATAACTGCTGAGCTGGCTGGCCTCTAGCAAATGGAGTATGGCCAGTAAGGACCCTCTCACCATGTGTGAGAAACACTTGCCAACAATTTCAGCTCACTGCAAGCCAGATTCAAAGTTAAATTTCACAAACATTGCGTTTGCATGCCTTGAACAGAGCTAGGGTGTTCCAGCTGGCCCCCCAGAGCCTGCCCCCGCAGAGCCTGACAACCTGCAAAGCCTTGGGACTATTTGTCACACCCATCAGCCATGCTTTAACATGCGGTGTTTGCAAGCGCAGAGCCATGCAGCTGGCTGGATGAGCATATAATTCAGACAAACTTGCATATGATCCAGACAAATTAGCATATGATTCAAACAGAAAGCAGCAGGCAGGCAGGCAGGCGGTGAGTGAGGGTGTGATGTGGAGAGGCTCACGGCATGACCAGCTGCATTGCAGCAATTGGCAGTGACTATCTACAAGTGGTGGAGGTAGTCATCGCCAGCTGTTGCAATGCAGCTGGTCACGCTGTCAGCCTCTTCACATCATACCCTCGCTCACATGTGTACAGCCAGCCAGCCTGCCAGCCTGCCTGCCTGCTTGCTCACTGCTTTCTGTCTGGATCAGAAGAAATCAGAAGAAAAGCAGATGCAGATCATGCAAGCTGGCGTCACTGATCCAAAATTTTTAGCCGCCTGTGTGTCATGCTTACTGCTATTTTGGTACAAGCTGCAGAGAACCTGCACTCTTTGTGTGTCTTGCTTTGCTGCATCTTACCTGTGAGCTGGAGGGCTCCATGTCATACAAACAGCTAGCCTTTGGCAACAGCCCCCTGGACATGTATGGCATTACGTACCTGCAAAAAGCCACATGATTGCATATCACAATCATACATGAGTTGAGCGCTGAGCTGGGCTACACTTGCTTCAAATCAGATACGTGGACTTGTTGCTGCATTACAGGCATTTGGGCAGCAGCACATCCAAGCACAGAGCTCAGCACATTGTAGCAATAGACCACTTTCTGACCATCAGCCATAGCCACATGATAACCATGACAGCAGAAAACAAGCTGCATTCACTACGACATGGCAGCAGCTACAGCTGTAGCTGAGATGAATGCTAGGTCGATGAGCACACACAGAGCAATTGCAATGCTTAACGCTGTGCGGCTTCTGCCCATGGGAGACAAGCCAACAGCTTGGTAAAGGTGAATCTCCACCTGCAGAAATAATTATTGTTATAACAACCAGACCCATGCTGACTCAAGGCTAGAGCTGTGAGCATGGTATAGCAATATGGCAAGCACAATGTTGCTCTTCTGATTGCTGAGCAGTGTCATGCCGCTGTGACTGACATGGAGCATCAAGCACACACACGCACACACACACACAGACACACACACACACACACACACACACACACACACACGCACGCACGCACGCACGCACGCACGCACGCACGCACGCACGCACACACACATACACATGCATATGCTCTTGTACAGAAGAATTGATGCACAAGGGTCATGCATGTCCTCGCAGACTTGCAGCCTGCCAAGCTAAACAAGGCTCAGCATTGACATGCAACATGATCTGCATGACAAAGCCAGACGGTGAATGGCAAAATATTACAAGGCACGTCACTTGATGCACAATTTTCTTGTCTGATTTCAAACGTGTGAGCTGACCTACCATACTATGCTTGCAAGCGTCGCCTGCAGCACTAGTGCATGCATGCAGAAACGGCACCAGGGTTCCCTGCGTAGCCTTCTCTTGGTGACATTGCCTGTGATGCAGTCAGCCAGCGATCACATGCAATGTCAGTGAGAGGGGGGCGAGCAGGGAAACCCTGGTGCCAGCCATCAGCAGTAGTGCTGCCAACTCCGGCTTCCCACAATCATTGGCAGCCGTCAGCAATTCTGGTACCAGGTTGGCACTGGCCCTCACCTCAAATGCCTGCAGTGACAGAATAACTCCATCTCAAGCAAGTGTGAACATAACCCAAAGGACATGACCGAGTAGAAGGTCATCCATTGTGGACGCATCTTACGTCTGCTCAACTTCAGCATGAAGCTCCTGCATGTTTGATCTGCAGAGGCTTCTGACACTCAGCAACACAAAGCTTGATGCAGTTCATGCTTGCTGTAACAGCTGTGGCAACTGCTACTTGTCAAAGTTTCAGCTTACTACAAGCACCAGATTCAAAATCGAGTTTCACAAACAATGCGTATGCACGCCTTGCAAACACAAGGTTGAGAGGGTCCTTGTCTGCCATACTCCGTTTAATGGAGGCCAGCCAGCTCAGCAGTCACACAGCTGCCACCTTGACGTTACCAAAGGCACTTGCCAATAGTTTCAGCTCATTGCAGGCACCGAGTCCAAACTTAAGTTGCACACCCATGTCTACACGCCTTGCACAAAGCTAAGGTGTTCCAGCTGGGCCCCCCTCCAAAAAGCCTGACCCCCAAGAGCCTGATGATCAGCAAAGCCATGGGACTGTTTATCACACTCATCAGCCATGCTTTCACATGCAGCTTTTGCAAGCGCAGAGCCATGTAGCCGGACAAATGAGCATATGCTGCAGGTAAATTAGCATATTATGCAGACAAATTAGCATATGATTCAGACAAATTGGCATATGATCCTGATGCAGAAAGCAGCAGGCAGGCAGGCAGACGGTGAGTGAGGATGTGATGTGGAGAGGCTCAAGGCTTGACCAGCCCAGCTCTATTGCGGCGATTGGCAATACAGACAGCTCTCAGGAGAGAGCTTTGCTCATGGCGCAGGGTCATGATCACAGACAGCAAGTACTTCAGGTTGCATACTAATGGCAGACCAGCTGGCAGGTGGTGTACACCAGCAACCAGGGGCACTGTTGCTCGACCCAAGCATAGCATTGCTGCTCATGTGTACATGGGCATCAGCTATCATGGCACCACAAGTCTCAAGTTTGTGACAGGCACTCACAAACAGGTCAGCAAATACATAAATCCCAAAACCAAGCTCCCCCACAAGGGAGTGGCAAAAGATGAGTACACCGATGTGCTGCGTGACCACTTCATTCCAGAGGGCAACAAGATGTTTGCACATGCTGGCAAGTGGGCTGACAACTGGAAACTGCAGCAAGACAATGCTCCACCCCACAAGACAGCCACCAACATGGCCTTCATTGCTGACCATGTGCCAGCGGGTCATTTTCTGGCCTGGCCAGCAAACTCACCTGACCTGTCCCCGATCGAGAATCTCTGGGCTTGGATGGACCACCAGCTGCACAAGCATCACAAATGCAAGAATGTGGAAGAGTTGAAAGAAAAGCTGGAACAAGTTAAGCAGTCCATTCCAGCCAGTTACTTGCACAGTGTTTTTGATGGCATGAATGGCAGAATGAAGCGGGTTCTTGACTTGAATGGTGGCTACATAGGGAAGTGACTCAGGTCTTTTGCTTCCAGCACAGCATTGCAGGGTTGTTCCATGACAATTTAGGAACAGCAGCTCATCAGGATTGTGTGTACCTCAACTGTGCCAGCTTGTGTAACTTGGCAGCCAGCCTATTTTGCCTGAATGTGTGAATGTCTGAAGCCTGACTCTGAGTAAACAAGCCTATATTTTGCAGTGATGTTGCACTGTGGGCACAAAGCCTTGATACAACATGTGTAATGCAGTGGTTGCCCTAAACTGGGTGTGTGCTTCCATTACAGCAGAACGCCCTACAGCAGAATCACCGCTACAGCTATAGGCATATGTAGTGTCCAGCATGTTTGCATTTCCCAGAGTGATTACACAGATCGCTATCCCAGAACACGCATGCAGCATGACTCACCAGATTGACAGCATGATTGCATGTGCATGACTCAATCTAAATCTTCAGAATCCCTTTGAAATTTTGAACCACCATACAAGTAAATAGGAAAAGGCTGACGCAGTCAGCAGTCTGCAGTCGAAGTCAAAGTCAAGGGGCAAGGGAAGGGCCAGACTCTGGCATATTTTTTTGCACAACCTGTGCACAGGTAGGTCTATTGTTGTGTGAGCCACTGCAAGTTGTTGCTCTGAAAACAAAGGTGTACTGCCTGTACAGCCTCACCCTCTGTCAGAGTCCCCAGGCGTTTCTGAGTTTAGATTTCTAGTGTAGGGATGACGTTTCTGAATTGAAATAGACGTTTCGGGATTGCAAATGGCTTCGAAGGTCACCAAATCTTTTGCTAGCATATAATTTGATAAGCTGCGAAGGTCTTACAGATATGTATGTTCAATGTCCTTGGGCGACCGTAGCAGTTGTCAAATGTACGCATCTGGCTCAGTGCTCGCTGTGCATCACGTGTGCCACAGCAGTTCACGGTGAGATTACCCATATGGCATGCATGCTGAAGCTCAAGCAGTCAAACATGTACAGACATATCATGAATTTACCCTTCTGCAAGATAAAATGAAAGGTGTGAAATCCTGCTAATTTAAGATCAATCTATGACGATGTGGTACACAGTACTGTACAAAGTACACAGTATCTGCGTGGAATTTCAAAGAGCAATCACCAGCCACCCTTCACTACCATTCATAGGAAACTAGAAAATAGCCTTGCAACAGGTTTCTTGTACCATCAACAAACCATTCAATGAACCATGACATGTTCATAAAGAATTCACAGTACTGTCAAAATGCAGACCTGTAATCCTAAAAGCATAAGACTTTATTGTTATCCTAGTGCCAGCTAGACAAATATATACTGCAGTGGTGAAGACGCATGGCGTGTTGGCACAAACTAAATCAACTCAATGAGACACATGCAACAATGTGCATTTAGACGCACATGCTGCGCAGCACAAATTCATTTCACACTTGCAAGATCTTGCATCATCAATTGTGACATTGTGATCACAACGTCACAATTGATGTTGCATTCAGTCAAAATACAGCCAAAATTAATCAAAAGTTGCGGCCCTTGAAGGAAACTGACTACTGTGCATGACAACACGTTTTCCAATGATGTACTTGACCTGACAATCACCTACAACTCAACTGCATGCCTTGAATGGCTGCAATGGTGTCTTTCAACTCCTGATTTTTGTTGACATTGCCACAAATGACGATGTTTCTTCTGCCATCAGGTATTGGCGCAAAAGCTGGGTAGTGCAAGCACTCAGGCGTGAACACATTGTCACCATACCGCTTTGAAAACTTGGGTAATACCATGGCAACTGCTGGTTGCATCTTGCCAGCTTTCTGCTGCGCGCAGATGGTGCTTTCCAGCAGTTTTTCGCCACCCCTGGTGATCTTGACACCTTGTAAGTCCAGGTACACAAGGTTTGAAGCCTGTGCTACGCTCACAAGCCCATGCTTTGTCAGTGCGTCTGAGTCGTTGAGCTCCGCTGGGCATGTCATGCTGAGCTCCTGCTGAATAAGCAGCATCTTGACCAAAGGTGCAGCTGCAAGCAATGACCGTAGCCCATCATCTGTCAATGCAAAGCAGCTGACTAGACGCAGTGTGTCTAGATTTGGCTGCAACGCAAGAGCTTCCCCAGAGAAATGTGATGAGGGCCTGACTATGGTGAGGCCAGTCAGGGACTGCATGGATTGCAGCTTGCACAAGTATGCGTTCTCCATTTCCCAGAGCATCAGATGAGTGATGTTGGCTTGGCTTGAGCTCAAAATTGTGAAAGCTTCTAGTGCCATCCTGGAACATTTGCGTAGCATGATTTGAATGGAGTCTGGTTGCAGCAAATGACTGAGGGCGACGGCATCCTCCACAGACAGGCTCAGTAGCTTGATAGTTACGGTGCGTAACTTGGGCAGAGTGCCAAGGGCACTGAGGGTTGCTGTGTCCCAGCCTCTGCTAGTGAGGATGACTCGCTCTAGGGTCTGTCTGTTGTTGGTGAGTACTCCACATGCTGAGGCTGAGCGTGAGTCTGACTGCAGGGCCAGATCCTGCAGACCTGAGAGCTGTGCTAGTGGCTCGAAATCTGTCCGAGCCTTGATGGAGAGATGCAGCCTGGTCAGGTGCTGTAGCTCAGCGATGGCGCTGATGCTGTTCTCCAAGGCAATGCCTTGACAGGCTTCACACTGAGGTAGGGAGTGGTCTGACAAGCAAAGGCTCTGGAGAGGGCTGCTGCTGGCGCTGAGGTTCTTGAAAGCGGCTGATGAGAAGAAGGATGCTGGGTTGGAGAAGAAACCGGAAGCTTTGGTAAGCTCTGCTGCAAGGTCAAGCACCTGATGGTAGTCAACACTGTGGAGAAAAGGGCCAAGCTCCTTGCTGATCAGGACTGCCAGCTCATAGCCAAGGACAGCACGTAGGCGGATGCGTACACTGACACCTTGAGCTTGTAAGGAGTTTGAGGAGGCAGCAATTGATTTGACATCCTTGCAGACCTGTAGCACCTGAGCAGATGAAATGGACTCCTTTGTGATCAAGGTCAGCTGCAGGTCGCAGTTTGCCAGCTTGTCCTGCACCAAAAGTTGAGGCTATGTCACGTGTTTGATCAGCAAGCTATGACTGGTATTCCTGCTTTGTCTGACTAGCGTGGCACTTCAGTGTACCTTGTTGACTGTTGCTGACAGCAGTTCGGCACACTCTCCAAAATCGAACGGTCTGGCCAACTTGAAGGTGAACCGCGTCCTGGGGTATTGTTCCTGGCGTTGCCGAAAGGAGCTGGATTGAGACCATAGTGTCCTGGGGTCTACTGGCACTACGAGTCCACATTGGTAATCTCTGACTACGATACCCCAATTGCTGGAGATCAACCGACTGCTCCAGCAGTCCTTCTCGTTTAAGTTGTCCAACACTGCTTCTATGACCTCAGCGGGCAGATCAGCCCAGCCGTTGTTCTGAAAGGCACGAGAGTGGTTTAGCTTTGGTATGCATCAAGCTAGGAGGATAGCTGGTCAAGCCCATAGATATATATGAGAGCCGTTTACCTCCACTGGCTGCACGCTCTGCAACGACTTGCTCGAAGTCAGTTTTAGCTTGTCCAGTCCGGCTTTGGCAGCCCACGAGCTACACTTTTGCAACCACGGTTGTGTTGGCATACTTGCTTGGAGGAAATGATCCTGGTCGTAGGCCAGAACAACTTGCACGGAGATGCGATCGCACACGCATATAAACTGATCTCGCTTGTACCTTGACTCGATTCACATGGCCCAGATTTGCCTCCTTTAGAATTCCAGTCTATGCACAGTTTTGTACCTCTGATCATGCTACATTGTGCCATAGGCAGGTACATATCTTTCATTATGTTGAGGAGCGAGTCACTTGACTGTCAAACACAGTACTATTGGTAGGCAAAGAAGGACCTTTTGTACTGACACAGCCTTCACTTAATAAGCTATACTATAGCTGCACCCATGTAGTCATACAAGTAATCCAAGGAGCAGCAACACATCTCCTTGATCATGATTCACACACGCAGCTGTCTGCAGATCTTGTCATATACTGTTGCGCATTGCGTCCAACTCTTCGTGATGTTGGTGACCAACGCCACTGCTGCTGTTTTGCATGTGCTGTGTGATCAGCTTAGTCATGGCTGAAACTACTAAGCCACCTGCTCCCACCAGCAGCGCAAACAGCCATTCCCAGAAATTTTGGCGCACAGTGATGAAGACTGTGGCCAGCGGTGTGGACACGATGATGATTTGTAATGTCACTGTGATGATGATAACATACATGAAGGCTCGGCTTTTGGTGATGCCCTTGAACACATTCAAAGATGAGTCACCCAGCTTCCTCGAGTTGATCTCATTGAAGACCTGCATGCGCATGGCAGGCCACAATGTGAGGCCATACTCAAAAACACACACAGCCCATGAGTTCAGCTCCTCAAGTTGCATGCGTTTCAACCTGTATTTAAACATGATCAAGATTCTGATCCAGTTTTCTCCCATCTTGTATCATGCAGCAACTTTGACACATGTCTGCCCAGGATCTGTCAAAGCCATATAAAGATTGCAAGACCATGCACGCCTGGCTCATATGCCTTGCTGGAAGTAGTTGAAACCTGGGGCATGGCTGCAGGACTGGGCAAGCACAACACGTCCAGTTACCTGGAGAAAGATGAAGGTAATGAAAACCAGCGAGTTGGACCTGATGTGCCCCTCAATCTGCTCTTTCTGCCACTCAAACTGAGCGTGGTCCACCAGACTATGAAAGTCTTGCAGGCGGCTGCACACCACAGGACTTGAATCGCTGGCCTCCTGACCTGTGGTGACATCGTCACTATGATGATCATCATCATCATCATCACCCTCTGCATTGTCATCATTGTTAGTAAGATCATTCTCATCGTCATCATCATCACCACCCTCTGCATTGTTATCATTGTTAGTATGCTCATTCTCATCATTCTCATCATCGTTATGCTCTGCATTGTCATCATTGTTAGTATGATCATTGTCATCATTATCATCTGACTGACTATCATTGTTGCAATAGTAGTCATCATTAGACACATCATCATCACCGTCATCATCAGCATAGCCGTCAAGTCCATTGTACTCACCATAGTCATCATCTGCCATTGTTTCCCGGTCAGGGCTGCTTCCTGCCTGATCGCTGCTGCTGCCAGAGCTGCTTGCCGCCTGATTGCTGCCTGGGCAGAAATTGTCCTGAGTGACAGCTTGCACGTCTTGAATGGTGCACCCCTTGCCCCTCTGAGCTGACAGGCATATTGGAGTTTCCCCTACAGTCAATGGCATGCTCTTCACTTGGTGCTGCAAAGAGAGTAGTCGCAATACAAAGCTGGCATGCATGCATGCCTCTGCAGTGCCTGGAGGATCATGCTGATGAGCAAGTTTGCATTTGCAAGGCAATTTGCAAGGGACACCTCCTGCACCTTTAAAGTAATGGGTCACTCACTCACTCACTCACTCACTCACTCACTCACTCACTCACTCACTCACTCACTCATTAAAGGTGCAGGAGGTGTCTCTTGCATCGCCAAAGCATCGTCACTAGTGCCTTCCTGCTGCCTGCAATGTTGTTCAGGTCTCGAGAAACAGGCAGCAGCATGACAGCTGAGTTGATGCTCAAGCAATCACAGACTTTGATTACAATTGCACTGTGCAGCACAGCAGTAGGGACAGCAAGACTGAGTAGTTTGTCCCAGGCACAGGAGCGACCTTCATGAAACAACAGCCCTGAGTGGGTCAAGGATCAGGATTGTACAGACTTACGTGCACTTTGCCTCAAAGGGGCGAGGCCTGCCATGCTGCATGACACATTTGTTCTGCAAACAGGACAACCCAACTCAGCAGATTAACTTACAGCATGCACAGCTGGTTTCCTGCCCCTCTATGTGATTTTGAAACACATAGAAACCAATGTAAAAACAGCGTACAAGCAGCATACTGACCCTGCAAACATTCTAAAAGTGACTGGTCTGCTGGTGTACACGTTACCTGGCAGTCTAATATTGGGCACCTCACTAGTTCTTGCCAAAAGGTGTAGCTTTTCTTTTCTTTCTTACCTGGGTAGTAGAGGCCGCCTGATGATGAATCACAGGGTGGGGACCCTCCAGTTGTGCTGCAGCACAGATTGATGGAAGCAAAGTCGATGGCCTGAGAAGTGATGTTGCGCAACTGGATGTCTGAGTCAGACACTCCAACTGCCGAGTAGATCTCACACTGAGACAGCTCCCTGAAGCGCAAGTCAAGTGTGCTTTCAAGCCAGGATGTCTGATGAGTCACAACTGGCTCCACACCCCAGAATGCAAGGTGTAAAATGAACATGAAGCACAAGTCAGCTTCAGGCTGAGCTAAGAGAGCGCAAGGAGGACTTGATCTGAGATGTTGGTACAACAGTAACATTTCTATATCAAAAATCACTTTTGGCAAGCAAAGGGCAACTTGCTTGTGAGCTTTGTCAAGCATTGTCAATGTCAGCTACTCTGGTATCAACAAAGACGCGCCTCTTGTAGTCTTGCAAACACAACCAGAATTGGGGGTGCAAGGCAGGACCACCCCTTGTGACCTTTATTGGCTTGCCTGTGTGCAGGGCTGGTCTGTAGGTTTTGAGTTTGCAAGGTCATGCAATAAGCAACAGGGCTGATTTGTAGTTTGAAGTCACATGGTCATGCAATTAGCAAGGGGTAGCTTACTTGTATGCAGGGATGTGGGCAGAGGCTCCACAGATGATGAGGAAGAGTAATGCAATAA
>JAABUK010008544.1_pt1 | contig 14313 bp, 15 predicted proteins | sample 5559141 | NCBI WGS metagenome assembly JAABUK01 (sample SAMN10711869, study PRJNA513367) | rock metagenome | isolation source: Antarctica rocks | place: Antarctica: Victoria Land, Pudding Butte nord | collected 2016-01-03
GGCGTGACGATGGTGTTCGCGGCCCGCCGGCACTTTCGTCACTGAGCCGAAGCAGTGCCCCCGGCGAGACTCGAACTCGCGCCGCGCGGCTTAAAAGGCCGCCGCTCTAACCAACTGAGCTACGGGGGCCCGCTCATGCTAGAGCGGGCGCGTCATAGACTCAGACCGAGCGCCCCCATGGTGTAACGGTTAGCACGCAAGGTTTTCAACCTTGAAGCAGGAGTTCAACTCTCCTTGGGGGTATCCGGCTTCCGGCCGGGTTCAGACAGCAGGCGCAGCGTCCTGCTCGGGGTCATAGCCTCCGCACGAGGCCGCGAACACCAGCAGGCTAACCACCATTCCCGGTGCGTGGCCCGCCACCAAACCCACGAGTCCGCCCGCCACACCTCCCGCCAACGCGGCGAACAGCACCAGGCCGGCGGGTAGGGAAAGGATGCGGGCGGTGAGCACCGAGCAGATGATCCAGGCGAGCGGCCCCGTCACGTACCCGTAGTCCTTGAAGAAGTTCGAGGGCAGTGGCAGCGCGACGAGCACGGCAAAGAGCACGCCGACCAGCAGCGCCTGCACGATCAGGGAGCGCGCGAAGAGACCTCGATCCACGCACGCAGTCTAAGGGGCTGCGGCGCGCTGCTTGGCCGTCTCGGCATTGGCGGGGACCGCGACCCGGCCGGCCACGTCGCGGGCGCGCTCGGCCCCGACCAGGCCGATGAGCACGTCCGTGATGGTCTCGGGCAGGTGATCGACCAGATCCTGCTCGCGACCCTCGGCTATGCGAGCGCGCACCAGCTCGCACAACGCGCCAACCGCCAACTCTGATTGCAGCGGCGTGATCTGGGTGTCAGGGCCCCCGTCGGCCATCATCGCGGCGAAGCTGGCGGCACTCATGCGCACCGCGGCCGTCCTGCACCGTTCCGCCTCCCGGCCCGCGATGCCGCTTTGGACGAAGCACACGTAGCCGGTGGCCGGAAACTCGACCATCAACCGCATGAGCGTCGAGAACACGGCCGCTGCCCGGTCCTCCCACGCGTCCCCGTTGGCGTAGGCGTCGCGCATGGCATCGGCAATGCACTCCACGCTGGCGCCGTAGGTGGCCGTGAAGCAGTGCCCCTTGTCGTCGAAGTGCTCGTAGAACGTCCGGCGCGACACCCGGGCGCGCTTGACGACGTCGGCCACGGTCAGATCGAGGTAGCCGACCTCATGCAGAACGTGGCCCATCGCCTCCATGATCCGGGTGCGTTGATGTTGCAACACGAACTGGCGGGGCAGGTCGTGCTGACCGCGCGGGAGCGGCTCATCCAGCACCCCCTCCATGCGACCGTGGAGGAAGCTGACGTCCGGTCCGCCGCCCGGCGGTCCGGTGAGATCAGAGTCGGGGGCCTCGTCCGTGAGTTCCATGTGGCCCATCGTAATGGGATAAGCAGGCCCCCTATCGAGATGTGCTGCAAGAATCCCGGCTGCAGCTGCCGCACCATGGGCGCGTAGCTCAGTTGGTAGAGCGCCGCCCTTACAAGGCGGATGTCGCTGGTTCGAGCCCAGCCGTGCCCATTAGATCCGTTCGGCCTCCTCGGCCGCCTTCTCCGCGGCGTCGAGTTGACGCTCGATCAGCGAAAGCCCCGCGCTCCAGAAGCCTGGATCGGCCAGATCGACGCCCACGATCTTGCCGAGGTCCTCCGGCGGCATCGAGCCGCCGGCCTTGAGCAGATCGAGATAGGACGAGGTGAAGCCCGCGCCCTCCTCCTCGAAGCGCCGGTAGACCGAGAGCGCGAGCAGGTGGCCGTAGGCATAGGCGTAGACATAGCCGGGCGTGTCCACGAAGTGGGGGACGTAGGACCACCACGCCGAGTAGTCGTCGGACACCTCCACGGAATCGCCGAGCAGGTCGGCCTGCGTGTCCATCCACGCGGCGGCGAATGCCTCGGGGGCCAGCTCGCCCGACTCGCGCCGCTCGCTGTGGATGCGGTGCTCGAACCGGTTCATGGCCACCTGACGGAATACCGCGGCCACGGCGCCGTCGAGCGACTCGGCCAGCAGCGACAGCCTGGCCGACGCATCGGGAGCCTCGCCAAGCAGCCGCTCGAGCACGATCGTCTCGCCGAAGATCGACGCGGTCTCGGCCACGGTGAGCGGTGTGGTGAACTCGAACATGCCCTTCGGCCTTGCGAGGTAGGCGTGCACGCCGTGGCCGAGCTCGTGGGCCATCGTGAGCACGTCGCCGGGGCGCGACGTGTAGTTCAGCAGCACGTAGGGGTGCGACTTGGGCACGGTGTATGCGCAGAACGCGCCCCCGCGCTTGCCGGGCTGAGGCGGTGCGTCGATGAAGCTGCCGTCGAAGAAGCTCTGGGCGGCATCGCCGAGCTCGCTCGAGAAGTTCCGGTAGCAGTCGAGCACCGTGGCCTTGGCGTCGGCGTAGGGGATGTGTTGCTCGGAATCGGCAACCGGTGCGGCGCGGTCGTAGTAGGCCAGCTTGTCGACCCCGAGCAGCTTCGCTTTCAGGCGGTACCAGCGCCGCGCCAGCTCGTAGTGATCGACGACGGCTCCGGTGAGCGCCTCGACGGACTCGTCGCCGGCCTCGTTGGCCAGGTTGCGCGATGCCAGCCAGTGGTCGTAGGAGCGCAGGCGGTCGTTGGTCGACTTGTCCTGCAGAAGGGTGTTGAAGATGAACGCGCGGGTGCGCAGGCCCGGCTGGAGCGCGGCGGTCACACCGGTGGCGGCGGCCTTGCGCTGCTCGCGGTCGGGGCTCTGCATCAGGCTGAGCGCCTCCATCAGTGGCACCGGCTCCTCGGAGGTCGGGAGCTCCACGGTCATTGCCGAGGTCAGCTCGGTGAAAAGGCGCCCAAACGCCGACCGGCCGGTCACGCCGGTCTCGGTCAGGATGCGCTCCTCGGGCTCTGTGAGCTGGTGCGTGCGGTAGCGTCGCTCCATACGGAGGTAGTGGCGGCAGAAGGCCAGGTCGTCTGAGGCCATGAGCTGCTCTGCCTGGTCGTCTGGCACCTCGTTCCACTCGAGCTCGAAGAACAGCAGCACGGTCTGGATGGAGGCGCCGCGTTCGGAGACCTGCTGCATCAGCGCGCCCGTGGGAGCGTCCTGGGTGTCTACCGAGAACGCCAGCGAGGCGTAGGAGCCGGCACGGCCGACGCGGTCGAAGATGTCCTCGAGCTCGCGCAGCGCGGTAGCCAGCGTGGGAGCGTCCAAGGCGGCCACCCTCCCGCGAAAGCGCCTGGCGAAGTCCTCGGCCAGCCGCGCGGCTTCCTCCATCATTGCGGTGGCGCCGTCGCGGCCCCCGCCCTCCACCAGCGGCTCGAGGTCCCAGCGCGCTTCCAGCAGCGCCTGATCGGAGGTCTGAGGATCGGACACGACGTCCAACCCTGCTGTGGTCTGAGAATCGGACACGATGTCCGATCCTGCTGCGGCATCGGTGTCGGCCATTGCATGACCTTATGCGGTCGCGCTTCTCAGGTCGCGGCGCCGGTGGCAGACCCGTGACGGGCGCCCTCGCGGATCACGGCGGCCACCTGCTCGGGCGAGTCCCAGGTCGGCACGTGACCGCAGTCGCGCAGGCGGCGTACGTCGACGCCTTCGGGCACGCTGTCGGGTGCGGTCACCGAGCGGTCGCGGTCGGCCCACGCCATGGTCACGTGCACGTCGATCTCGTCGAATCCGGTGAACAGCGCGCTGCGCATCTCGTGGTTGGCGCGGGAGAAGCCCTCGGCCGTGGCATACGCGCGGATCAGCTGGTAGGCGTCGGGGTAGGGCACGTTCTCGGGATGGGCCATGGTCCCGGTGAGCGCCGCCCGGCGGAACGGCCCGACGCGCATCAGTGGCCGCAGCACCGGCATCAGCCGGCGTGCGGTGGTCCGCGCGATCTCCGGACGCGGCCCGAGCACGTGACGCCAGAAGCCGGCGGCGCAGAGCGTGGTCACACTCAGCGCGGTGTCGCTCTTGCCGAGCTCCAGTGCGACCCAGCCGCCCAGCGAGATGCCGGCAACGTGCGCGCTGTCGATCTCCAGCGACCGCAGGGTGGCGCGCAGCTCCGCCGCGATGGTGGCCGCGGTGGCCGGTACGTCCTCGGGCAGCGACGGCGACTCCCCGAAGCCGGGCATGTCGACGGCGATCACGTCGAAGTGCTGGGCCAGCAGCGGCAGCACGGGGTTCCAGACGCCGCGGTGGGCGCCGAGCGGATGGATCAACGCGAGCGGGGGTCCGGAGCCCTTGCGGTCGTAGGCGAGCACGTCAAGAATCTACGGGCGAAACGGTCGTTCGGGTCATAGGCTGCGTAGGGCACATATGGACTTGACCGGACGCACCGCACTCGTGACCGGCTCCAACCGGGGCATCGGCAAGGCGATCCGCGACGCGCTCGCGCAGGAGCCGCTCGACCTTCTCATGGCGGGGATGCGCGACCCGTCGAAGTTCGAGGCTCCGAAGGTCAGTCGCGTGAAGGAGGTCCGCCCCGTGGCGATGGACCTGTCCTCGCGCGATGCGATCGCCGAGGGTTGCGCCGCGCTCGGCGACGACCTCGCCGGCATCGACCTGCTGATCAACAACGCCGGCCTCGTGACGGGCGGTCTGCTCGAAGAGCAGGAGCTCGACGACATCTACCCGATGATCCAGGTGAACCTCACAGGCGTCATCCAGCTGAGCAAGGCCGTGCTCCCGGGGATGCTGGAACGAGGCCATGGCAAGGTCGTGAACAACGCGAGCATCTCGGGCTATGCGTACTTCCCCGCGGCCAGCACCTACGCGGCGTCAAAGGCCGGCGTGGTGGCCTTCACCGAGTCGCTGCGGCGCGAGTTGAAGGGCACCGGCGTGACCGCCCTGCACCTCGTGACCGGCGGCGTGGAGACTGACATGCTCGGCGAGACGCAGGACACTTACGGCAAGCACCTAGACACGTCGAACTGGGACAGCGTGCCGGCGTCGGAGTGGGCCGAGAAGGTCGTGAACGCGATCAAGGCCGATGATGATGTGCTCGGCCCGGGCGGCAAGACCTCGATCGCGAAGCTGGCCAGCCGTGGCCCGGCGTTCCTACTGGATCAGATCGCGGGCCGGAGCTTCAGCCGCAAGCCCAAATACTGAGGTGTCGCGCCACTCGGGCTTGGCGAACACCATCTGCACGTCGTTGATGCGACGCTCACGGAAGCCGGCCTCGACGTAGGCCAGATACAGCTCCCACATGCGCCGGAAGGTGCGGTCATAGCCCAGCTCGGCCGCCAACTCGGAGCTGGCCACGAACGTCTCGCGCCACCGCTTCACGGTCTCGGCATAGTGGGGAGTGATGTCGTCGAACCAGACGGTGGTCATGTCTGTCTCGGTAGCCAGGCAGTGGTGGATGACCTCGAGCGACGGCAGGCACCCGCCGGGGAAGATGTGGGTGTTGATGAAGCTCTTGGACGCCTTCTCGACCTCGTAGGCCCGGTCGTCGATGGTGATCGCCTGGATGAACATCAGGCCGTCGTGGGCCAGGAGCGCCGAGCAGTGGTCGAAGTAGGTGGGGAAGTACTGCCAGCCCACCGCCTCGATCATCTCGAGCGACACGAGCTTGTCGTAGGTGCCGGTGAGGTCGCGGTAGTCCTCGAGCAACACCGTGATCTGGTCCTCGAGGCCCTTGTCCCTGACCTGCTCGAGCGCGTAGTCGTGCTGTTCCCTCGAGATGGTGGTGGTGGTCACCCGGCAGCCGGTGGTCTGGGCTGCGTGGATGGCCATCGCACCCCAGCCGGTGCCGATCTCGAGCAGGTGGTCGTCCGCGGTCAGGCACAGCTCGCGGCAGGCGCGGTCAAGCTTGGCCAGCTGCGCGTCATGCAGTGACTGGGCGGGGTCCTCGAAGTAGGCGCAGCTGTACATCATGGTGGGGTCGAGGAACAGCGAGAACAGCTGGTTTCCGAGGTCGTAGTGAGCCGCGATGTTGCGCTTGCTGCCGGCCACGTCATTGGTCGGCACCATGTCGGCGAGCTTCTGGGCGCGGTGCAGAACCGGATGCCACTGCCGCCGCAGCCGGTCCATCGCCACCATGTTGCGGGCGCCGATCTGGGTGAGCGCCACGAGATCGTCGGCGTCCCAGTCGCCATCCATGTAGGTCTCCGAGAGGCCGATGCTGCCGCGGAGCATGTTGGGGTAGAAGCGCTGGGAGCGCACCGTGATCGTCGCGCGCAGGTTGGCGTGGCGATCGCCGAACACGTAATGGCGGTCGCCGTCGACCAGGTCGAGGCGCTCCTCCTTGATCGCGCCGAACAGCGCAAAGGCGATACGGCGGGCGATCTGGGTCTTCATCGGGCGCGCTCCGGGTGTCGGAAGTACGGCGCGCCCTTGAGCTTCAGCCGGAACGCGTTCCAGTAGATGAGGGTCACCACGCGCAACGACGTGGCGGGAAACCTGGCCAGGACCCGCGCGAGCCGGCCGGCGGTGATCTCGTGGCGTTGCAGCGAGAGCGTCGCGTCGAACACCTGCGCGCCCGTCTCGTCGCGCTCGTCGATGTGCACGAGCAGCTGCTTGCCGGGCTCGGTCACCTTCCATTCGTACTTGTTGTCCATGCCGATGAACGGGGACACGTGGAAGACCTTGTCCATGGTGTCGCGCATCACGCCGCTCTGGCCATCGCGGGCCAGCACGTAGGAGTGACTCTCGCCCCACGGGGTGTTGGTGACCTCGGCAACCACGGCGTCGACGCGGTCGCCGCTGCGGCTGAAGCAGTAGTAGAAGCTCACGGGGTTGAACGAGTGGCCAAGCGTGCGCAGCGTTGTGAGCAGGCGTACCGCGCCGGGGGGACGCGTGCCGGTGCGCTCCTCCACGAGGTCACGGACGCAGTCGGCCAGGGGGCGGTCGGGGTCGCCCATGTAGTCCTGGCGGCGAAAGCGGGCGACCGCACGGTGCGTGGCCGAGTAGAGGGGGCGCATGTCCAACACGCGCGGCAGCTCGTCGAGGTCGAGCAGCATCATCGAGTGCTTGTAGGTGAAGCCGTGCTCAACCGGCTCGTGGCGGCGGTGGCGGACCCAGCCGTCATAGATCGCGGAGTTGCTCATGCCGCCACCTGCTCGACGGCCGGCGCGCGTGTGCGGCCTACGTTGTCGAGCGCGCGCAGGGCACTCACCACGCCGTCCTCGTGGAATCCCCAGCGCCAGTACGCGCCGCAGTAGTGGATCCGGTCGGCCCCGGAGACCTCCATCTGGCGTGACTGCGCGGCCACGCCCTCGGGCGTGAACACCGGGTGGGAGTACTGGATCGTGTCGATCACCTTGGCCGGGTCGATCCGGTCGGTCATGTTCAGCGTCACGCAAAAGTCGGTGTCTGAGCGCAGCGACTGCAGCTCGTTCATCCAGTAGGTGAGCGCCGTCGATGCCTTCCGGGGGCTCGCGTCCCCGGACCCCCGTCGCCCGTCACAACCTTCGGTCAGGTGGAAGTTCCAGCTCGACCACGCAGCGCGCCGACGGGGCAGCAGTGAAGAGTCGGTGTGCAGCACGGCCTCGTTGGGCTGGAACGCGATCGCACCTAGCACCTCGCGCTCGGTGGCGGTGGGCTCGCTGAGCATGGCCAGCGCCTGGTCGGAGTGCGCGGCCACGACCACCTCGTCGTAGAGCTCCGGCTCGGAGCCGTCGGTAGCGATCTCCACGCCATCAGGGGCGCGGGCGATCGAGCGCACCGGCGTCGACGTGCGGATGCGGTCGCGAAACGGGCGCGTGATCTCCTCCACGTAACGGCGTGAGCCGCCTGTCACCGTGCGCCACTGGGGGCGGTTGGTGAAGCCGAGCATCCCGTGATTGTGGAAGAAGCGCGCAAGGAAGGCGGCCGGGAACGACCACATCTGCTCGGGATCGGCCGACCAGACCGCGGAGGCCTGGGCCACGATCAGGCGGTTGGTGAACCACTCGCCGTAGTTGCCGTCGCGGAGAAACTCGCGCAGCGACGGCCCCTCGTCGGGGCGAAGCTCGAGCAGCTCGCGCGCCTCACGGTTGAAGCGCACCAGGTCGGCGACCATCCGCAGGAACTTCGGGTTCACCGCGTTGGAGTGCTGGGCGAACAGCCCGCGCGGGCTGCCGCCGTACTCGAAGTCGCCCGCGTCGTTCGACACCGAGAAGCTCATGCGCGACTTCTGGGTCTGCACCCCGAGCTCGGCCAGCAGTGGCTCGAAGTTCGGGTAGTTGCGGTCGTTGAAGACGATGAACCCGGTGTCGACCCATTGCGTCTCGTTCGGGAGGTCTACACAGACGGTGTTGGCATGGCCGCCGACGTAGTCGTTTGCCTCGTACACGGTGATGTTGTGCTCGGGATGCAGGCGGTGCGCGGCCACCAGGCCGGAGACGCCGGCGCCGACGATGGCGATCCTCATCGCTTGGCTGCCGCCAGCAGCGCCGCGCCTGCCGCGGCGGCAGCGCCGGCCAGCGCCACCGTGCCCCAGCGGGCGTTGTCGGGCAGGGAGCCGGACGGTGCGGCCAGAGTCGCCGTGATGTCAGACAGGTCGGACCCGATCGTCAAGGCCAGCCAGGGCGCCAGGCGATCGGGGTCGTCGAGGGTGGCGAGCATGCCGAGCGACAGCGCGACGTCGCGCGCTCCCAGCCCTCGGATCGCGATCTTCACGGGTCCGCGGGAGGCGTCGGGTCCCAGCCATGCGCCCGCGACGCGCTCGGGGGCCGCGATCAATCCGACCCCGAACGCGATGCGCCCCGCGGCGAACAGGGCGGTTGTGGTGCGAATCGACTCCATAGGCTCATTCCTACGTGATCGGGGCCGTCTTCGATCAGTCGTGGCTGCTCGCGGAGTCGGGCAAGTGGGTTAGATTGGCCGAGACGTTCCCCTGTCAACGCGTGTGAGGAGAAGGGGTTGGACACCAGCCGCCTGAAGTCACTTCCACTGTTCGAGTCGGTTTCCGACGAGGATCTGGACAAGATCAGTCCGTTCGTGAGCGAGGTGTCTGTGTCCGAGGGCAAGCACCTCGTGGATGAAGGCGACTACGCCTACGAGTTCATGGCCATCGAGGAGGGAACCGCCGACGTCGTTCGCGGCGGAGAGACCCTCGCCCAGCTGGGCGAGGGTGACTTCTTCGGCGAGGTGGGCCTGCTCAGCGATGATCGCCGCAACGCGACCGTGATCGCCACGGCTCCGATGCGCCTGCTCACTCTCGACCAGTGGGACATGCGCCGCCTGGAGAAGGCGATCCCGTCGGCCGTGGACAAGATCCGCGAGGCGGTGCGTCAGCGAAGCAACTGATGCTTCGGCGGATCTGAAGCGCCCTAGCCCTCAGCAGGTTGTGCGTCGGCGGCTGGCCGCATTGGCGGTCATCGTTGCCGTGATCGTGGCGGCGGTCCTGTTTCGTTCCGGTGACGGCGGCACGAGGCCGGACAGTTCCTCGCAAGGAGACTCGCCATCGCGGAGCGCGCCGGGGCCGTCGGCCGCCGCGCGACTTCCCCTGGCACGGCGGGTAGGCGAGCTGCTGGTGATGAGCTTCGACGGTCCCGCTGCGCCGGACTACATCTTCCGCCGGCTGCGCGCCGGGGAGGGCACCGGGGTGATCCTGTTCGGCAAGAATGCGCCCGACGCGGGAGCGGTCAAGGCGCTCACCGCGACCCTCCAGAAGGCGGCCGGCAACCGGGCGCTGGTGTCCACGGACCAGGAGGGCGGTGACATCCGCAGCCTGGCGTTCTCGGCCCCCGAGGCTTCGCAGGGCAGGCAGGCCAGCGCCGCCGCTGCGGGTGCCGCCGCGCGCGAGACGGCCCAGGGCCTCGAGGCCGTTGGCGTGAACGTGAACCTCGCGCCTGTGGCCGACGTGGCTTCCGCCACGGGCTCGGTGGTCGCGGGGCGGGCGTTTCCGGGTGACGCGCGGGCGGTCGGCGCCTCGACGGGCGCGGCGGTGCGCGCGTACGGTCGTGCGCGCGTGGCAGCCACCGTCAAGCACTTCCCCGGACTGGGCCGGGCCACCACGAACACCGACGACGAGGGGGTGACCATCGCCGCGTCCAGGGCTGATCTCCTTGGCACCGACCTCGCACCGTTTCGTGACGCAATCGGTGCCGGCACGCCGCTGGTGATGGCCTCGCACGCCCTCTATCCCGCGCTGGACCAGCGCCGGATCGCCTCACAATCGCCGGCGGTGCTCGGCGACATCCTGCGAGGGCAGCTCGGCTTCCGCGGGGCGGTGGTCACCGACAGCATCGAAGCCCAGGCGGTGCTCGACCGCTCCGACGTCGGCACCGCTGCGCAGCGCTCGATCGAGGGCGGTGCCGACCTCGTGCTGATGACCGGCTCGGGCAGCTTCAATCAGGTGCAGCCCAGGCTGCTGGCACGCGCGCGCCGCGACGCCCGCTTCCGAGCCAGGGTCACCGCCGCGGCGGGCCGGGTGCTCGCGCTCAAGCGGCGGCTGGGCCTGGCTGCCCCGCCGCGCTAGTCCACATCGGCTTCGTCGACCCGCTCGATTGCCTTGGCCGTCAGCTCGGCATGCACCGAACGCGACCGCCCGGTGCGCCGGGTCCAATTGCCGTCCTGGCCTAGGTCCCAGGCGAAGGTGTCGTCTTCCAGGCAACGTTGGAGCGTGTCCTCGATCCCGGAGCGCAGCGCCACCTCCTCGACCGGCATGAGCAGCTCAACGCGCGTGTCGAGGTTGCGTGGCATCAGGTCGGCCGAGCCGATGAACACCTTGCGGTCGTCGCCGCGGTGGAAGGTGTAGACGCGCGAGTGCTCGAGGAAGCGCCCGACCACCGACACCACGCGGATGTTCTCGCTCACCCCGGGGACGCCCGGGCGCAGGCAGCAGATGCCGCGCACGTTGATGTCGATCGGCACCCCGGCCTTGGACGCCTCGTACAGCGCGCGAATGCAGCGGCGGTCCACAAGCGAGTTCATCTTGAGCACGATGCGCGCGTGCTCGCCCGCGCGGTGGGCCTCCACGGTGAGCGCGATCTCGTGCAGCAGCGCATCGCGCATCCCCTCCGGCGCCACGATGGCCTTGTGGTATCCGGGCGGTCGCGCGGCGCCTGTGAGCACGTTGAACAGCGACGCGACGTCGGCCGCCACCTCGCGGTTGCACGTGAACAGGCCGAAGTCCTCGTACAGACGCGCGGTCTTTGCGTGGTAGTTGCCGGTGCCGACGTGCACGTAGTGGCGCACGCCCTTGCCCTCGCGGCGGACCACGAGCAGCGCCTTGGCGTGGGTCTTCAATCCCGGCAGGCCGTGCACCACGTGGGCGCCGGCCTCCTCCAGCGAGCGCGCCCAGCCGATGTTGCGGCGCTCGTCGAAGCGTGCCTTGAGCTCCACCAGGCACACGGCCTGCTTGCCCCGCTCGGCGGCCTCGATCAGCAGCGGCACGAGGGCGGAGTCGTCGGAGGTCCGGTACACGGTCATCTTGATCGCGAGCACGTTGGGGTCCTTCACGGCCTGTTCGACGAGGCGCTCGACACTGCCGGCGAACGAGTCGTAGGGGTGGTGCACCAGCAGATCGCCGGCGCGCATTGCCGCGAACACGTCGGACTTGCCGTCCTGCATGGAGAAGGCGCCGGCGTTCACCGGGGTCCACGGCTCCTCGTGCAGGCCCGCGAAGCCGTCGAGGCGGTGGATCTGCCAGAGATCGCCAAGGTCGATCAACCCCTCGGTGTCCACGACCTCGTTCTCCTCGATGCCCATCTGCTCGACGAGGAAGGCGCGCAGCTCGGGGCCGATGCCGGCCTGGACCTCGAGCCGCACGACCTCTCCGAAGCGGCGCGCGCGCAACTCGTCCTCGACGGCGCGCAGGAGGTCGTCGGCCTCGTCGGAGACCTCGAAGTCGGCATCGCGTGTGACCCGGAAGCAGGCGTGGCCGGTGACCTCCATGCCGGGGAAGAGGGCGTTGAGGTTGCGTGCGATCACCTCCTCGAGCGGCACGAACACGTTGCCGTCGAGCTCGATGAACCGCGGCAGCACCTCGCGCGGCACCTTGACGCGAGCGAACAACACATTCTCGTGCACGGGATCGCGGACCCAGACGCCGATGCTCAGAGAGAGGTTGGAGATGTAGGGAAACGGCCGCCCGGGGCCTACGGCCAGCGGGGTGAGCACCGGGAAGATCTCGTCGTTGAAGTGGCGGTCAAGCTGGGCGATCTGGTCTGGGGAGCAGTCGGCGCAGCCGAGCACGCGGATGCCCTCGGCGTCCAGCGCGGGCTGGACCTCGCGCTCCCACTGGCCCGACAGCCGCGCGCCGAGGGCGCGCCGCCGCTCGGTGATCCGCTCGATCGTCTGTGAAGGCGACAGCCCGTCTGCCTTGCGCACGTCGATGCCGGCATCGACCTGGTCGTGCAGCCCGGCCACGCGCACCATCTCGAACTCGTCGAGGTTGGTCGAGTAGATGGCCAGGTACTTGACGCGCTCCATCAACGGCGTGCGCTCGTCCTCCGCCAGCTCGAGCACCCGCTCGTTGAAGTCCAGCCATGACAGCTCGCGGTTGCTGTAGAACGCTGTTGAGTCGAGGTCCGGCGCGGCCTCGCCGGCCGCTTCTTCGGTCTGTTCTGTCTGGGGAGTGCTCATCATGTGAAAGACCTTGCGGTCGTGCCTCCTCTATGTTGCCCGGTCGTGATCTGGTTGTTGCGCCACGCCCACGCGGCGAAGGGCTCGCCCGACTCGGAGCGGCCGCTCACCGGGCGCGAGCAGGCGCTCGCCGCCGGACGCGCGCTCGCGGTGATGGGCGTGAGCCTCGATGTGTGCGTCTCGAGCCCCAAGGGGAGGGCTCGCGAGACCGCCGCGCTGGCATGCGAGGCGCTGGGAATCGAGGTGGTCGAGGACGAGCGCCTGGAAGGCGGCCCGTTCGACCCGCACGAGGTGGTCGATGGCCATGGCGAGGACGTGCTCCTCGTCGGCCACGACCCGGACTTCTCGCTGGCCGTGAACCACCTGACCGGCGCCCAGGTGCGAATGCCCAAGGGCGGGCTGGCCGGCCTGGAGCGAGGCGAGCTCATGGTGCTCCTCCGGCCGTCGGAGCTGGCGGCGCTGGCCCGGGCGCGGTGACCGACGCCAGTAGCGCAGCGGGAAAGTCTCGAGTCTGCAGCGCGGCCCATTCGCGGGTGAACCGCGCAAACAGCACCCGGCGCCGGGCCGCCGTGTGTGCGCGCAGCGTCTCCAGACCGCGGTAGCGGTCGAGGTTGGGCGCGTTCGAGGCCGGTGCCGGGTCCAAGTCGCGGGCGTCTGGTCCGGCGCGTCGGGCAAGATCGCCGGCGTCCGCCGACCGCAGCGCGCCGGTGTGCTCGTCGAGCAGCGCGAGCATCTCGTCGCAGTCGTGGACGTCGCCGAGCACGTCCTGGAGCTGCTTGGCCGCGCGGGCACCAGCGCCGGCGCCCGCGCCCAGCGCGGGTTGTGCGATCTCCAGCACGTAACGCAGCCGCTTGGTCGCGATGCGCATGTCGTGCAGCTTCTTGGGTCGGGTCTCGTCGAGCGCCTTGGGGGCGAGGTCCATCAGCTCGCCGAGCCGGACCTCGACGATCCGGCGAGCGTTAGCCGCAAACGCGCCATCGGGGTCGAGGCCGGGGACCGTGCGGGCCTTCACGCGGGTGCCGGCCCGTGGAAGGCAAGCTCGGACAGCAGCTGCAGCCGCGGCTCCAGGCCGCTCGCTCGTATGCGCTCCAGCACGCGGGCGACCGTCTCGTTGCCGGCGGTCTGGTGTGCGCGCAACTCGACGATCAGGCCCTCTACGCCGGGACGGTCGGGTACCGCCAGGGATTCCGAGAAGCCAGCGAGCGCCTCGATCGCCACATCCGGATCGCGACGCTGTCCAAGCGCGTCGGCCAGGTTCTTGACCTCGGCCAGCAGCTCGGCGTGCTGTTCTCGAGGGAAACACGAGGCGAAGACCTCGAGCGCCGCCCGCAACCGGCGGGTGGCCACCCGCATGTCGTGCACCCCCTCGATGTCGGCGGTGTCCAGGGCGCGGTCCGCGAAGCCGAACACCTCTCCGGCGCGCACCCTGACGGCGGCCGAGGCCGCGTTGCCGAAGCGGGTGTCGGGGCGAAGCCCCGCAATTTCGCGTGCCTTGGCCATCAGGCAGCATCGCGTGCCAGTTGCAGCACGACCCCTTCGCGGAGCCCGGCCGCCACCACCCTGAGCCGAGGGCCGACCAGGTCGGAGATCCCGCACAGCACCGCGATGCCGGCCGGCATCAGACGTACGCGTTCCACCGGCAGCCCGAACGTTGTCGCAGCCCCTGCGGCGGGCTCGCCACACACGCGCGCCAGTCCCGACTCCAGCGCTTGGCGAGTGAGGGCGGAGCCGACCAGCACGTGCAGCGACGTCGCCGTGCCCCCGACCGCCGCGGCCACGTCGACGGGCGGCGGGTCAACGTGCGCAAGCGCCGCGGCCACGGCAGCGTGTGCG
>JAABUK010008545.1_pt1 | contig 14313 bp, 7 predicted proteins | sample 5559141 | NCBI WGS metagenome assembly JAABUK01 (sample SAMN10711869, study PRJNA513367) | rock metagenome | isolation source: Antarctica rocks | place: Antarctica: Victoria Land, Pudding Butte nord | collected 2016-01-03
AGGACGCGTTCCCGACGTCCTTCAACATCATACCTCTGGAACATCGTCGTGAGCTGAGTCAGGAAGGATTCACGATATGGAACGTTGGACGGAGATTTCCTCGTTACAAAAACAGTTCGACCTGGTCGACCATGGTCGATTGGAAAGAGTCCGACGGTAAGGCTTTCCTCCCCCGCTTTTTGTACGAGTCCGGGAATAGCTTGCGAATTCGACTTTCTCATCTCCCACTTGCTTGGCTGCAGATCATGGTCGGACGACGCGCTGGATTAACTCCGGGGCCAGAAATGCTCACAGCGCTAACTGCCAGTTGGTTCGGTATCGCATCTGCGAGATGGTGTTCGAGTCGCATTGCCTACCTCGTTGCAACACAATCTAAACGCCTAACAAAAATACCTCGTACGCCCTACTTGCCTTGAAAGGTCAATTTTGGGAAGCCCCAGAACTTCTCACCGCTTGTGGTCTGCTAGACCGAAGTTCTTGAGGTGGGCGTGGTGGGATGTGCTCGTAACGTTGCCCTACTTCAGACATCGACACTGGCTCCCAAACGACGGGATGACCGGTCACCCACGCACATGTCATCGGGCGGCCGTTCCGTGCGAAAGCGATGCGGAACATCGCGCGAATAGAATCTGACGGTTAATAACTACCTTCAAAAGCTGTCTCCCGTGTATCTCATTCCACCGGGTTGGTTCTGAAAACGACACTCGCCAAAATCCAGGCACGATCGCGCTCGGTCATCGTCGGTGATGGCTGGCTCTTCATATGCTCAGCCTCTTGCAGAATGCCACATAGATTGGGTAGAGCTTTCTGTTGACGCCTTCATCGAGTGCGGTCTCATCGGTCTGCGGAGATGCTATATGTCAGGCACGTTTTCGTGAGTCCATCGAGTAGACCAAAAAGGCCTTTTGACCAGAGGTCTAAACACATCGCGGCGTGGTGCTATGTCGTCCACCGTATCTCGGCTGTGTGTCCCGTCGCTGCTGTACTCGTTGATCAATTCGGAGGCCCCGTCTTGGTCACTGTCGTTAGAGGATAGGTACATGTTCATCTTGCCCGCGAGGGCCTCTCGTCAGCCTTGGCATCGGATAAACTTCGGCTTCCGAGCACGTTGACCTCACCTCACGTCTGTCATACACCTGAGCCACGACACCAACAGCAGTACCATCGATAACCCCAACGTACATCAAAATGCACAGCTCCACTACTGTCTGACGCAGAGGCGCCGAACACACGACAATACCTCATATCTCCATCAACGGCAGCAAAGATGTTCCAACGACTTACCACCCTGTTCCAGGTTCATCAGTCCCACACCAACACTCGATCTTTACGGAAGCAAAAAGCATTAAGAAAGGCAATAAAATGAAGGCCTGATGAGTCACGAATGCGATATCACGGCATCGGGAAGTTCTGTTCTGTACAAAGCTACTGTCGAGAGCATCCCAGTCTCAGAGTTGAAGACCGCGGCCAAACCGTGGGTACTCTGTCAACATGGCTTCCATCTTCACGTTCGAATCAGAGACGCCACGTGTAGCGTCTCCGTGGTTGCAGGACCGTACCGATGATGATGGCGAACAGTCTGTGCAGTTCCTCGATCCAGGAGTGCCGCTGTCCATCTCCGGATCTTCGACACCGCATAGTCAGAGGCTCCGTCTCCCAGCCGAACCTCAAGAGGGACCAGTGGAGTACAAACTTCACTTGCTGTTGCGTCCCAGGCGAAAGTTCAGATCTACAAGTACTGGGAGTCATGTTTCCGGATCTAAGCATTCCAACATTGGCGCTGCGCACAATGGCCGTAGCTTTTCTGAATCAGTCATGCGAGGTGAGCAGAAGCTAGGCGATGTGACTCCTCTCTCGACTTCCATGCAGCAGACTAGACAGCATCGGCTGGAACAGTTGACGACTCAATTGTTGTGGCGTCTGCAGCAGTCTTCTCCGCATCACAGTTCGTCTGCAACCAACATTATTCTACCTGCCTTACCCGAAGCTCTTCCGGAGCTCCACGCTCCGCAGCAGCCGGGCAAGCTGCTTCACGGGCTTGAAGAGAGCCAAGGCGCACTCTACGAAATTGGGGTGTCGGATGATGGCACGCTTGTCGGTCTTGCTGACGACGAGATGGAGGAGAGTCTGAATAATTTGCGAGCAATGGCTGCGTGCCTTGGCTGCGTTGTTGAGGTTCTCCGTAAAGAACACGTTGGCGATTGCGAATGGGTCGAAGACGCTGTGGACCGCGAGGCACGAAGGGTTCAGCGGACCGGGTTACTTTCTGTCGTCGAAGCCTTTGTCAAGCCTTACCTAAGGCCGGGTAGCTCATCGCCATCACCAGAAGCAATGCACGAACCCGGATCGGAGAAGTACACAACGTCGAGCGACCACCATCCCTCGCCAGCAACTGAACAGCTTCGGGTCACCATGACCGGCGCAACCATGTCAGGCAAGAGTACTCTGCTCGGGACTTTGACGACATCGACGCTTGACAATGGCAGAGGCAAAAGCCGTCTGAGCATGTTGAAGCACCGACACGAGATCACTTCGGGTGTGACGAGCTCGGTGACTCAAGAGCTAATTGGCTTCAGAGACACTAGCGACGGCAACCTAGAGGTACTGAATTACGCTGTGGAGAACACGGCGTCCTGGATCGATGTTCACGTTGCAGCACATGGTAACCGGTTGGTCTTTATCTCGGACTCAGCAGGTCACCCTCGTTACCGGCGAACCACGGTGAGAGGCTTGGTCGGTTGGGCACCGCACTGGACGTTACTCTGTATTCCAGCCGACGATGTGGAAGATACCGCTGGCAAGCTGGGGAGCACTCAGACCTCTCAGCTGAACATTGGCGCGATCGTGCCCGACATGGATCTCTCGGGCGCTCAGCTGGATTTGTGTTTGAGGTTGAATCTGCCTATGGTCATCGTGGTTACCAAGCTGGACCTTGCTTCTCGGTCCGGCCTCAAACAGAGTCTATCGAAAGTCTTGGATGCTGTGAAAGCTAGTGGCAAGCAGCCGGCCATCCTAAAGAACCTTGCCGTGGCCACGTCCGAATTCCGGCTCCAGACTGTTGACAGTTCTGCGATCGAAAATGCATATCATGCTGCCGTTCCACTCCTCAACGACCCACTCACATCGGTGCCGATCGTCCTAACGAGTGCTGTCCAGGGAACCGGCATTGACACCCTACAGGCACTTTTACACGAACTTCCGATCGTCGACGCTCGCCAGCAGCAAACAGCTCACACCTCTAGCTTCACTTTCCACGTTGAGGATCACTATAGCAAGCCAGCTGAAGCTGACAGCATCATTGTCTCCGGTCTACTAAGATCCGGTCAGATCTCTGTCGGCGATACTGGCACACTGGGACCATTCTCTGTGCATGACATGGAAGATTCGGAAGACTCGGAAGATCGACCAGTACGCAGAACTTCCGCCCACCTACCCACCTCCCGCTCCTTTCCCGGCGCTCTCCGTCACGCACGTTCGTCGCTCTCGTATTTCCAGCTTCCGAATCAGGAATGGAGACGATTCCGAGTGAAGAGTATCCGGAACCTGCGCCTTCCGGTTCATTCGCTGGTCGCCGACCAAGTCGGTACCTTGGCGATTGTACCGGAGGATGCAAACGGACGGATGGCATCTACCGGGGTGTTTGGCAGGATTCGCAAAGGCATGGTCCTGACTGCTGTGCAACCTCAGACCACCAGGTCGTTCGATGCCGAGTTTGCTCGGGAAGATTTAGCGGCTTTGGCCATTGGCAATCACGTTGTTGTTTATGTGTGCAGCGTCCGGGCATCAGCGAAGGTTGTCTCGGCCAGAGCTCCCGATCCACCTAGCGTCAGCCGCGATACCTGTTCGAATGGTCATGGCCCTTTCGACATGGAAGATGTCGCTATTGCACTTGCTGGTGCTGAGATTGATGGGCAGAACGAGAAAGTGGCCGGCATGGTCACTGCACCAAGCCTCATCGTCACATTCAGCTTCGACGCCTCGAAGGAGTACATTGAGCTGGGCGCAAAGGTGCTGGTCATGCCCGGCGGCGGACCAGGATTGTACGGTGGACATGGGAGAGGAGAGAAAGGGTTTGCAAGCCTTGACAGTTTCGTCGGGACCGTTGTAAATGTATACCCGTGACATATCACTAGTAGTAGATGCCAAATCGCATCTTGAAATAGAGATTGCTACTTGTATCATATGTTTGTAACAGCCAGCTTTCACCATCGCCACATCATGGACTTCCTTGCGGACAACATATTGCTTGGTGAGTGCACGCTGTTAGCCAACTCCCTCGGCCAACCTCACTTGCCTCTGCAGAGCAGCGAACGAAGTCGGGAAGGCCGAGGGTCCCTTACGCCCTTGCGGACTTGTCGTGGACTGGAGAGGCATTGATGTACCGCGTGTAATACTGAGCAAATCTCATTGACCTTGAGAATAAGCTCCACTTTGCCACACGGAAGGAGAAGGAGAAGGACAGCTGAGGGACAGGAAAGAATGAAAGGAAAGGGAGAAACATGGCGAATTGAGATCAAGCGTTGATGGGTATCTTCTCGCCTCGAACCCTGCACTAAGCCTGTCAGTGAGCGAAACCGACCCTTCTCGGCTTGGCACCTCCCGCCATGCCGTCGAGCATGCGGTCCATGCCACCCAGATCGAGCTCGCCAGCGTCTAACATCCGCTGGTCTTGCATCGTCGGTTGCTCAGCGACCTGCTGGAACAGACCACGGCTTGCTGTGGGCGAGGCTAGGTGCTGAAGAATGATGAAGCGACTCTCGGTCGACACCAGGAGATCTCGTGACACGTTCATCTGACCGAGTGTGCCGGTCATGGATTTTGAAGCGAATTGTGAGATCGAGGTGATGTTCTCGTTCATGAGATTGATGTCGGTGACGTGCGTGAGACCAGGTGTGTAGAGCGACCCAATGCCACCAGCGCTGTTTGATGTGCTGCGTTGCCAGAAGTTCTGCATGCTTGAGATGGAGTAGATCTCGTTGTTGTAATAGATGATGACACTCTCGTCGGTGGCGCCAGATCTGGTGCCGGTCGGTGAGACCGTGATGCAGCCAGAAGGCGCGACACCAGTCACCTTTTCCGGTCCGCTGAATAAGTTGTCAGACTTCGTCCTTCGCGTGTTAGGTGTCATGGGCGCTAGCTTCTTCTGCTTCCCAGATTCTGCTGACTCTGCTGGTGCTGAAGACCCGAGGTAGCCACGCAGTGCGAAGTCTTCCACGTTTTTCCCGGCCTGTGTTGCGCCTTGCATGTCCCATACACCCCACTCCCCGTCTTCCAGTAGGACAAGAATCGCACGGCCACTCAACACCCACGCTGTGGCCAGAACATTCTTTCGTCGGGCCGAAGTAGGGCTTGGGTGTGATGTGCGAAAGGGAGCGGAATACGACATGATCCATCTGCCAGCAACCTCGCCACCGACAGGGCCACTTGTCCCGGAGTCCTTGGAGGTCGGCCGGCCGTTCGTAGAGCTGGTCTGACTTGGGTCGAAAACGCGCACAGCACCTGAACGCTCTGACACTAATAGTCGATCTTGGCTTCTCGAGAACGGGAACGCTACTGCCGAGATCCAACCAGATTGACGACGAAGCTCGCGGGAGGAGAATTCATCCTGTCTACGGACATGCAGTTCCCATAGAGACAGACTTGCGCCACCAGTCGCAACCAGTAATTGACATCCGTGGGGGTACTCTTGGTTCGGTACAATCTTCAAGGCGAGACTGCGAGGGTTCGAGACACATTCTCCCAACCATTCGTGATAGAAAGATCTGCGATTGTGCTGCTTCTCGGTGGTGGTCGGTGGCTCCAGTGGGAGTGCTTTGACGGAGACTTCGCCGTTTGCGCACACCTGTGCAACTATGATATGATCACGTGCGTACTGCGATAGCTGAGCCGCTGCTGTCGGACTAATCGAGGGCACTGCAATGTGCAGAACAGGAGAATCATGGGGTATGTCCAGATCCTGGATGATGTGTGGATAGGCGCAGTCTGGGTCGTCTTCTTCGTTGAAGTCGTCGTATTCGTTACTGTCTTCCTGGTCATGGGCTCCATCTTGCCATTGTGGAATGTCATCTACATCATCGTCAATCACCCCATGGTCTGCACCGTTGCTCCTGGATCGTGCCGCCGATCGACCTGCAGACTCTTTGCGCCTATTGCCGCCTCTCCATAGTACTCTTAGTCCTCTGTCATGACCGTAGATGATGACCTCCGACCCGTTCGGCGCTGGTAGTGGGTAGATGGCGGAGCAGTGGATGCGGTTGGGCAGGTCATAGCTAAGGTGAAGCTTCTTCTCTCGTCTCGATATCCTCGGTTCGTTCATTATGGCGAGACGCAACGGTGCGAAGTATTGTGAGTGATTCGGAGACGTCGTTGGCAAGCTTGGACGCGTAGAAAGCGCGTCTCACAATTCAGGCGGGGCGAATCGCGATATGGCAACTTCACTTCACCACACCACGACCAGAATAACGGTATCACCACACAAATCGACCGCTTGACACGAAGATGGTGACCTTCTTCCGAGCCGATCTCCAGACTACATGGCGGAAATCATCTCACTTGGCGTTCATACGCCCACGGGTCTCCGTTACCTAATTGCTGAAGGGGAATTGCCTGGAGATCCGTCGAGCGAACTGTACAGTTGGGAAACGTATGTCTTCGACAATGGTGATGGCGATGTTGAAGAGGAAGTACTTGCTACGAAGTCCTGCGTGGTCTGGTCCCAGGGAGGATTCGTCCGCAATGTCTTCCGCTTCGAGCTCGAAGGGGAGGATGTCTCCCAGGCCCTACTGACGTCGTTCGCAATCAAGAGAGACACGATCAAGGAGTCCGGAGATGCTGTCGAATGGAACGGGACATCTAAATCCATTTCTAAATCCAGGTCTGGGGACAATGTAACGTCACACCATCAACAGAGCAAAGCAGGAGCCCGAAAAGGCAGTTCTGAACGAGCCTTGGTCGTCTGCTTGAAGTCTAAAGCGCATGTGTACTTCATACACGGCGCTAGTCACATTGTCGACCTGCCTTTCGAAGTCTCAAAAGTCTTCCCGGCGCCAAACGGCGTTGTTTTACAGAGGAAAGCAGCGCGGGCACCACATGTACCTCCGACTCCGCAAATCCCAGCAGTGCCACCGAATTCGTTCTTCTCGTCGCAGCTCCAGCCAACATCATCATATCTGCAATCACCAACTCTGGCAAAGAGCTTTGCCAATAAGCAGCCTAGTCGACCTAGCCCCTTGAGTGGCAAAGTACGGCTGAGCCCACTCTTCAAAAAAGATGCACTTGAGAGTGCCGAGCAAGATGCTGACGAGAATATCGCGGCTCTGTACTCACTGACAGACCCATTGTCTGATCTGGGCGTCGTGACATATTCAATTCAACACCCCAAACCGCGTCTGACCAACAAGAGCTCATCTGGCCTCAGTGTGGAGTTCGAAGCCATCGACAACGGAGAACAAGCTGTCTACATCTCGGCTGGTGACGAGCTCTCGGACTTTAACGACAGCCAGAGTGGTCCGCTTATGCTCATCGTGACCACCAATCATGACCTGCGCACACTCACTATCTGGCACGCGTGGTACGTTGAGGAGAGGACACTGGCGTCCCTACTCGAGCAACGAGCAGCACATAAAGCCGCAAAAGCAAGAAGACGAAGCTCCTTCTTGAGCTCGATAGGCACTGGTGCGACGACACCTGCAGTACGGCCACGAGAGGGGATGCGAGAGAGTTTGGTGGGTGTATCCTCGATCAGACTACCAGGCGAGCCAGGCACATCTCATACAGCGGCTGCAGCGTCTCGAAAGCCAACTCGGCAAGAGGAGGAGGATACAATGGCTTCTCAAATGGATCTCGACTATCAGCCTGGTGCTTCGCAGCAAGCGGCGAGAGAGAGCAGGAGAATCAGCTCACTTAACGCAGACATTCGACAGAGCCAGTACAACCCCAGCGCAAGTTTCGTAGCCCCTGGTGGGAAGCGGAATGCCTCATTCGGCGGACCTGGTGATCGGCGGAGCTTCGGACACAGGAAGAGTCGTGGCTCAACACCTGGTAGTGTCTTCAGCACAAGCTTGGCACCGGATGATGACCTGATGGAGCTGGATGCCGATGACGAGGAATCTGTTGGATCTATACTTCGTCACGTCAGAGCTACTTTTGATGCCGCTGGCGCCGAAAGTGTTCTAGGCGGAGCCGGGGACGAGATGAGAAGGGAGCTCGTTGTTCGCAAACTGCACTCGGTACCCTTAAGCGCCTCGAATTCCACAACTCAGCTATCTGCTGGTACCATCCGTATCGTAACTCATCGCGACGTCTCTTCACATGGGGGCAACGACGAATCTCGTCTGAACATCGTTATTCACCAACAACAATCAGGAGAAGTCATATCTGTCCAAGTGCTCGTAAAGCAACGTGCACTCTGGCCTGAGCTCTCCACCTCACCAATGGTCGCCATACCACTTGTTGCCGGCGAAATGAAGTTTGGCACATGCAGCAGTATTGTGGGACTTCGAAGCGGTAGAGAGCGCGCTGTTCTTCTCGCAAATCGTGGAGTCGTCCTAGCGACTGACGACAAGGCTCCTTGGCCTCTACCGGCGCAAGCACCGTACAAGATGTATAGCCATCAAGACCAACTCCGCTCGCTGGCGAACGCAAATATAGATGTTGGCAGGAACAGAACGCTGCCGGCGCCACCCCAGGATCTGTTGCGGCTCATTCATTCTGGCGCGAATGGTCATTTTGATGAGCTTGATCGAAATGGAGTTTACCACAGGCGTCAATTTCGCTTCACGCCCAACGACCACAATGTCGCTCGCATCCTGCAAGTCTGCGAGCTCCTCCTGCCATCTCAGCATGCTCAACGAATCCGGGGTATATGGTGTATCGCGCACGCTGAGCTTGTCGAGCGCCCAGAGAAGCTGGCAGGGACGACTTGTGACAAAGAATGGGTGGCTCTCACCACCGCTATATCCTCGTGCCTTATGCATTTGGTCAGCGAGAAGGCTCGCGCGGCTCTGACACTAGCGTACGTTGCAGCCGGGAAAGCAACGAAGCCTTCTAGTGCTCCGCTACGGCTAATGGAGCACCGGCGTTGCCTGGGCGCTAGCACAATAACAGCCTGGATGGACTCGAGTCGAGGTCCACCGAGGCTCGACAGTCCGCCTAATAGCGAGCGCGATAAGCTCATGGTACTCAGCGCTGCTCTGGCTAACGAGCTATCTCGATCTACCAGCGTACGAGGACTTTCTGGAACCCCACTGCAGCTGTCACCGGATGATGGGATCAAGCTACTGCTCGGCCTGCACGTACTTCGAGAAGAACAAAAGCTGTGCAAGTTGACATCCAGCAGCACAAGCTCACGCATAATTGCTGCTGTGATCGCTCAGATTGGCCACTGGCTGGGATTGCCCGCTTGGAGCTATCAGTCGGGGCATTACTACGAGCTTGAAGGCGCCACAGAGGAAGACTGGGCCTTTGTCAAATCGCAGACGCAGCACGTATCGCAGATGCCGCTCATGGACGAGCCGGTGGGAGTCTATCATTGGTTCGAGCATGCAATGAACGTGCAATCCAAGGAGCGCTACCCGACTCTCGAGGTGATTGCTATGCTCGACAGACCGATGTCGAAGCCAAAGCAAGAGGCCGCTGTACACATGACGGAACGGATCGCTGCATTATCTGATGTACTAGAAGCTACATCAGGGCTGACGGCTTCATCTGTCATTACCGTTGAGCTGATGGCAAGATATGGCATCGATAGTGCTATGGTTGAGACTCTTCCCGGGGCCATTGCAGCCCCGTTCAAGGATGCCATCATGAAGTGTGAGCGCGATCCTCCGACTTCCTGGTCGTCCTCTCTTTTGGCACTGGTGGGACGGGAGGACCTCATTTCTCATGCGAGCAATACCGTCAACTCTGGGAAGCATAACGTCGTGGCAATAAACTCTTCACGGGACGTGCAGACTATATGTCACGCTCTGGACCATCCACACCCGACTGGAAGAACGAAAGAGGCGAGTCGACATGCGGTCTCTCAGCTGATCTTCCACGATGATAAACGCTTGATAGAGGCAACAAGCTTGATGCACTACAACTCAACACAAATAGCAGAGTGCGCCAAACAACCGGATTGGACAGATGCATACCTCATTGGACAACAGCGTCTGAAGCTTCAATGGGTCACTATCCGTATGGTCGCCCTGCCTCCTGGTGACGCTATGATCCACTTCGACTGCCAGACTCCTCTGCTCACCGACAAGTTCCATCTTCCCGGCTTCAGCAACTCGTGCCTTATACAGCCGATGGGTAACACGATGACTACTGATCGGAGCGGACTCACAGAGGAGAAGGTGAGCTGGGCGTACTTTCACGCTGGAGCATCTGCTGGCTTAAGCATTTCGCGTCACGTTGCTGGCATCGACACTTCATGGATCGCTTTCAACAAGCCCAACGACCTTACAAATCGACATGCTGGTCTACTGCTAGCTCTAGGGCTCAACGGACATCTCCGACATGTTGCGAAATGGCTGTCGTTCAAGTATCTCACGCCTAAGCATACGATGACCTCCGTTGGTCTTCTGCTCGGCTTGTCAGCATCGTACATGGGCACTATGGACAGTCTTATCACTCGGATGTTGTCTGTACACATCACCAGGATGTTGCCTGCGGGAGCTGCAGAACTCAATGTCTCTGCTTTGACGCAGACCGCTGGCTTGATTGGCATCGGTCTGCTTTACTACAATACCCAGCATCGTCGCATGAGTGAGATCATGCTATCTGAAGTCGAACATATGGAGCTTGAGGACCCAGACAGTGGGCCTGATCCGCTTCGGGACGAGTGCTATCGCCTCGCCGCTGGCCTCGCGTTGGGCTATATCAACCTTGGCAAAGGCAAAGACTTGCGAGGTCTCCACGGCATGTATCTTCCAGAGCGTTTGCTCGCTATTGCAGTGGGCCCAAGGCCAGTCAGTGCCGTGCATGTGTTCGACAGAGCTACAGCAGGCGCTGTCGTCGCACTCGCGATGGTGTACATGAAGTCCGGCGACGTCTCCATCGCTCGTAAGGTTGACATACCTGACACGGAAGCCCAATTCGACCACGTGCGACCCGATGTACTCATGCTGCGCGTCATGGCGAAGCAGCTCATCATGTGGGATGGCAGTGAGCAACAGATCACGGATCCCAAGGGCTCTAGCTTCATCGGGACAAACCTGCCAGCATGTTATCGTCAGCGGTTCCAGAGCATATTTTCTGGTAAGCTCCAGCTGGAGAGTGCGGACGTTCCATACTTCAACATCGTGACCGGCCTTGCATGGGCCTTGAGCTTGATGTTCGCCGGCAGCGGCAACACCAAGGCTCGGGACGAGATATTAAAAGTCCTGCATCTTTTTTATGCTGTCAGAAGTGGTGCAGACGCGTATTACTACGACGCCAAACTCGCGCGCTCTACTGTCCGGCGTTGCATTGACATCCTTGCTCTCGCAGCTGCAACTGTCATGGCTGGCACTGGAGACCTGGAGACCTTCCGGTACCTGCGTCGGCTGCACGGTCGGACAGACCAAGAGACACAATACGGATCTCATCTGGCTGCGCATCTCGCGATCGGTGTGCTCTTCCTAGGGGGCGGCACATACACATTCGGCACATCGAATCTCGCCATTGCTTCCTTGATATGCGCATTCTATCCCTTGTTCCCAACCGATGTGCACGACAATCGCGTTCACCTGCAGGCGCTTCGGCATTTCTGGGTATTTGCAGCTGAACCTCGATGTCTTGTTGTTGAGGAGATCGATAGTCATCGTCCGATCAGCATGCCGGTCACTGTGACTTTGAGGGATGGCACCGTGAAGTCCCTCACTGCGCCTTGCTTGCTGCCCGAGCTGGACACTATCGCGATGATACGGACAGACGATCAAGCATATTGGCGAGTTACGCTTGACTTTGCTGGAAATGCAGAACATTTGGCAGCCTTCCGCCGGAATCAGCGCATTCTTGTTCGTCAGTGTCCAGCATCGGAAGCACACGACTCAGTCTTCTCGTCTACTCTTGGTGCACTGAACCCCAACCAACCAAACGTGGTGCAGATGCACGGCCAGCAGAAGTGGCAAGACATACTTATTGGTCTGCCAGTCTTTAGCGACCACGATAAAGCGGACGTGGAGCTCGTGTTGCCTCCGGACTGTAGCAGGGCTATGCAAACGGACGACAGAAGTTCTGTGATTGATGACAGGGTCTCTTTAAGCAGAAGTGTAGACGGGAGCGAGAGAGATGCTCTGTGGAATCTGCGTGTACTTTTTGCATGGGCGCAGAAGGCGCGAGATCACGAGGAGGGCGCTCTAAGGTGGCTAGGAGACGAAGTCGTTGAGGAATTGAGGGCGAAGGTGGAGGAGAGGATGAGGCATTTGTAGACTAGACGGGGGGAGGACAGGTTTTTGACACTTTAGCAAGGTGTTTGGAGTCATGGAGGTCGCTAGTACTACGAGTGCCACGATCCATGGCGATACAACTACGGATCTCTGCACCAAAAGTCTTTGGGCGAACCGTGCGCAGGTGAACGGGAGCTATTTTATAGCGTCGATATGGCCTTCAAAACATAATTAAAGGCGGTAGTTAACCCGGTTCAAAGCTAGGATGGTTGTCTAGTCAACTCCCTTAACATACAGCTGTCGAATTGATTAAGATCGGGAGCGCTAATATATAGCTACCGCCACTGCCGCCGCCCTGCGCGCATAGGCCACCCAAGGACTTTTGGTGCGGAGATCCGTACAGGGATACATGAAGAATCGAGTACACCAGAAGCAATACATTTTTGTCGTCTGGTCAGCCGTTAGCGCTCAACAACATGCGCTTGATCCTAGCCGTTTGTTAACATCTAATCGAGAGGTCCTCTATAACCTAATCTTATACTCTCAGCCTGCCAGAACCTCGCTCGTTGTTCGGGTCTGTCCCGATGGAAGCGTGATCCTCGCTTAAGCCAATAAGGAACCTTGCTCGACAACATTGTTTTTGAAGCATTTCGGATATCGCAATCCACACGAACAGACGCTTCCGAGTATCGAGATGGTACGACGGCTACGACACTACTGGGTATTCATCGGAGTCGCTGCGCTAATGATCGATACTGCTCGTTGCTCGGCGCAGAGTCCCTGACACGTACGCTTGTTGCGGATGAGATGTCCATTGCGCAGAACGAAGTCGACAGTCGTCTCCACAGATGCCACAAGTGCACCAAATGCTACCGCCGCCCTGAGCATTTGCAGCGCCATCTCTCGACCCACAGCGGTACCCGCCCACATCAATGCTGCCTTTGTGGCGCGAGCTTCCAGCGATCAGACGTGCTCAGACGACATGCAACTTCCTGCACGGGTGGTGGACAAGCCAGGAAGTCCTCCATAGCGAAGCGGGCCTGCGACAATTGTTCCCGAAGCAAGCGGCGATGTGATGGTGCGAGCCCCGTGTGCGCTGATTGTGCCAGAAGAGGCACTATTTGTAGCTACGACCTGGCCTACGGCAAGGTCACTGCGGCACAGGACGTGATCCAACCCGATATGCCTGTATTAGGAGACTCCAGCATGCAGACGCAGAGTTCGGATGCCAATCAGCTCGCAGCCGAAGATCCATGGATTGGCATGTCAGCTCAAGAGCTCTACGATTGTTTGAGTGACGAATTGTTCGACTTCAATGCTAGCGATTTAGGCCTACCACTGCACAGGACAGACACTGGCACCGAGAGGCTGTCGTTGCACTTCCTAGAGAGCTTTACTCGTGATAATGGCTTCGTCGCTTCGTTTGACTGCGGTACTGAGGAGCAAAGACTACTTGTCAAGTCAACATACGAGTCTAATCCGAAGCATGATGCTGATACAGAGGACTATCTTTTGGTCCTCAAAAGTGCCGAGATAGTAGCATTGGTCAAGGAGGTGACCGTTCTCAAGCCACGTAACAGCGCCGTTTCACTTTCCTGGAATTCGGATACCGCGAAGAGCTGCCTGGAGTTTTTTTCCACTCATCGACTTCGGTTCTATCTGGAGCTATACTGGGCGCTGTGGCATCCCAACGTGAACTACATGCACAAGCCTAGCTTCGACATCGGCATGTCGAAGCCAGGCTTGGTGGCTGCGATGGCTGTCATTGGGGCCTGCGTCTCTCCTGACGGCTATGACAAAGAGCAGGCAAGCATGTGGTTCAATTGTGTCGAGGAGGTTGTTTTCCAAGATGATGACTTCTGCTATGACACCGAAGATGACGGAGGCCAACGAGTATTTCCATCCAAGGCACGACTCCAATCTATTCAAGCTGCCTATATGGTCTGCTTGTATCAGAATT
>JAABUK010008546.1_pt1 | contig 14312 bp, 10 predicted proteins | sample 5559141 | NCBI WGS metagenome assembly JAABUK01 (sample SAMN10711869, study PRJNA513367) | rock metagenome | isolation source: Antarctica rocks | place: Antarctica: Victoria Land, Pudding Butte nord | collected 2016-01-03
TAAGTATGAAGGAAATGGGGCCAAGACAGGCCGGAGATTGGCTCAATTGGGCCGATGGACAGCCTGAGGCGCAGGCTGAGGCGCAGGCTGTCTGACAGTTTGCGACGATGCGTCGCTATTGCGCCCCGGGGGGGGGGGGACAATTGAGAGCGCTCCGTCTTCTGGCTCCGCATCACCATCATCATTCTTGCCTTCATCATCATCAAGCATCACATATAAAACTTCAACGCTTCTTCATACCCGGGCCCCTTGAGATCCTTGGCAAAGACATTTCCCACAAAGAGCACCTTCAGCAAATGCTCCATGCTCAACGACGTCTTCTCAATCGTCGCCAGGCTCTGTGCCGTGCGGACGGAATTCTTAATCTCCCGTCCATTCAGCTGATACTGGCTCAGCTTCGCGTAGTTTTCCTCGGAAAGATCGTCGACGCGCACGCCCTCGAGCTTGCGCACCTTTTCGATGAAGAGGCGCCAGACGTTTTTCTTGGCATTGAGCGACAGCTCACCGTAACGAAGGCCGATGTGGATGCGGGAGGCAAAGGCCTCCGTCAAAGGTGACGACACGATTAGTAGTGAGGAAGAGGATGCCCTGGAAATACTCGAGCAGGCGGAGGAAAATGGAGACGAGGGCATTGCGGCTGATGTCATGCAGTTCTCGCTTCTCCAGGAAGACGTCGGCTTCGTCGAGCAGGAGGAGGGCGCCCCAGCAGTGGGCGATGTCGATGATTTGGCCAAAATTCTTTTCCAGATCGCCGCCTTTGATGCCGAGTTCGCCGACGGAGACCATGTAGAGGGGCTTTTTGAGGAGTTCGGCGATTCCTTCAGCGGTGAGGGTCTTGCCAGTGCCGGGGGGGCCGTGGAGGACGGCAACGAGACCTTGTCCTTTGCCTGTTGAGCCAAGCGGAATGGTGGTTAGCAAAGTGGGCTTTTTGGGAGATTTGCTTATGCAGCTGAAGGAGGTAGGAAGAGAGATGGGCCATACCTTGAATGACATCGTCGATGTTCTTACTGGCGCTATAGGAGCGAGATTCTACCAGAGCTTTGACGACGTCTTTCTGGTCGTGAGGGATGACCAGGGAGTCGAAAGCGCCCTCATTCCATTGGATTTCATTTAGACCTGCAATGTCAAACTCCATCCACATTTTGTGGCCAAAGGAGAAGCCCAGCACCACAGGACTGGTAATCAGATACTCTTCGTCTGTGAAAATTTCCGGGGCTAACTCGCCTTCGTCGTCCATGGTCTTGATCTCGTTACCTGTTTGTTCCTCGGGAACTTGGACAATGTAAACCGAGTCGTCCTCGTCGTCGGAGTCCTTGACCAATTTCTTTCTCGTTTTTGGGATATCCTTTTCTTGGTCTCGAATTGATCGAATTGATTCTTGTCAGTCTCTTCATCTGTGGCCTGTTCGTCCTCTTCCTTCTTATTAGAGCAGCAATTACAGTCTGCCGGCAATAGATCCGGATCTTCAGCCTTCAATATCGAGACGGTGTAATTCGGATTGATTCGCCTGAAATTTGCAGGATCGACCATCACTCTACCGTCTACGTTCACTTTGACCACCTGACCATTGGGCTTCTATAAAAGAGTTAGCACAGACTTCTCGCTATCAGATGCATCTCTTACCTTGTAGAATGCCATGCCCTTCTGAAGCTTGTACAACATGCCTTTGAGCGCGACAAAATCTTTTCCACGGGAGATCAACTTCTCTTGGAGCGCAACATGATCTCGGTGGTATTTGATGGGATAGCAACTCAAACTGGAAATCTTCCGTGGCCCTTTGAAGTGCTCCACAGTGTATTCGCAGTCGCCTTTACCGAAAATTGTGCCATTGTAGTCGACATACTTGCCTTCAACCTCGTAATACTCACCCTTCATTAGAGATTTTTGCTAAATTGAAAGTGGTCAGCAAATTCACTCAGTAAATCTGGCTGCCAGTGTCCCACTCACCAAGTTGGCATATTCGACTTTAAAGGCTCTAGGCACCTCTTCTGTGGTGTAAGTTGGAGCATATACAATCTCATTACTCTTATATAAAGCCCATAGCAGATCAAATGTGATGACCCTACTCTCAAGCATCGGATATAAAGTCTTCTTAGTCTCGTCGTAGTCTTTGTCTAGATATTTGACGAGTATTTTGATGGCTTTGCGCTTGACAGTGAGCTCCTTGGCGGTCTTCCGCCTCCCCATGACCTTGACCTTTGCCTTCAACTCGTTCATATAAGTCCGAAGCTCCTCGAGGTAGAGGAAGATCATGTTAGGATCTATGGACGGAGTGTCTTCGGCGAGAGAGATGCCTTTGACAATTCCCATTACCTTGATCAGAGCCGCTTTGAGAGGCTTGCTTTTAATGTCTACGACTGTTGAAATATGCTTGTTGTCCCAGTTGAAGATACGGCGAACGTTGAAGACATACTCATCATACTCTCCAGACTCCACATCCGCCCGCGTTTCCCGCGTTATGTATGCATGCTTGTCGTAGTCCCACAGCCGATCCACCCGGACGAACTCCAACTTTGTGCCCTTAAGCTTCTTCCTCTTGGCTTCGGCTTTCTTTGCTGCTCTAGCTTCTTTCTTGAGTTGTGTTGATGATGGCTTGGGTACAATTTCAAGTCCTGTGCTGCGGCGGCTGAGACTGCGCCGTTGAAGGGGATTCTGTGTGGAGTCGTAGCAGGCATCGGCGCTGGGAGAGTCTTGTAATGCCTCTTTCTTAGCCTTCTTTGCCTTCCGCTTCTTCTTCAATCGCTGCTTCTTGGCCTTCTCGGTTCCTGAAGACTCGGAGTCCGAGCTGGCGTCAGAATCGTCTTGGGTCTGCAAGGCTCTTATGCGTGCTCTGAGCCTCTTCAAAACCCTCGCTTTCTTGGCCTTCACTGCCTTCCTGGCATCTTCGTCTTCTGAAGAGCCAGAGTCATCACTCGAGTCAGAATCCAAATCGTCAGCTTTGGTTGTGCCTTTCTTCCCTTTCATTCTCTTGGTCGTCCTCCCCTTCCGTCTACGCGTCCTCTTCGAAGTCTCGTCTGAGGAGCTGGTGCTGTCCTCCGATTCGCTGGAGCTCGAACTTGAGGATGAGCCATCGCTGCTGCTAGGGACATGCTTCTTGAAGTGCTTCTTCGGCTTCTTTACGGGCTTGATGTCCCTTGCAATGACCGTCTTCTTGGCCTTGGGCTTTTGGGTCACTGCCGTCGTTTCAGCGGGGGTGGACACCGGTGTATTCACCTCATCAGCAGGAGCGAGAGTCGTCTCAGCAGAGACCTCCGGCACTCCGTTCATAGGAGCGAGGGACGTCTTTCCATCCATCATTGCACCATCAGCTTCAGTACTCTGCAGGGTTCCGGAACCAGTAGAATCAAAAGTTGGCTTGCTAGCAATGGGAGAGGAAAGGTATTTATTTGTGCCTGTCAGGCCTGGTGGCACCAACGTTGCCTGATGCTGACTCATGTGTTGGGGGGCGGTGTGGAGAGAACGGGCAGCAGCAGGCAGAAGGGAAGGTTATCGGCCACGGAACACAGCTGCACACTGGGGACAAGGCTGGCCGTGCGTAGTGGTCGGGAAAGAAATCCACCGCATGGAGGAAGTAGGGAGCTGAAGTGTCGTTGTTGATCCATGAACACTGTTGAGCAAGGCTATTGGAGATGGAATGTGTCGCCGGGTGCAGCAAGAGCGTCCACAGGACTAGACAAGGATGAAATGAGGTCTGGAGGTTTTTTTTCTCTTTTCTCTCTCAACGACTCTCACAGCCCCAAAAGCTCAACGACGAAGAGCCTCCCAAGAGGGAGGTGACTGCAGTGACTTTGGTGGCGCGTACAGGAGTATCCTTCTGGGGGGACGATATTCTCCGTCAAGCAAGGCTGTGCTCTGCGCCCGGCGTGATTGGCTTTGCCCACTGGAACCTGCAGTAGTGTACGAGCTGATGGCTGATGAGTGGTCCGTGTCGATTTGAGTGCAAGAGTCTGAAAATTACAGGGGAGCTGTTATTTAAAGCGATTAATTGGGAGAGCCATTATCTAGAAAAGCATGCCGTCATGTGGGGGAGTCGTCTTCTCGAGGAGCAGTGACTGATCATATAGTGAAGCGTGATGAATAAAACGGTCACTGTAGAGATTAAGCGGGGCTGAGAGTATCAAGTTATTGTTTGGGTGGTTACGACATCTTAAATTGGGGGAACGAATCATATGATTGGTTCCGTGGCTTATATTCAACTTTGGTCCATGGTACGCCGTGAACATTACATCCATCTTTCGATCATTCTTTTATAAGTACATCTACCATTCAGCATACACCTATTTGTCTATCGTTCATTCTTCCTTGCATTCTCAGTTGACAGCTTTATCATTCTTTATTTGCATTTCTGTATTCAGGGGCCCCTGCTTTGTCCGACAGACTACCCATTCCACCATACTACTACATTCACTAGGCAATAGACAGCAGAGCTGACACGACCACCCCTTCACAGTCTCTGTCCGAGTGGAGAGATCGTGATGCTGGTGTGAAAGAATGCCGGAGACGTGAAAACATTTTGTCTGACCCATGCATAGTTGAGATGCGCGTTTTTCCGAACAGCATTCTTTGCACCTGTCCATGACAGAGGAAGCAGCAGAATGTATGCTGCGCCTGATACCCAAGGTCCCAACCCATCCTTCCGGAACAGTAAACCCGCCTTCTCCCCTGCCTATGGGGCGCTGCAATCAAAGGCGACACTGCAAGCCAAGAACGGTGCCATGTCGTGAAGATTTGAGTGATATTCCTTGCACTGAGAATCTCTGTTCATCTGCGGACAGTCGCCCATGTAGCAAAATTCTAGAGTCGAGGTGTCCGCGTGACCATGCAACACCATGACGAGGAGTGCATCGCGCAGTCCTGAGAAAAAGCTTTTGTTCGCTCTCTGCGAAGCACTTGGTAGTGTCCCAACCTCTTTGCAGTTATTGTCGTATATCCACAGGTCCGTAACCTCTGTCGTGCTCCCCGGCATTGGGGGCATGAACCATGCTCCGACGCTGCATCTTCCTGGACCGGCGGGCGTACACAAGTCCTTTCGGTGATCAGCCGCTTTGGGGTAGATAACTGCGGGGCGGCCACCACTGCTGGGAATGGCGAGAGCAGTCGAGAGCAAGGCGGCGACCGCCATCACTTGGAGCGAGAACATTGTATAAGCGGTCGATGTTGAGAAATATAGTAAGGAATGTAGATAGCCGGTTGTGATATAAGCTTGTGTGGTGATCTGACGAGATGAGCTGATAGAGTGGGCAGCTGGGATAGACACGGTCGAATTGGATTATAACTTCTGGAGTGGATGGACCTGAGAAATATATAGTCAACGGATTACTCTAGCCCTAGACGTGAAGGTCGCAGCAGTGGGCCTTAGAGTTAGGCACCCGACCCTAAATGTTGGTAACTGTTGGCTGACTGTATATCAACTGTTCACGTTTCGCTGTTTGCGTGTTGCTTCTGCGGCTTTAGACGATAGACGATAGACGATAGACGCCCGTAAGCTGTCGAGGCAGTGCGATCAGATGAAACGCGTGCTTACGGCCATCAACGATATTTATCCTAACGTGCCATATGACCAACGACCTTGCAATTTTCTTCGCCGCAGTGCGCATGATGTTAATTTTGTTGTCAGGCTACCTCTACTTGATGTTTCATGTTTCACTTCCGTGAGAGGGAGCGAGGCCTAAAGACTAGTAGAGTATGTGCCTGAGAAACAAGCAATGCTGCTCCAACACCGAACCCGACGAATAAACATTCGATCGTGTTTGTTGGATCTCACATAGCTTGGATTACGTACGGCTTAGGCTGTGAGGATTGTGTCAAACAGCCTATGTTTCAGGGCGTCCATTGGTCAGGTTTCGGCTAGCCTGCGCCCTGTCCAACAGCTCTGTCCAACAGGCTATCTTGAGCGATTCTCTTGAGTATATAACACTCATTTGAAGCGCAATTCTACATAGAGGGAGGCAGTTGATTCCATTCATTTACAGTCAATTCGATCTATTCTACAGACATTCTCAAGCTATTTAGCCCCGCAATTTGTCTGACAGATTGGTAGTATGACAGGTTGTGGAGTAGAATGAAGGTCGGAGCACCTTTTGGTCTTTCTTGACTGGCGGCGGCAGCGCCTGCTGTGGTTGACTGTGAGACTTGTTTGTGAGCAGATTTGCTAATCGTGGAGAGAGTAGGTTGGTAAAAAAATCCAAAAATCGAAAAATTGAACAATTGTTCAATTTATATCGCTAATTCATCGATTAATTGGCCAGTCCCATCCTATGAGAGAGAGAAAACATGCGGCTTTTTCGCATTCTAAGTGCATGCAACTGGCTTTCTTACTCGTGTGATGTTTCGCCCGGTACGGTAAGACCGAATTGCGGGTTGGAACAATTGCGATGGTAAGATTTGATCACAGCCTCGCTGACTGCCCAGCACGGCCGCACCGTGCTTCTCATCTTCCCTCCCTGAGCGGAAATCCCCCCCAGCCGGAAATCTTAGGCCCAAGATTGTTAGTGCAATTTGTGATCCCCCGAAATCAAAAGTTTCAAGGCCCCCCTCCGGGGCGCTCTCCGGGGTCCTCCGGGGTCCTCCGGGGTCCTCCGGGGTCCTTCGGGGGGATCTAAGGGTCTCCTTCACCATTCTAGATATTAATAATCTATTCAGATTTCAGGAGCCTTATATAGATCTATTACAGAGCCTTAGATAGGTGTAAACAAGCTGCTATATAGTCTATATATGTGTCACGAGTTGCTACAGCTATGAATGACAGTTGTAGACAGAGGTGATTGCAGGCTGGATTATGGAAATCTAACTATTTCATCGTGCGCGGTCCGGTGAAATGCCTGAGATCTATGTGCGGGCTTAGAGCGTTAGAGTTACGCCTCTTAATTAGGTCTCAGAACGCAGAGGCTGTATTAAAATTAGCGGTTATAATGCGCATCTAATACTTCTACAGCTTCTCTGTAAACTAGATTAGTTTTTACAACTTAAGTATTTATTTTTATAGACTATTAAATCTATTTAACTTAAATTATTATAATATATTTAAGTTCACTCTCTTTATTATTTAAATAAATATAAAATAATTATTCTTTAATTAATTTAAATTTTAAATAGATTAGCTTACTTTTATTAAATTTTCTTTAAATTACTTTTATACTCTTTAATAATAAGATAGATTTTATAAATAAACTTAATATATTAAATTTAATTATTTATCTTTAAAAAGAGAGAGATTAAAGATATCTTTAAAAAAATAAGATAATTTAAAAATCAGTATTATAATAGAAAATCAGTAACTAATAATAAAGATTAAAAGAGTGTAGAATTAAAACTATTTATTTATATATTTCTCTTTACTTATTCTGAGTATAAGTTATATATATATATCTTTATATAAAGAGATATTATACTTAACTTATTACTTCTATTCTTCATTCTATTATCTTTACTCTAATCTCTTTCTATTTGAAGAAGATAATCTTCTATTCTATAATAATTTAATTTAGTCTAGAAATACTCACTCTCTAAGTATTTAAAAAAGAGAGAAAAAGAATCTCTAATAAGAAAGCTTAATATAATAGAAAAGAATTAAATTCTAAATCTATTTAATTTAAGAAGTAAAGTAATAAGAAAAGTAGAATATAAGCTTATAAATTAAAAGAGAAACTTATTTAAAGTAAATATCTTTATTACTAATATTAATAATTATACTACTGCGCTTTCTTTATTATTTCTAGACTATATTGTTGTGAGACAGAAGATTGTCTTCTCTAAATAGAAAGAGATCAGAATAGAAATAGTAGGATGGAGAATAGAGATAATGAGTTGAGTATAATATCTTTTCACACAGAGATATATATATATGACTTATATTCAGAAGCAGATAGAAGAAGAGAGATAAATAGTTTAATTTCATACTCTTTTACTCTTATTTTATATAGATCTATTTTAATGTTCACTTAATATAACTATTAATTCAATTATTTCGTCATACATATAATATAATGAAATCTATTCTCTTAACTTTCTTCGTTATTAGTTACATTAAAACGCATCTTTAACATTCTCACAAATAAAGATTATACTCAGATGTTTAAATATATTATTCTGAAGTTTTACTTAGCGAAGAGAAGAGAAAGAAGAAAGATTAAGATTATACTTAAGAGAAGTTTAATTAACTCTAAGAATGTTAAGCATTACAGAATTTCAGTATTGAAAGATAAATTTGAGCAGAAATATTTTATCTTAATTAAAGAATCGCGTGAAAAAGTTTTTAAAAGATTTAGAATCTCTTATTAATTAAAATGGAATTAAGGCGAACCTCTTAAAAGATATGAGAAGCTTAATAAATTAGATACACGTGAACTATAAGAATTAGATTAAGAGTAGCGAGAAAAGAGTAGAAAAAGATTTAATTTAGCACGGGACTTAAATTACTTAGAAGATAATGAAGAAGAAGAAGAAGCTTTTATAGAAGATTTAAAGTTAAACTTTAAATTAAATTCGAAAATAATAGAAAATGATTTAAGCATTATATAAATAGAGTGCTTAAAAGTAGAAAAAAGAGATAAGAGAATTAAGACTTACTCTTAAATAGAAAAGCGAGAAGAAAGAAAAAATAAAAAAGCTATACATAATTGAATGAAGAAGAAAAAGAAAAGAAAAGAGATATAAAAATTATCAAGTTTTCTTATATTTCTATTAATAAGAGAATTTATTAATAAACTGAACTATTAATCTTAATAATCATTTAAAAACCGAGATTATAAGCATTAATAAGCTTATATTATTAAGATTAGAAGAGAGAACTTCTTCGAGCACTTCTTTAATTATTATTAATATGTCTTTTCCTTATATTATATTTATATCTATTCTGAAAACAGCAGAAGCTTTCTACTTCCGCGAAAAGAATATGACTTAATTTCTAAATATTATAAAGAATCTATATAAAGAGTATTATATTATCTTAAGTGCTATATAATATAAGAAATTATTAAGATATTATAAGTTATAAATAGATAGATATGTAAAGATTATAGAAGACTTTGAGAAAAGAGATTAAGAGCTATTAAAGAAGTTATTAATAAGAGAATATGAAAGAGAAGACGTAAATTAATAAATATAAATATGAGCATTTCTAAAAGCTTATAAGAATTAAAAGAGAGATGAGAAGTGTAATCTAAAGAGTTTATATAGATATTTCATCTATATTTCCACTACTTTAGTTAAGAAGAAAGAGCTAAATAAGTTCTTATAAATAATATACTTTTTAAAAGCTTTGTTAAAGAAGATATACTCTTAAATACTCAGAATTATTAAAATAGATTTAAAGAAATTAGAAATAATAAGATATAAAGTGATGCTTAAGATTACTTAAGAAATAATATTAAATACGGAGATTAAAGCTATTTTTAAGGATTTAATTAAGTGATAAGCAAGCTTATAAAGTTTAATTAAGAAGATAAAAGCTAATTAAAAAGATATAAGCGAGTATAATCTTGAAATAAAGTTAATAGATATAAAGAGTAAGTCTGAAATGAAGTTTGAGAAGTTAATAAAGAGAATTCGAGCTATAATATTAAGTATTAATATAGTAGTTAAGAATATATAGTTAAAGATATCTTTGTTAATTATTAGAGTATAGTAATCGCGAACATAAATAAATTAGAATTCTGCGAGAGAAGATAACGCGTATTTATTTAAAGTAAATTCTGATATAAAAGTTAATATAGAAGAAGTAGTTTATTTCTATTATAATACTTTTAGTCATATTAAATTTAGTTATACTTTTTTAAGTGATTAAATCTTTAGTAATCAAATATATATTAATAAAAGAAAATATATTATCTTAGAAATCTTTTAAGAGAGTGCTTCGAAGATATATAGATTATAAGGAATTTTTATGACTTAAGCAGTATTAAAAGCGCTATTAATTCAGTCTTCGATTTTAGAAGTTTGATATTTAATGATTAGTAATAAAAATTCTAACTTTAAGAAAGAGATTTATAATATAAGAGAGAATAAGTCGAAAACTCTTGCAGAGATCTTTATAACACAATAAGTTAAATAGTTAATATAGATACAATCAGCTAAAAACTTATTTATTAAATAAATTCAAGATAAAAAAGTAAAGATGATAAAGTAATAAATTAGAAAAGAGAAGAGCTATTTCATAATAAAGATCTTAAGAGATGAGAATTATAAGAGAGTTGTGAAGTCTAATAAATAAGAATAGAATATAACTGCAACTAATTCTATTAAATTAACGCGATATTTAAATTTAACGCAAGATATAATTTAAGATAAAGAAATGTTTCTGAAAGATATTAAATCTTCTATTATAAAGATCTTTAAGATATTAAAGACTTTGCTTAATAAGCTTCTTAAGAATGTGATGGATTTAATAAGTTTGATAAAGAGAATTATAAATATTAGTGTGAAGATTAAGTTAAAGAAGCTTCTAATTAATTTAAAGAATTTGCAATATATTTAATTTAAAAGAATTTCTAATTCTCATTTTCAGTTATTAATAATAGCTGTTTAAGTAAAGATCTTAGAATTGTAAGCTCTTAATTATATAATATAACTGATTAATTATTTAGAGAAAGTTCTGTTCACTATTATTAGTTCTTGAGTTTGAGTTAGAATTAAGAGGAAGAAGATGAATTACTTACTAAATAATAAAGCAGAAATTACGATAATATTCTTAAAGTTAATAGATGAGCTGAATCTTCTTATTTCTAATAATTTATTATTAAATATATTGAGAATAAATGAATATCTTTAAAGATTTATTAATATTATAAAGATAATAAGAGTTTAAATTAAAATACTAATGCACGAGATCTTAATATAAGTAATGAAGAGATTGAAGTAAAATATGATTTTAAGAAGAATATATTCTCGCGCTGCGAAATTAAGTATTAAAGATCTTATAAATAAGATATGTTAAGAATTAATAAAGTCTTTAAATAATCTTACAAAAATAATGTTTCAAATTATTAAAGTAAATACTGCGATAAATCAGTAATGAGAAGATATTTATAAATATTAAGCATTTATGAATATAAAGAAGAAGAAGTATTTAAATGAATAAGTTGATTTTAAGTTAGAAGAAAAATGTTATAATAAAAGAATTTAATAAGAAGAACGTATTCTACTATTACTATGTAAATAATTGAGGCAGAGATAGTGGAGAAGAAGAAGAAGAAGAAAGTTAGAATAGTGAGTATGATGTAAAGTGCGGGAAATCAATTTAACTATTTCATTATATATATAATACAACGAAATAATTTACTTAATCATTATTTTCTCTCTACTTTTTATTTTTGATTATAACGCAGTTAGATTAATATTTCGAAGTCTATATTTTATCTTTCTCGTTATTTTAATTCAGCTTTTATAAATTTATATTATTCTATTTATGCGAATATATTATATAAGCGAAAGAGAAAGAAAGTGTTATTATAGAATATATAGAAGTTTAGTGAGAAGAGATTTGAAGAAAAGATATTATAAAAGAAGAAGATTTTAAAAAAGAAGATAGAAATACTTAAAAAGAGATTTATTTTATTCTTAAATAAGTGATTTATTTCTTAATTTATATAAGTTTCAATTAACTTAAGACTTATATCAAAGCAAATATAGAATATATAGCACAAGTTAAAGCTGATATCGCAGGAGCGTAAGCTTCTTATATAAATATTGTTAAATTAAAAGATAACTCTTTCGTGAAAGTTTTTAAAGATAAAAAGAGTTCGCTCGAAAGTTACTTCTTTATAAAAGATTGTCATGATAAATCATATTTTCTAATAAATCGCTAACTTTTCAATTGTTAAGATGTTATAATTAATAGTAACGGAGATGATTATAAATAGAATAAAGACGAAAATTTTAAAGTATTGTGATGAATTATATAGAAATCTATAATTTCTAATAAAAAAGAATAATATTAAGTATTGATTGATTAATGCAGTAGTATATATTAACAAGATTATTATCAAGAATATTAACTTATTGTTTTTAGTAAACAACTTCTTGAAAGAGTTTACTGAAATAATAATAAATAATTATATAAACTTTCTCTTAAACTATAATCAGATTGAATTAATAAAGAAAAGTAGAAATATAATAATTATTATAATAACTTATAAACTTCTTTATTAAACTACTCTACTTTAAGATGTAATTAATTTAATAACTTAATTTATTTAAGTTATTAATTAAATTCTTGAAGATTTGATTTTAATCTACGTTAAACTCTTTCTTAATAATATTAATATTAAAGAATCACGAATTTAATATAATAATAAGAAGATGTTTAAGCTTTTTAAAATTTGATAATTTATACTGGAATATCTACAGAATATTAATGCTGTGCTTGTGAATTTAAAGAAAGTAGAAGTGATAATCATAAAAATAAAGAGTAAGTTCTATTCCCTATATCACTGAATTGGTATCTTTCCTATTTAAGTTTAGCGTTGAAGAAAACTACTATTGCCTGCATTGGGCCAATTATCATAGTTATGATATTAAAAATAGCATCATTAGAAAGCTAACTTCTGGGGCTATTTAGTGATACTATTTATAGAGCTCTAGCTTATATAATCAGCTAGCTATAGACTTTGAAATATTTGATGGGGAATTTGAAGTTCCTTCTCAAATATTTAGAAGCCTATAGCTAGCTGATTATATAAGTTAGAGCTCTATAAATAATATCACTAGATAGCCTCAGAAGTTAGCTTTCTAATGATGCTATTTTTAATATCATAACTATGATAATTGGCCCGATGCAGGCAATAGTAGTTTTCTTCAACGCTAAACTTAAATAGGAAAGATACCAATTCAGTGACACAGGGGATATAATCGAACTTAGAATTGTGAACTTTATTTGTGATGTGAATAAGAGATATTCTGATTAGAAGAAAATTCTAATTATTCTAGAATAATTAGAATGTTAGAATATTATAAAGATATAAGCGTTTATTAATATTTGCGTTTATTATTGAGTTTGAATTTGAGATTTCTCTTAAATTATATTATTTATTTTCAAATTATTTCGGAAGAAAGAGTTGTTCAATTAAAGAGTAGAGCAGTGAGAAGTAATAAATATAGTAAAGATAATATTGATAACTGCATTAATATTAATATTAATTGATTATTTAGAGAAAGTAGAGAAGATATTATGTGGAAATAATATAAGTTTAATTAAATAGAAAGGACATTTATCGTAAGAAGATGAAGAAGAAAGAAGACATTCTTTAAGATATGAGAGTGAAGTATGAAATAATAATGAGAGAAAGTATAATGTAGGAAAGAGAGAGTATAGAGAATTATTGAAAACTTTAAAGAAGTTTCGAAATTATTTATATAAAGTGAGGTTTGTGATTAAGATGAACGTGAAGATATTAATAACGCAGCTGAATAAATCTTTCACGAATCTTTTAGAAGTCTTAATAACATGATGAATAATATAAATCAGTCTATTTAATTTTGATATTTAATATATCTCAGAAAAGAAGTATTTCTTGTGTCACTGAAATGATGATCCCTTCTTATTAAGAATAGTGTTTCCGTGTTTAGCATGAAAATTTGCTGCAGTCTTGACATTAAGAACATCAAAATTAAAAATATAAAAAGAGCTTAAATCAGCTATAGCAGACTAACGACTCGAGATAATATATTATAAATAGATTCATTAAAAAGCGCTAGAAAATCTCTATAAAATGATTTCTTTATTTCTATTTATAGTCTCTTGATTAAGCTGAAAATTAATATTTAGCTTATTTTTATAAAAATCTTTAAAATCTAACTACTTATAAAGGGCTAATGATTATAGCTGAGATTCTATAAATAGTATCATTAAAAGACTAGTTTTTAAGGCTATAAGATGACTTAATCAGATTTTAATTCACTCTAATTTAAAGTGAGTGCACTTTGATTTTAAGTTAAAAATAATAATATAATTTATTTTTTCTAAATTAAAATGTTAATATATGTTTAATCTAATTTACACCCCCTTTAATTAGAAGCTGTAAAATATCTGAATAAGCTATTTAATAGAGAATTGAATCAGCTATTTAATAAAGCTATTCATAGACTTTTAGAAACTATATTCACTCTTATATAATTAATAATATATTAGAAATCTATTAAAACTAAGTTAAATATAGATTTTAAGCTTTATAAATAAGATATTAATAGATTTATAAAGTCTATTATATATATAAAATAAATATATTTAATATTATTAATCTTTTTATAAAATCTTTTATTTAAACTTATAAATATATAAATTTAAATTATTTAAATTTATAAATATTATATAAACT
>JAABUK010008547.1_pt1 | contig 14310 bp, 15 predicted proteins | sample 5559141 | NCBI WGS metagenome assembly JAABUK01 (sample SAMN10711869, study PRJNA513367) | rock metagenome | isolation source: Antarctica rocks | place: Antarctica: Victoria Land, Pudding Butte nord | collected 2016-01-03
ACCCGTGGGCGCACCAGCGAGACCGCAGGGCATGGCAGTAGCCCGGTGGATCCGCCCCGCTGAGGTGTATCCCACCCTGTTCACCCTCTTCGGGGTGCAGCTGAGCAGCTACGGGGCCAGCAACGCCCTGGCCGCGTTGGTGGCCGCGTTGGTGGCCGCGGATGCTCCGGCGGGAGTTCCGCCGCCTCGGCTGGAACCCCGAGAGCGCCACCACCCTCGTGATCGCCAGCACTGTGGTCGGGGTTCTCGGCGCCAAGCTGTACTACCTGAGCGAGCATCCTGGGCACCTGAGCATGCACGACTTCGGCGGGTCCGGGTTCACCTGGTACGGCGGGTTCCTAGCTGGTTTCGGCACCTTCCTGCTGCTGGCCCGTCGCCATCACCTGCCGCTCACCCAACTGGCCGCGGTCGCCGTCGCGCCGCTGTCCGTGGCCTACGCCATCGGCCGGCTCGGCTGCCTGCTAGCCGGGGACGGCACCTACGGGCGCCCCACCGACCTGCCATGGGGAATGGCGTTCCCCAACGGCACCGTTCCCACCACGGTGGCGGTCCACCCCACCCCGTTGTACGAGGCCCTGGTCGCGTTCGCGATCGCCGGTCTCCTGCTGTCCATCCGGCACCGATGGAACCACCTGAACGTGGTCGGGACCTACCTGATCTTCAGTGGCCTGGCCCGGCTCCTGGTCGAGTTCCTGCGGATCAACGACCCGGTGTTCCTCGAACTCACCCAACCCCAGCTGTGGTCAATCGCGGTTGCCGCAGCCGGCTTGATCCTGATCGCCCGCACCCGCCGTCCGGCGGTCCGCAACACCGAAGGCGCCCACCCGTACCTGCCCAGCCGGACGTGAGACGCACTGCCGGCGCCTAATCGGCACGTGGCTGCTCGACGGTCTCGCTCAGCCGAAGGAATATACCCCCAACGGGTATCGTTGAGTGGGTGAGCCGAGCGACCGTCACCGGCCAGGCGCATAGGAGAACTCCATGAACACTACCGACAGTTTCCCCGTCACTGGGATGACCTGCGCGAACTGCCTTCCGGTTCTGAGCAGCGAGCTACGCGCCCTGATCGGGGCGGGGGGCGTTGATGTCGATCTGGGGCCCGCCGGCATCTCGACCGTCACCGTCACCTCCGACAACGCTCTGAGTGAAGAGCAGGTGGCGGCTGCACTGGACGAAGCCGGCGACTATCACCTCGCCACCGCCTGGCCCGGTCAGACCACGAACCCGCCGAGCACGAAAAGAGACCGACAGTGAGCATCACCAATCAGAAGAATGCCTCCGATGAGGCTCGCAGCCTCGAGCTGGCGATCGGCGGAATGACCTGCGCGTCCTGCGCCGCGCGGGTGGAGAAAAAGCTGAACAAGCTCGACGGGGTCACCGCCACCGTCAACTACGCCACCGAGAAGGCCAAGGTGAGCTACACCGGGACCACCACGGTCGAGGATCTGGTCGCCGTCGTCGAGGCAACCGGCTACACGGCCAGCCCGCAGTCGTCCCGAGCCCCCGCCGGACCGAGCGTCGCCGAGGTCGACGAGAGCGCGCCGCTGCGCCGCCGGGTCCAGATCTCGCTGGCACTCAGTATCCCCGTCGTGCTCGTGTCGATGGTCCCCGCGCTGCAGTTCACCAACTGGCAGTGGCTGGCCCTGACCCTGGCCTCCCCCATCGTGGTCTGGGGAGCTCTGCCATTTCACCGGGCCGCCTTCACCAATGCCCGCCATGGCGCGGCGACCATGGACACCTTAATCTCCGTCGGCGTCGGCGCGGCGTACCTGTGGTCCCTGTGGGCGCTGTTCCTCGGTCACGCCGGCGCACCCGGCGCGCGAATGGCCTTCACCCTGCTACCGACCTCCGGCGCCGGGTCCGAGCACATCTACCTCGAGGTCGCCTCCGCGCTGACCGTGTTCCTTCTGACCGGGCGCTACTTCGAGGCTCGGGCCCGGCGCCGCTCCGGGGACGCGCTGCGCGCGCTGCTGGACCTGGGGGCCAAGGAAGTGGCCGTCCTGCGCGCCGGTGCCGAGGTCCGCATCCCCGTTGAACAGTTGGCCGTCGATGACCACTTCGTCGTCCGGCCGGGGGAAAAGATCGCCACCGACGGCGTCGTGGTCGAGGGAGCCTCCGCCGTGGACGCGTCCCTGCTCACCGGCGAGGCCGTACCGGTCGAGGTCCGCCCCGGCGACCCGGTAGCCGGCGCCACCGTCAACGCCGGCGGGCGCCTCATCGTGCGGGCCACCCGGATCGGCGCCGACACCCAACTCGCACAGATGGCCCGCCTCGTCGAGGACGCTCAGAACGGCAAAGCCGAAGTCCAACGCTTGGCCGACCGGGTCTCGGCAGTATTCGTTCCGGTCGTGATCGCCCTCGCCGTCGCAACCCTGGTGGTATGGCTGGTCACCGGGCACCCCGCGACGGCGGCCTTCACCGCGGCCGTCGCCGTGCTGATCATCGCCTGCCCCTGCGCTCTGGGTCTGGCCACCCCGACCGCGCTGATGGTAGGGACCGGCCGCGGAGCGCAGCTCGGCATCCTGATCAAGGGGCCCCAAATCCTGGAGTCCACCCGCCGCGTCGACACCATCGTGCTGGACAAGACCGGCACCGTCACCACCGGCAAGATGAAGGTGAGCGCCATCCACCCCGCGGCCGGGCAGGACCAGACCGGGTTGCTCCGCCTCGCCGGCGCTCTCGAGAATGCCTCCGAACACCCGATCGCCCGAGCCATCGCCGCCGCCACGCCGCGCCCAATGGCCGACGTCGAAGACTTCACCAACCACGACGGGCGCGGCGTCACCGGCGCCGTCGAGGGCCACGCGGTCATGGTCGGACGGCGCACCTGGTTGGAACAGGACGGGTCCGTGACCGCCCCCGACGACCTGGTCGCAGCCGCGCACCAGGCCGAGGCCGACGGCGCCACCCCGGTCTGGGTGGCCTGGGGCGGAACCATCCGCGGGATTCTCGTCGTGGCCGACACCGTCAAGGACACCTCGGCCGGCGCCATCACCCGCCTGCGCGAGCTGGGACTGCACCCGATCCTGCTCACCGGCGACAACGCCCGCGCCGCCCACGCCGTCGCCGCCCAGGTGGGCATCGACGCCGCCGACGTGATCGCCGAGGTCCTGCCCGCCGAGAAGGTCAACGTCGTCAAATCCCTCCAACAGCGCGGCAAGGTCGTCGCCATGGTCGGCGACGGCGTCAACGACGCCGCCGCGCTGGCCCAAGCCGACCTCGGACTAGCCATGGGCGCCGGCAGCGACGTCGCCATCGAAGCCTCCGACCTCACCCTCGTCCGCAACGACCTGCACGCCGCCGCGGACGCCATCAGCCTCTCCCGAACCACCCTTCGAACCATCAAGGGCAACCTGTTCTGGGCGTTCGCCTACAACCTCGCAGCCCTGCCCCTGGCCGCCCTCGGACTGCTCAACCCCCTCATCGCCGGAGCAGCCATGGCCTTCAGCTCCGTCTTCGTCGTAACCAACAGCCTGCGGCTACGCCAATTCGGCCCTGGGCCACCGCAAGGCCGCGAGACCGCCCGAACCCGCCGCCCCGTCCCGGAAGGACCAGTTAGACCATGACTTCGCCGACCACGCCCCACACAGCCGCCGACGCGCCGGTAATCGTCACCATCGAGACCCCGACGCTGGGCGACCGCTCCTACCTGGTGCACGACCGTCAGGTCGGCATCGTCATCGACCCGCAGCGCGACATCGACCGCGTCCTTTCCCTGGCCCAGGAGGCCGGCGTGAACATCACGCACGTCTTCGAAACCCACATCCACAACGACTACGTCACCGGCGGCCTCGCCCTCGCCCGGGCTACCGACGCCGCCTACCACGTCAACGCCGACGACGACGTGGCCTACGACCGCAACCCCATCCGCGACGACGAGGTCATCGAGGTGTCCCCCACGATTCGGGTGCGGGCCATCGCCACCCCGGGCCACACGTTCACCCACCTGTCCTACGCCCTCGAGGCGCGCGTCGCTGACGGTGCCGAGTTCGAGGCCGTCGGGGTCTTCACCGGTGGCTCCCTGCTGTTCGGCGCCACCGGGCGGCCCGACCTGCTCGGCGAGGCGCACACCCAAGACCTGGTCCACCACCAGTTCGCCTCCGCGCACCGCCTGGCCGAGGAGCTGCCCGAGCAGGCGCAGGTGCTGCCCACGCACGGGTTCGGCTCGTTCTGCTCCTCCGGGTCCACCAGCAGCGCCACCGCCTCGAGCATCGGGGCCGAGAAGCGGCAGAACCCGGCGCTCACGCAGGACGAGCAGCGCTGGGTCGCCGACACCCTCGCCAGCCTTGACGCCTACCCCGCCTACTACGCGCACATGGAACCTGCGAACTCCGCCGGGCCCCGCGCCCCCGACCTGACCGCCCCCAAGGCCGCCGACAAGGACACCCTCGCCGAGCGCATCGCCGCCGGCGAGTGGGTCGTCGACCTACGCACCCGCACCGCGTTCGCCACCGGGCACGTCAGCGGGACGCTGAACTTCGGCCTCGACGTGCAGTTCTCCACCTACCTCGGCTGGCTCATCCCCTGGGGCACCCCGCTGACCCTGCTCGGGGAGTCCCCGGAACAGGTCGCCGAGGCCCAGCGCGAGCTCGTCCGGATCGGCATCGACCACCTCCAGGGCGCCGCAACCGGTAGGCCCGAGGAGTGGACCGACAACCCGCTCGGCCGGCTCCAGCGGGCCGTGTTCGCCGACCTTGCCCAGCTGCGACATCACCGGCAGGTCGCCGTCCTCGACGTCCGGCAGGTCTCGGAGTACAACGACCGCCACATCGAGGGTGCCGTCAACGTCCCGCTGCACGAGCTCCTCGGCCGCCTCGACGAGGTCCCCGCCGACCAGGTGTGGGTGCACTGCGCCAGCGGCTACCGCGCCACCATCGCCGCGTCCGTCCTCGCTGCACGCAACCTCCCGGTCGTCGTCATCGACGACAGCTTCGACGAGCACGCCGCCGACTCCGGCCTGCCCATTACCCGCGCCCGCTGACCCCGCGCACGCTGACCGAAGACCACCAAACCCCTCCCCGAAGGAGAACCACCATGTGCCGACCCGCCACCTGCAAGACCTGCGGCAAGACCACGTGGGGCCGGCTGCGGCCAGCACGACGACCAGGTCATAGCCGGCCTCCCGCGCCGACCGCTGCCCCAGCCACCCCCACAACTCCTGCGGCGGCTCGTTCCTGGACCCGCCTGTTCAGCCGCAGCTGATGACCGGCTCATTGCACGGCGTCAACCGCGGCCGGAACACCTCACCCGTGATGCCATCGATCACCGCCTCGAGGACCGACCGTGCGTCGAACGTCATATTCCCCGAAGGCTGGCAGCCTTCGCTCTGGACCGTCCAGCCCCAGACTCGGTTGCACATCTTAGTCGCCCACCGCGGGTGGACTAATCGAAGGGTGCTCGCGCCGCACAGCCATAATCTTTCGACTCCGCGAGCGACGAGCGGACCTTACGGAAGGACGACCACCGAACGGTCGCCCCGCACCGACCCGCGGTGGGACTCACCGGACGGCGCTCCCTATGCGAGGGGAGCGCGACAACGATCGGGTGGCCAGCCAGGGGGCGGGTCCGCGCGCCAGCGTTGCTGACTGGCCGTCTCAATGCGTGAGAGTCGCCGTCCACGTGTTGACGCAGACCCTCCACTGGGGTGAGAGTTGGCGTTATCCATCCAGAGCGACGTAGAGACTTGGCTCGAAGACGTCGCAGCAACCACCCTTTGTGGGCCGGTGCTACAGCCAAGACCGATGAGGACCGCAATGACGCTTCTGCAGGTTCAGGGAGTCCGGCAAACCCGTAGGCGGCTGGTCCGCCGTCGCCACATAGACCTGGGGCGGCACCGTAGCGCACTCTGTCCGCTCCCATAGCCACCACCTCGTCCGCAGCAGCTGTGCCACCAAACGCCTTTCTGGCGGGTGGCGAGCGGGCAGGAGACGTTCCAGTCCACGTCCGCCCCACGCGATCTGTCCCGGTTGCGCCGTCGCACTGCGCCCGGCCACCACCACCACCTTTGAGGAGAGAACCCTAAGTGACTACTGACACGACCACCCGCTCGCTTACTGCCGTCCTGGATTCCACCGAGCGAGCTGTCCACGCCGACCCGGCCGCGGCGGCCGCCCTGTTCAAGGCACGCGGCTCGAGTACCGGGGCGGTCTCAACCAGCGTCGAGTTGGGCCGGCATACGGTCCAGACCGACGAGCCCGCCAGCCTCGGGGGCGAGGACAAGGCACCAAACCCGGTCGAATACGCCCTGGCCGCCCTGTTGTCCTGCCAGGCCGTGACCTACCGGTTTTGGGCAGTCAAGCTCGGCATCGAGGTCGAGAACATTGACATCTCGATCGAGGGTGACCTGGACGTGCGGGGGTTCTTCGGCCTCGACGAGCAAACCCGCGCCGGGTTCGGCGGGGTCCGGGCCGCGGTTCGGGTCAGCGGCCCAGAGGCGCCGCACCGGTACGCGGAGCTGCAGGCGGCCGTCGACGCACACTGCCCGGTGCTGGACCTGTTCACCAACCCCACCCCCGTGCGCACGACCCTGACCGTGGCCTGAGTCCCGACGTGGCGGCGCCGCCGTCGAGGGCGCTTGTCCCGACCGGGGCAGGAAGGACGACATGAGCGATCGCAGCTGGGGCTTCGCCACCCGCGCGGTACACGCCGGTGGTGGGCCAGATCCCACCACCGGCGCGCGCGCCGTCCCGATCTACCAGAGCAGCAGCTTCGTGTTCGAGGACACCGCCGACGCTGCCCAGCCTGTTCGCGTGACAGAAAGTACGGAACCATTTACAGCCGGATCCCCAACCCCACCGTGGCCGCGTTCAACGAGCGGACGGCCAGCCAGGAGGAAGGACTGGGCGCAGTCATCGACAAGCAGCGGTCAGGCGCCCCCCTTCCTCACCTTCGCGGCGCTCACCGGCGAGTGACCACATCGTGGCCAGTGCCCAGCCTGTACTGCGGAACCGTCACTCAGCTGACCGTGACCCTGCGCCGGTTCGGGGTCGAGACAACCTTCGTGACCGGAAGCGACCCGGGCGACTATGCCATCGCGATCACCGGGGGTACCAAACTGGTGTTCGTCGAGGCGCTGTCCAACCCCTCCTGCGAGGTCGCGGACCTCGCCGGCCTGGCCGAAGTGGCGCACGCCGCAGGGGTACCGCTGGTCGTCGACGCCACCACCACGACGCCGTACCTGTGCCGCCCCATCGAGCACGGAGCCGACCTGGTTTTGGCACTCGGCGACGAAGTTCATCGGCGGTCACACAAGACGATCGCGGGGGTCGTCATCGACGCCGGCACGTTCGACTAAGGCAACGGGAACTTCCCGTCGATGACCGAACCGACGCAGTCCTACGGCGGTAACCGTTGGTGGGACAACTTCGGCGAGTACGGCTTCTTGACCAGGCTGCGAGCCGAGCAGCTGCGGGACGTCGGGGCGTGCCTGTCGCCGATGATCGCCTTCCTCCTGCTCCAGGGCCTGGAGACGCTGCCGCAACGGATGCGCGAACAGGTCGCGAACGCCATGACGGTGGCGCAGTGGTTGGACGCGGACCCGCGGGTGAGCTGGGTGAGGTATGCCGGTCTGCCGCAGCACCCGCACGCCGACCGCGCCCGCCGGTACCTGCCGAAGGGCCCCGGAGCGGTGTTCTCCTTCAGTGTCGTCGGCGGCCGCCGCGCCGGTCAGCGTTTCATCGAGGCCGTCGAGCTGTGCAGCCATCTGGCGAACATCGGTGACGCCAAGACGTTGGTCATCCATCCCGCCAGCACGACCCACCAGCAGCTCAGCGACGCCCAGCTCGAGGCGGGCGGGGTACCGCCCGACCTGGTGCGCATCAGCGTCGGCATCGAGGATGCGCAGGACATCCTCTGGGACCTGGACCAGGCGTTGCCGCAGCAACAAAGGAGACCACCGCGACTCGGACCCAAGCTCGGAGCAGCAGTGAGCACGCACGCATGGTCGCCGCCCTCGGCCGCCGAGCGCCTGAAAATCCTGCAGAGCACCCGCACCGTGGCCAGCGTGGGAGCCTCAGACAATCCCGCCCGGGCGAGCTACTTCGTGGCCACCAATCTGCTAACCAGCTCGCCCTACCGCGTGTGGTTCGTCAACCCGCGGGCGGAGTCCATCCTCGGACAGCAGGTCTACCCCTGCCTCGCCGACCTGCCGGAGAGCCCCGATCTGGTCGACGTGTTCCGCAAGCCTTCCGATCTGCTCCAGGTGCTGGGCCACGCTCGGGACGCGGGCGCGGCGACCCTGTGGCTGCAGCTCGGACTGTGGGACCCCGACGTGGCCGCCGACGCCGAAACCGCCGGATTGGCGGTCGTGATGGACCGGTGCCTGAAGATCGAGCACGCCCGCTTCCACGGCGGTCTGCACCTGGCCGGGTTCGACACCGGTGTGATCAGCTCGCGACGACGCGGGGGCTGACCGTCGGCCACCCGTCGGGCCGACGAGCACGCCCAAGGGGTCCTCCGCGGCGACGGACACCCCGGTGACCGAGCAGTTCACCCGGAAACAGTCCGGCCAGTCGATCTCGACGGCGACGAAGGCGAACCCTTCCCGGGCGACCCGTCGGCGGGAAGATCGTCGCCCGCCACGCATAGACTCGTGCGTGCCTTGGGACGCCTCCCCCAGCCGCACTCGGTCCAGCAGCGGTCCAGGTGGCGCTCCTCACGCAGCGGGACCGCCCGAGGGAACGGCGACGACGAGGTGGACCGGCTCCCGCCCGGTGCACGGCAACCATCCCTGTGACAACGGGCGGGGAGTTCATCCACCACGCCCTGATCGGCTGGTGAGCCGAGCGGACCACTTCATGACCCGGCCCAGAGCGCACACATGCAACGACAACGCGCAAGTGGAGCAGAAGAACGGCGACATCGTGCGCAGGTCCGCGTTCCGCTACCGCTATGACACCGCCGAGGAACTCGCGCTGCTGGGCGAGCTGTGGGGGCTGGTCAACCTGCGCAAGAACCTGTTCCTGCCCACGAAGAAGGCCAACGGCTGGCGCACCACCAAGGCCGGACGCAACACCCACACCTACTACGACCAGCCCAAGACGCCCTACCAGCGGTTGCGCGACGAAGCCGGCTTCCTCACCCCGCCGGCCCAGCACCAGCTCCAGGCCCTGCACGAGACGACCAACCCCGCCGAGCTGACCCGAAACATCAACCGGACCAAACGGGACTATCGCTGCCGAGGATTGGTGTGGAGCCAGCTAGGCGGTGATGGCCTCGGTGTGCTGGTTCTTCAGGTGCAGCGCGGTGTCGTAGGTCCTGTGGTCGCTCCAGCAGCGCCACAGGATGCGGGTCCAGAGGGCGCCGATGCCGCGTAATGCTCGGTTGTGCATCTGGCCTCGGGCTCGGGCTTGCTGGTAGGCGTCGTGGGCCCAGGGGTTCTCGCGGACCGAGACGAAGGCCCACCAAGTCGATGGCGTGCCGCATCCGCTTGTTCGCGGCGTACCGGAACCGCACGGTGCGGCTTCGTCCGCTGGAGCGTGGACCCGGTTTCGCGAGCATTTCTGTTTCGCGAGCATTTCTCCCGTGAGGGACGCGCCCCACTTCGCGAGCACACTAGGTGAGTCTCGTCGAGGTCTCCCCGTCGGCCGCAATAGGCTACGATGCAGCATAGTAGGTACCTCGTTGATGACGGAGGAGGAACGACCGCGTTGTTGGACGTAATGCGTTGGCCGTATCATTCCGCCGCATTCCGCCTCATCAGCCGGGATGGAACGCTGCACGAAGACGAGAACATGGCCGCGGCGACAGGTCGTTGGCCCGGTAATCGATGACTCCCGGCTTCAGCACGCCGGGCCTCATGTCACCCTACGAAAGGGACTTTTCAGGATGAGAACCTCACTACGGCTAATCGCTGTCGCTCTTGCAGTTACGACCGGAGGCCTCATGGCTCCGAGGGCAGCCTCCGCCAACACACTCAATGAGGAGTCCATGGCAAGGAAGATGCAGGGCCATTCCAGCATGGCCGCTGCGATGCGCGCCCACCCCGAGATGGCTCGCATGATGGCTGCTGATGCGTCCATGGCGAGGAAGATGCAGGGCCATTCCAGCATGGCCGCTGCGATGCGCGCCCACCCCGAGATGGCTCGCATGATGGCTGCTGATGCGTCCATGGCGAAGGCGCGTCGCTTGAGTGCCGGTGATCCGGAGTGAGGGATCCAGACGTCCTAACCATCCGGACCGCAATTGCGTTATAGCGTCCGTCCCTCGTGAGCGTCCGTCCCGCGTGCAGGTGTAGGCGGGCTGTGAGGACGGTGAAGAATAAGAAACACGGTGTTCATGCGTCGATTGATCCGGCTTCCGATCGTGGTGGTGCTGGTGCTCGCGGCGGGCCTGGCCCAGGTGTCCGCCGCGGCGGCCGGGGAGCTGAATGTGCGTGATGATGCGGGGGTGCTGACCGCAGCGGATCAGCAGACGATCCGTGACAGCGCTACCCGGGCGCCGTTCTCGGTGTACTTCTGGACCACCAAAGGGCGGCTACTCCGGGAACAAGGCGGGTTTCGTCTCGGCCGCTAATGCGCTGGTCACCAACAACGACACGGTCGTCGTGGCGGTGTACACGGCGGATAGGTTCAGCCACGTCGCGGCCCGCAACGCGCGGCTGAGCTCGGCGGCGGCGGCCGCGAAGACGTCCGCGGACTCCTCCTTCCGCCAGGGCACTGGGCGGCGGCCATCAACGCGGCTCTGAGCAGTCTGACCAGCGCCGCGGGGGCCCGCGAGCCAACGAGGCGCCCAACGAGGGCGGCACCGGTGCACCGGTGGGGTCTCAGACCTCGTTCCCGTGGGCCGGCCTGTTTCTCTTCCTGCTGATCCTTGCCGCGATCGCTGCGGGCGTGATTATTCTGCGGCGTTCTCGAAGACGCCGTGTCACGGTGAGACCGCAAGACGCCACCCCGGGCTACGAGCCTGGTGCACTGGGCTCCGGACCTGGTGGGCCGGGCTACGGCGTGGGCCAGGCTACGGCGGTGGTGGCGGTGGCGTGGGCGGGCTGCTTGCTGGCGGCGCTCTCGGCGGTATCGGCGGCGGACTTCTCGGTTACGAGTTGGGCAAGGAATCCGGGGAGCATCAAGCTGGTGGTCAGCAAGCCGGCTACGCCGACCGGGATCAGGCACCGGCTCAGGGCGGTTCGCCGAATCCGACCAAGGTCAGGGAGGCGCGGACTGGGGCGGGCGACGGTGGCGGTGGGCAGGACCTTTCCGGCGGCGACTTCGGCGGTGGAGGTGGCTCCGACTTCTAGGCCAGGCGTCCCCATGCCGGTCCGAACCTCCTCTCTCTTGGCGTTCCCTACCCGACGAATACGACCGCTCGCAGGAGTGCAGATGAGACAGCGATACAGCACCGTGGCGCCGGTATATACCGCCATGTCTGCGGAGTGGCCGATCTATCGTGTGGGAAGGCTCAAGGGGATCCCGCTGTTGGAACTCTCGGAAGGGGACTCCGTCCTCGACGTGGGTTGCGGCACCGGACTGAACTTCCCGCTGCTGCTGGACGCCGTCGGTCCAAGTGGGCAGCTCCTGGGCGTGGACATCAGCCCTGACATGCTCCGGACCGCACAGCGGAAGCTGGGCCGGCCACCGCCGACGAACGTCCATCTGGTCGAGCGCGACGCCACCCACCTGAACGACCTGGCCTCCAAGGCGGTCGCCCTGCTCGGTCGTGCTCCAGACGGGATTCTGTTCACCGACTCCCTGTCCCTGATGAAGCCATGGCAGGCTGCCTGGGAGAGCGCCACCGCTCTAGCGCGTCCGGGTACCCGAATTGTCATCGTCGACCTGGCGCTACCTACCGGCAGGGGCCGGCTGCTGGCTCCACTGGCGCGACTGTCCTGCCTGGCCGGAGGCGCGGACATCGCCGCGCACCCTTGGACGCGGTTGGCCGCGGAATGTGACGACATCACGCACCTGAGCGCCCGCGCAGGCCACGTCCAGATCTGGGCCGGGAGATGGACGGGCTCGCTCAACCGCCTAGCGGGCCGGATCACACCATGACGGACGCCGTCGCTGGCACCCGCGCCGAGCACGACGACGCGATCGCCCACGACGCCATCGGCTCTGCGTTTGGATGTGACCGAGACCCATCGGACATGCGCCGCATGGCCGACCGCTTCACCGACGTCGATGTCGGTGGGAACGTAGCCGCTACCTGGGTTCGGGGCTGCCGCGGGATGGTTCGCCCTCAGCGTCCCCGGCGCCATTGTGGGCCGGCGGGATCGCCCTTGCTGCCCGCGGACGTCCCGGCCTGCGGGACGCCGGGCGCCTGCCGGTCGACCCGGACTTGCCCGACGAGGCGGCCGAGCAGCCCACCGCTCCACGTCACGGCGGTGCGTGGTGATGGTGTTGTGGCTGGCAGCGCGGGGGCGGTGGCCCGGTACATGGGACGGCGCGGTCCGGACCCGTTGGGCCGCCACGTTCCCGTTCGACACCTTGGTGATCAATGTGACCGGGTCGGTGTTGCTGGGCGTCCTGACCGGCCTGGTGCTGTTCCACGGGCAGCCGGGCGCGTTTGACCACGATCGGGGGCATCGGGTTCTGCGGCGGCTACCCCACCTTCAGCACAGCGAGCTTCGAGACGGTCCGATTACTACCGCAGCACCGCCACCGGACCGCGATCCTCAACGTCACCGCCAGCGTGCTGCTCCCGGTGGCCGGCTCGGCGCTCGGCCTGCTGGTCACCAGCCCCTAACCATCAACCAGGGTGACCGCAAGCCGATCGTCTTGTGGGACGGCCGGCCCGCTTCGTTTCCCCTCGCGGCACACGCGCGCTCGAAGCCGATGAGTGGGCGCCAGAGCCAAGGCTGGGAACTTGCACACATGCCTCGCCGTAGAGACCGTCTCACTAACGAGTCCAATCCTCCGCCTGGCATGTCGGGCGACCACCTAGGGACCAAAGTCGGGGTTCGGTCCTCACAAGCCCGGCCTGGGAGGGGTGACGCAGGTTCCGCTGATCCTTCGCCAGTTGAAACAGCGGCACGCGACCGTGCACCCGTCGCTACTCAGCCGGCCCGTACCTGTTCGCGCAGGATGTCAGCATGCCCGCAGTGGTGGGCGAGTTCGCGCAGGACTTGCAAGTACACCCAGCGAAGCGTGCGCGGTCCCGCCCGGTGGCCGGTCACGACGGCGTCGAGCGGCAGGTCGGCGACCGCCGCCCGGGCTGTCGCGCAAGCCGCCCGGTGGGCAGCAGTCGTGATGGAGGCGACGGTGTCGTCGTCGGCGAGCCGAAAGGACTCGTCCGGGCTCGGCACCAGGCCGAGATCGCGACGAGACGTGCCACCCACGCACTCCTCAAACCAAACCCGCTGCATCCAGGTGACGTGCTTGAGCAACCCGAGCAACGTTGTCGCCGACGGAACGAGGCGACGGCGGGCCTGCTCCTCGGTGAGGGCGTCGAGGGTCTCCTCAATGGCGTTGCGGTACTCCTCGACGAAGGCATCGAGCTGGATGCGTTCCTTGTCGAGCAGCACCTCGAACGAGCCCTCGAAGCCTCCAGTCACCGTGCGGGCCGAGCGGCCACAGTAGCTCGCGGCAGTTCGAGGCTGGCCCCGTAGCTTCTCGGGCTTCCTGTCAGCGCGGCAGAGCTCCGACGTGCGGCGAGCCAAGGTGAGACAAGGCGTTTGTCATCCGTGTGGCCCTCGATGCGCAGCAGCGGACGTTGTCGCTGCTCGAACCGGCGGTACGGGCGCACCCGACAGGGCCGGTTGGTTGAGCGACGCGGATCCATGAAGGCTCAGCACGCCACAGACAGCGGCTCACTGCGCCCGTCGGCACGGCACGTGCCCTCGCCGCGCCCCCGTAAGCGTCAGGTCCAACGTGCGCGCAACCACTGCACCGTCGCCTCTCCTGAGGCGTGCCGGCGCGCTCTAATCGGGGCGTCATGTGCTGGCACCGGTCGGGCTGCGGCGTGGCGCCAGTAGCTCGCCAACGCAACGAGGAACGCGTCCACCGAGTTCGGGTCCGCGCCGGCGGCGCGTTCGCTACGACGGAACATGTCCTCAGGCTGGACCGCACCGGTGTCGGACAGCAGCAGCAGGCAGACCGTGTCGATCCACGCCTGCCCTGTGCAGGCCCGTCCCCAGTCCAGAAGCGTTACGCCGCCGTGCGATGAGCCGGCCTGCGCATCGAGCAACGCAGGCTCCCGCGGAACGGCCCGCGACGTCAATCGTCTCCCGCTGCCCCAGCGTCCCGTAAGGGGAACCTCTTGCGGAGAAGTTGGCCCTCGTCGGAGATGACCGCCGAACTTGCGACGGAGATTCCCATAACACCCGCCCGCGAAAGTGCCCGGTGAGGGGGCGGTAACCGGAGCACCCAGCTGGGGTGA
>JAABUK010008548.1_pt1 | contig 14308 bp, 18 predicted proteins | sample 5559141 | NCBI WGS metagenome assembly JAABUK01 (sample SAMN10711869, study PRJNA513367) | rock metagenome | isolation source: Antarctica rocks | place: Antarctica: Victoria Land, Pudding Butte nord | collected 2016-01-03
CAGCCGCAACATTCCAATAGTCATCTAACCATCAACCGCATCAGCATTTGGCGTGCGGCTCCCCTACATGACAATCCTTATCACTCACAACTCTTCACATGGAGCCAAACGTAGCAGAAGCGATGCGCATATTGGATGAGTGGGATAAGGAAAAAGAGCGGAGAGGCGCCGTGAGAGCAAGAGAGAAGGGATTTTCCTCATACGCCGAATACGAGAAGCATTTCGAGGAACAATTCCATCAAGCACATGTAAAGTACGAAAAGCGAATGGACGAAAAATGCGCATTGCTGGGCAAGACCAGGGAAGAGCTGCACATGGAGGATCCTCAACGATATATTCCCGACGACGGCGGCGAGGCGGAGTGTGACTGCGAAGGCGAGCAACCCGTCCTGTTTCTGAGAGCGATCTCATCTAACAACGTCGTAGACCACCTTATACCGTTCTTCTGCCCAAAATCATTGGTCGACTATCAATCACAAGACGCACCGGAGTTGATGGATTATCTGGCATGCCAGAAGCGCATACGAATCGAGGACCTGGAAATAAACCAAGGAGACGGATCCCGACGGCTAGATCAAGACATGCTGGAAAAGGCTTGGGTTTTGGATTCTCAACAAGATTTGCGTGACGTTCCCTTTTGGGCCAAAGCAGATCCGGTGGTCCGACAAATCTTGGATTCAAGGTCACCCTCTCCTCCCGTTCAACTTCGCCATCCTACCAATCGTCTCCCGAGTCCGATATCACCTCAATCTAGCGACCTTAAAATGGCCGAAAATGGGACAACAATGACCGTAGCTTGCAATAGCCTGACGTCAACAGAGGAGAATTACCATGTTCGAAAGCCGTCGTCCACTAGCAGCCCTCGGAATCACCACCCAAGCTTTCAAGAAAAACCTCAGCAAGACTCAAAGGCCAAGTACAATTCGAAACCGCAAAGCAAGCGAAATTCACGAACAAAATCAATACCATCCTCCGGAAAGAAAAAGGTTAACACCACCGCAAAAATCCAGAAAAATATACAAAAGAAGCCAGCCATGAGAACGCGATCACGCAACATCAACTGTTTCTACGAGCTGGGCTTAGACGGTGTCGCAATGAGGCAGCCAAAAATTTTGAGATAATAATTGCCCTGGTTTTCCTATTCTGATCAAGACATTCCCCCAAGAGGAATTTCTCGCACAAGTTCCAGTCGACTCAAGCATCTGTTTGTAAAAAGAGACATGCCCTGGCTTGTACAGAAAGGTACGATATTGGCGCCCTAAATGGCGCTCTGATAGTGAAGGGAAACGTGCTTCCGAACTACACAGTTGAGGTTGTAATGTTCATACCTCGGCTGACTCGCTGTTCATCCAAAGAAATCGTGCTACGCCTTCCTACTGCTATCTCCTCTCGTCTCTCGCGCCCACCCACCCGCTATTCTCACCATCGCTGGCAAAGATCCTGCCCAGAAACTGATCAATCGACACCCCTTCCCATGTCACTGCAGCGCCCGCACGTACATCTATTCTCCCTAATCCATCCTACCCTGGTCGGCGTAGAAGTTGCCGAAATTGTGGACCGTGTCCAGTGTCGACGTGTGTTGATAGTAATATAAATTTCGGAGTACGCAATGAATTCAGACACTCCCTCGTGTCCATGTCCCTCCCCCCCTTCCACACCCGTGTTGCGATTGCTTCACTCCATGAGATTCCCTCCATCTTGCAACGAATTATGGCTACTGCGACGGCATGCGAGCTTCCTTCCACGTTCTACTGTCGACTGCTATGCTAATTCAGTAGGTTAAAAGTTCAATTTTGAATATCCATGAGTAAGATCTGTAGAGAAGCTTATTTAGTTGACTAAGTACTCCGTAGATGATAATAATTCGAATCGCTATGTGAATGTGATGAATGAGTGTATGTCGAGCATTCTGTAGAAAATTCGTATGAATGGAATGAATTGATTGTCTGGAATCTACTGTAGAAGGCCTCCTGAGAGGGAGCTAAATATGAAGAAAATGAGGCTCAAAATGGTCAAGCCATATCAGTAGTTTGCCCCATGAGCGACAGCATGGATTCACTGCGCCATTAGCCAGTCCACTCCGTACCTAGGAACCAGCAACCTTCGACGAAGCCTGCTTTTCATCCTACTTCAAGGACCAGCCGCATGAGATGAAAGAAGGATACCAAGTTTCCTTCCTTTGCCAATCAACATGAAGCTCACGTTGCGGAGCTAAACAGAGGCACAGCACGCAGAGGTCCTTACACCAAACCAGACCAGAAGGTCGAGTCAGACCAGCCAAATCGTAAGAGCATCTATCTATCATCCTTTCACAATCACTAAGTATGGGTAGGCAAACGGCGTCGTAACGCTGAAATGTCACTTACTTCTTCTGCAGTCAACAAACGACGTTGCAGCGTTGAGGACAAGGTAGAGCCTCAACCTTCTCGCAAGAGCCCTCGGTTGCAGGAGATACGTGATCTCACACCTCCTGGTCTGATCCAGATTCCCAAGCGAGTCCGTCCAATCTCAACATCTTGGTTCCTTAAGGACTGGCTTGACACTGCCCTCAATAAGAATCTGGCTGCAGAATGTTGCCAAGAGACTAATCCTATTTGGGCGGTTTAGCGTTAGCGTTCACTTTTCGGGGGCACCCAGTACCAGTAGCACCCGATCGATTGAGTCAAGAAGAAGCATAAGGTGTCACTGTCGCGAACATCAATGCCTTCTACACGGAATACGCTTCTGCGGTTCCACGGATCACACTTTCCAGCCCAACAACTGCCGTCCTTGTCTCACGCAACATTGGGATTTCCTTCAAGAGATGCCGTGCACGAGCTGGTGAACACACTGCAGGGTAATGACAGGATTGGATATTATGAGGACGGCGTGAAGAGGACATTAAGCGACGAGCAGGTCGCCATCTTCCGCCACACTGAGATCCAGGAGCTGCTGAGGGAAAGGAGAGGAAGAGTCGAACCGCTGGCTGAATCTGCTGCTGGATCCGGACCCCTCGGCGAAAGCAGTCGTGCCAAAGCTCCATTGGTGGAGACTGAAGAGCAGTCATCAACGCCTTTGAATATACAGAAAAGAGAAAACTATGTGGTAAATGATGACAAGCGACCAGGTGGCAATACTATGAGATACTTGGATTGTCTGAAACCTCTTTCAGAACAGGACAACGCGGACTTCAATCATACAGAGCAAGACTAAGATGCAAGTCTTCCAAGTGCACAGCTGACCGGCATGAAGATTGACCCCTGTGCTCGAAAGCTCGTCGCTTGTGAGGAAGACGACTTGGCACCGTCACTAGGCCAGACAGCAACTACGCTCAGGAGAGAAGGAGCTATCAGGTCAATATTTGCATAGCAGGAGCTGCAGTAGCAACGTTGAGAAGATACAGACTTTGAAATTGTTTCACACTCATGTCTGCATCGGTTGACTCCTGTAAGAGGTCAAGATTGGAAAATGCCTTGAAAGCATAATACGGCACCAGAAGAGCGGGTTGAGCAGGAGCTAGATGTGAGTAACAATGTCTTGGATACCACCCATTCCCAGCAACACATGAAGAAACAAAGAATCGTCATCCTTAGACTGAAATCAACTCCTCGTACCTCTCAACCTCGCCAAGTTCTGCCAGCAGGCTTTCGATGGTCGAGTGTGATATCAAGGCAAACATGTAGAACGATTAAATCTTCTCTCTGAAAGCACATTGATAAAGAATAAGCTGAATATGGAAAGGCCTCAAAGAACGAGTGCTGACAGCATGACAGGTTCAGCTACACGAAACACCTCCCACATCCCACGCACGACTTCGAGTCAAGTTCTCTATCTAGAAGAGGTACAAGCTTATTGCCTTGGTTGGTTGTCTTTACCCAAATTGCGCATAGGATCAGAATCTGGGCCTACATCTTTGTCACTTGAGTTGTCCGATCCGTTTTGAGCAGGTGGATCACCGGAAGCAAAGAGGTTAATTCGTCTGTATGAACCTACTCCATATCCTATGTCCTGAAAGGAAGTCCTTTCGACGCTTATACTCGGAGGCGGTGGTCCTGGCGGTCTGCTCTGAGGGCTTGAAGTTATGGTGTCCGATGCATTGATATCTTTCATTCCGTCAGAGAGACAAAGATCCTGTGATGATGCTGGCTCACCGACACATTGAAGACCACGAAGCGTCCGAATCCTGGCCATAGCTGACTCTTTTTTGGTCTTTGCTTTCAGCGGCATTCCATGTGTGCTCGTTGGGGTTAGGGCTCATTTGTGGTGCTCTGTCAGATGATGCCGAAAAGCTTTCGGTCGGACTTGGGGAAGGATGACGATACTCTTGACTGCTCAAACCCACGATTCGATAGGATCTAGACCGTGCCGGCGGTGGTGTCTCTGGCTAAATACGGTGAGCATTACTCGGGAGTGTCTTAGGCAAGGTATCGAGTACCAAGCCTGCTACGGCATGGTTGACCGTTGTGGTATTTCCCTGCGCCGTTTCTTCACGCAGCACATTTCGCTGTCCTGCATAATCAGTTCTTCACCTTCGCAAGATCTACTCTGCCTGACTAGCCTTCCTGGAGCTGCCGGAGAGGACGGTGACGACTCAAATTGGTCCGCCATGTCTGAGGAAAAAAGTGATCTCGAACGGACTCGACAAGCTTCAAATCTGGAAAGGTGGTAGATACTACTCAAGATCAGAATTCATGGATGTCAATACAAAGCTATCCGAACGCGATCACTATATGCCACAGGAGTCTTCTCATATCTATTTGCTGCCCAACGATACGCTTCGTTTCAGCCATCTCTCGTGTCCTTCTACTGGCAACGGTGTCATCCGGAGGTCCGGAGGTTGGACTAATGGAACAGAGCCTGCTGGTGGAGAAACCCTTGAAGGCTTGAGAAGGAGGCTGTTATCATTATGGCAGATCAACGTGGCGTTCTCTGCTTGGCGAGATAGCAAATGTTTGCGACCTTGGAATTGACTCGTCCAAAATCCGAGCCGATGATCATCAATGTTCACTGAGAGAAGGAGTTGCTCACAGACGTGGATGTACTGTCAAGCAGGTTGCAAATTGAGAGACCTCTTGATCTGCGCTCCATTAGAAGGAAGGAAAGACTAAGGAAGAAGGCAGAGAAGGAGGCAAAAGGAGAGACCTAGCAATTTTGGGAATCCAGCTGAATGTTCGATGAAGAAAGGTCCAGCATGCATGGTTCGAAATGTGAAACAACAATTTGCGGAGGTGTCGACGCAATTTTTATTCGTCGCATTGTCTCTTAATTGTACACATTCATACATGTCAGGCGACATAGCCGATCTTTTCCTACGAACATGGTCGCCTGCATGAATAGGCTTCCGCCGTGCTTGGTCCCTGCGGCAGCACGAAAGAGCTTCAACAACTGTCGCAGGGTCAGGAGCGCTAAACCAAGCAACACTGTATCTTTCAGGAATCGCCTCAATACCACTACCGCGTCTTTCAGCAGTATCGTCGAAGTGTAAGCCCTGTAGACCCTGTTCATTCCAATGAGAAGGCTCTGACACCCTATGAACCGTATTTTTCCATCGGCCATTGCTCCACCTCATAAGCAAATACCCCACGTTAACTATAATCGTCCCTGGCTCCGGATCAACACGTATAAGCTTCCCGCTTATTTCGACCTCAGCACTTGTCTCACTACTCGTGGAGCTCGTATCTGCTATTTCGAGGCCACCAATCTCGTCCTAAAAGAGAAGCGTCAGGGTACCGAAGTCTGAGTGCGCTGGAGTACGGGTGAGTCCGCTGGATAAGAGGCGTCCTGCAGGTATGGTAGGGTAATGAATAAGACTTAGATCGAAGAGGGAACTGGCGTGGTACTGGCTAAACGAGTCTTCGGGGGGAAGGTTCAGCGCCAGGGATAGGCACTCAAGCAATTGACGTATAAGCTTAGCACAGTCCTACGATTTTAGAAATGTCAGACTTCCCAAGTAAGTACATGAGTAGTATTTTTGAGGGGCATATTCACCTGAAAGAAATCCTCCGTGAAGAGGCGAAAACCTGGTAACAGCTCCTCCGTGGGCCACAATCGAAATTCTCTTTCATGCATATCTGGTCGCGGACCTTCTGGTTTCCTCTACCCGAGTACCCGTAGTTACGTAATCGAGATGATGGTTGGATTGCTCTCTTCTCGGAGTCCGAAAAGGCGGAAAGGCGTTTGCTCTGGCCGTCGCGATTATATTAGCGTTAAAAGCTACCAGGGGGGAGGTATTACAGCTGTGAGAGATTCAACTCACCCATTGGAGACATCTGTCGATCTTGCGCTGCTCAATACCATGGTTGTGGAGACGAATAAATCCCACGGAGCTGAGAGCATCGTCACTTGCAGGGGCAATCCGCTGGCGGTCGCCAGCAGAGCCACGAAGAAAGGGTTCGAAATCAATGGACGTGATACTTGGATGCATATGAACAAGTCTTAATTTTGTAGGTCCTCCTTTGCGGCTTACTCAGCATAGGCCTGTGTCCTTCTTCCTTGCTAGTTGATAGTTTCCTCCTACATACCCCTCCAAGCGATTGCGGGAGATCGCGTTCGAACGACGAAGGCTGAGAAGCGGGAAGCGAGAAACGAATTTACGGTAAAATTCATTTTGGCATGATTTCTCTTCTGGTACCTATGCCACCCTCCTGAATCGAAGCCTGGAGCCAATCGAGCAAAAAGGTTCCGGGGCTTAAAAGTTTGCAAACTTTTTTGCTTTAAATCAAAAAAATTCTAAAATCGAATTTGATGTAAGAGATCGGATCGGACCAACGCTCGGCTCGGACCGCAGCCTAGCTCTCACTGCAATTTGGCGCGGCAGCACAGCAATTTTTGTAAGCCGAGCCGCACGCTTAACCTCAGCGCCAGACGAACAAATTACTCTTGGAGCAAGAAATACCAGGATGGAGAGAAGCTACGAGGTGAGAAAAGGGCTCTGAAATTCTTCTAGTCTAATTCAACATAGTCAGCCATACAACACCTTAGTGGAAGGAAAGCGCGTGCTAAGCAGAATTTGGACGATATGCGGGGCTCGGACGATATGGTGAAATGGCTTGAGCTTATCGGTCACTCGGATAGGCTGTTCCGTACACATGACGGCCTTTCCGAGTATGGTGGTGCAGTTGTCGAGCACGATTTCCATCTCCTCGATCTCGATTTTCCACAGCTGCAAGCGGTTGGCCATCGTAGGTGCGTGATGAGAGAGGTAAACGGTTAAATTTATGTGATGTGGGCTAGGTCGTTCTCTTGTTCTGTCTAAACGCGAGTCCTGAGGGGACGAAGGAACGAGCCCAGCTACTTCAGCCTCACTGTCAAAAGAAAATGTCTCTCAGGTGACACAGGAACAGTGGCGCGGTAATTTAGACACCAGCTCTTACCATTATCTGCTCCCGGAGGACAGGATCCATTTCCCGAATTTTACAGCTCCCAAGCCCACAAATACGCATACGCCACTTTTTGTGTTCTTTGAGTGAGGGCTATGGTGAGGGACTTTCGACGGGGGCCGGAAAAACAATTATCGGTCGCGGTGGGGTAAGGTGCCGACATATGTGTCAGGCCATGACCCTGTTAACCAGCACCGAATGGAACTTATTCATCATCTTTCAAAATTCTCCCTGGAGAGGCCAGCGCAATAGACACCGATGACAGACACCGATGACCAGAGAGCAGGGGGTCCAGGGACTTCGTCCTCACGTTTGTATTTTTCGATGACCTTCAGCCTCCAGACACTGACGCTAGCAGCTGTAGTCTCCGTGCGTGAGGAGGAGCCTGACCCGAATAGATCACCGGAAATCGACAGAGACTATGAGGATATCGAAATCGAGTGGGACTTAGCCATCACAAATCAACGCAATGCGGAACTGAGACAGCGAAACAGAGTGAAGGAGTTTTTCGCCACGGTCAAGAATATCAAATCCATTTGGGACAAAGATGCTCGTGAATGGATTGCTGTGCTGCCTCACACCATGCGCGGAGAGGCCATTCCCTTGTTCGAAAGCAACATAGACGGAGTCTTGGAAGATTACCAGCTGCATCCCAGCTACAGTTGGTTAACCCAGGGCGTGAACGCCGAGGATCCTGATATCGACTTTCATCAGCTTTCAGACACTGAACTACAGGAGCACCAGAACCGTCTTTTCATACCTCTCGGCCGCCTATTCGTCAACGCAGCGAATGGCAATCATTTTAATGAGCGTGCCCCCCGAAATCATTCCCGCTTGACAAGGTGGACCGGCTACGAAGTGTTCGTCGCTGACGATCTAGGGCTTTGGATCGTCTTTGACGGGCATTCTCTCGCTAGCCACGCTCCACTGTGGTACCCAGTCCCCTGCGGCCTCACGATAGATTTTGAACGCGGAATCGCCTGCCTCCTTCCTTCTTTGAGCGAACTCGAGCATGGTACGTTTGAGAACGCCAGGGCGTCAATGGAGACCACACACCAGACTGGCTTAATGGTAATAAATGAAGTGGAGAAGTCTGACGTGAAGAAGATCGAAGACGAGGTGATCGCTCAGGCTACCGCCCACGTGACTTGGAAAAGGAAACCGAAGGCCGATGTTGGTGAAACTCCGCTCATATTAGCGATCAAATAAGAGAACAAAAACCTGGTGAGGCGGCTCCTCGAAATTGGAGCTGATGTCAACCCTTCGAATAGGCGTGGTCAAATGCCAATCACATTAGCCGTCGCAAAGAGCAACGTCGCTATGGTCGGGCTACTCCTTAAGACCGGCAAAGTAAACATCGACCTTAACACTAGAAACCATCAAACGTTGTTCGAATATGCCTCTCAGATTGCAGACTCTGCCCATCGGAATAGCATTGCCGAGGTGGCCGATTTTGCTGCCGGGCTCGATGGCCTAAGCACAACCCCACAGTTGATCGCGAAGTGGGCTACACAATACCCTTCGTATGCTGTATTAAGGCAGCTCCGGAATTATGCGGTAGAACGTAACTTGAAGTTCAATTCTCATAAGTCTGGCTATTCCGACCGTCGTGGGAAACTACGTGAGTTCAGAAACACGCTCGCCATCAAATTGCTCATCTTAACAGTTACAGGTGTTGGTCCTATCCGCAAGGACGAGCCCAGGGAACCCAGGGAGCTCAGGGAGTCCAGGGAGCAGCAGAATGTGAACTTGTCGGTGTTGGAGCCTGGAACTTCGATCATTGCACGAGATAGGCAAATCGCTTGAAAAGTGTAATTATCTTTCTAATATAGTTTGGCGGTCTTAAACATATACAACTGAACTAGGAACCTTGACGTCGAACCTATCCATGAATCAGGATCGGCCATAGCATCCTCGAGCGCCGAGAATAATCAGCGACTATGTGCCGGCGCGGATGCAATGGTGGAGGAGAGAGGAATCGCGCTGATGGTGGACTAATGCAGCACAGGGAGGGCGTCAATGTGAGCTATCGCATGCTGCGAGCCGCTTGCAGTTCGTTGCACTTGTTCAGAAGTCGCAGGCTAGTCGGGATGGATTCCGCGCATCGTTAGAGATGCTCTGCGGCGGTGGGGTATCGGCCGTCGTCGCTGTGCTGCATGCAGACGCGATGGAAGGTCGACAATGAGGTCTATCGTATGCTGCGCGCCGCTGACAGCTCGTCGTATGCGTTCAGAAGCCACAGGCTGGGCCCAGATCGCATCGTTCGATATTCAGCGGTGGCGGAGGTGGTTGTTGTTGCGGGTCTTCTCTGTGAGATTCAGTCAACGATGCTTCGCAATTTGGGTGTAGAAAGAATTACATTCAGAGGATGTCAGATGTCTCATTGTACAGGCGCTGGCAGGGCATTTCCTCACCATCAGCCCGCAAGTGCACAGCAACTCAACATTAACACCATCTGAAGATATCGAACAGACTCTGAAGTAAGGCTCACATTCTGTCAGACAGATTGGCCAGAATAGCTCTAGATGTCTGTATAGAATCGAATTGAATTGATTGAATGGACAGAATCAACTGCCTAAGAAGTATCTAGAATGCCTCCTAAAATAAGGCCTAAATATGAAGGGAATGGGACCAAGATAGGCCGGAGATTGGCTTAAATTGGCTGATGGACAGCTTGAGGCGCAGGCTGAGGCGCTGGCTGTCTGACAAATTCCGTCGCAGATTGACCAAACAAACGAACTTCGAATGAGCCCATGGGTGGGTGACTAAGGCCAATGCGACAATTTCTGAGTCAGCCCTCCCTGCAAGTGCACAGCAACTCAACATTAGTACCATCTGAAGATGATGAACAGACTCTGAGATAAGGCTCATATTCAAACTCGTTGGCATCATACAGAGATCGTTGGCGGCTTGTCAAAAAGCTACGCGCGCATCGCAATCCTCTAGTTATAAATGCACGATTGAAACCCTGAAGAGATCACTTCATTCTGATAACCCTTGCCCAAATTCATGCTCTTGCCTAACAGAAGGGGCATTGGGTACGGTTTGAGCGGCGATATATTATTATGTCCTTCTTGTACAACTTAAAGTTCAGTAATATCAGAAGCAACGGGCCATAGACCGTGTCACATACCTAAGACTTTCGAACATGGTGGGTGGTCACATGGTTACCGTTTTCCGTCTGAAAGTCCACCGTCAAATGTTCGTTTTTATCTTCTGTTGTTTCGTGGAATGGACCTCTGAAAAGTGTTGAGTCGCTTATGATTCAACATGTGGATGCGGTTACCTGATGGTAGCTTTCTCTACATTCCGCTTCTCAAGCTGCTGGGTCTTATAATGATCCTTTACAGCTGCTTCAGCCACCCCACGCATCCCCGGAGAACTCGTGTATACGCTGTTGCTAGACCAAATGATCGACTTCAATGCTTGCAGAACCTGAGTGGGTCGAAACATGACGAGAACGCGATAGCCAAGTACAGGTACAAAAGGTGCCGCTTAGAAGTGTGAACAAAGAATTCAAAGATAGGAGTTCTGTAGGTTGAGCTTTGTGAGTTCTCTCAGCCTTGCCGTGCGAGATTGAGTCATACGCTCCAAGTCTCCGAAGAGATGCCAAGTCAGAAGCGAGGCGAGCGTTGATCATTTCCACTGGTGACTTTTCTGACTTCCGGTAGAACCAATGAAGAGCAGGGCTACTCCAATATTGGTTTATGCTCCAAGTCGGTCAATTTGACTGCTATGGACCAGCAATGGATTGATTACTAGGAAATTCTGATGAATGAGTAGCTACGAGAACTCTGCAGAAGCTAAATAGGCCTATGCTGAGTAAGCCGCCAAGGAGGACCTACAACGAAATCAGGCTCAGACTAAAGAATTCGTGGCCGATCCAGCAGTAAATTCTACACTTTGGAACACAGAAACTAATACTTAGAAGTACTCAAAATTTCTCAAGATTCTACGTGTTTATTTTGGAATACTCTCGTAGTATTTGCTGATTTTTTTAGAAGTTCCTCTTGCTTTAGTGTAGGTAAAAATTGAGATCGTAATTGAAAAAGGGACTTCACGGGTCGGCCATAACTTTCTTACCCCGGAACCCTCACAAACTGGGCTGCTGTGCTAGGCTTAATTGAGTAGCCTACTTAGACTACTACGAAAGTGTGCTCCCGATTAGTCATAAAGTGCCAAGAGCTGCGGCTATCTATCGACGTTCTCGAGCACTAGAGTAATCGTACATCATGTCAACGGCTACTTTGTGATGCATGCGACCCTTAGTCACTCTCGATCTCTGGGAATTGCCCGCGCCCGCCTTGCTTGCTTTGCTCGTGCTCCGCTGACACGTCCATACTTCACCACTAGCTACTTTGAGCGAAGGTTGTCAGGCTTACTGACAACTCTGGATCTTCCGCATCCCAGGGACACGATTCGATCTCTTACTACGACTGCAGGTGTGCGCCCTGCGATGGCCCAAGGATCCGAGGAAGACCTCGACCGATATCGTCCGGGTGGTTATCATCCTGTGTCTCTTGGAGACATGTTCAACGACAGATATGTAGTCCTACGAAAGCTTGGGTATGGTCAATACTCTACGGTATGGCTTGCACGAGATATAAGGTGAGCGTTTGGTCCTGTCAGCATTATGAACAGATGTATCTAACGTTGCCAAGAGTGAATCGTCACGTTGCAATGAAGATCTTGACAGCCGAATCGTACGGAGGAGAAAAAGATATATATGAACTAAGCATTTTGCGGCATATCAAGACTGCCAATCCAGACCATCCTGGCTACAAACATGTGGTTTGCCTACTTGACGAGTTTCGACATCCAGGACCTCATGGTGTCCATGTCTGCTTGGTTTTTGAGGTGATGGGCGAGGACCTTGTTGCGCTGGCACGCCGGTACTGCGATGAGAAGCTACCTGTTCACCTGGTAAAGCAGGTCGCTAGACAGCTTTTATTGGGGCTAGACTATCTACATCGTTCATGCAAGGTCGTGCATACGGGTCAGTGGTTCCACTTCACAAATTTTGCTTGCTTACCAATTTATATTATCCTCTAGATATCCAACCGCGGAACATAATGATTCAACTTGACGATGCCGAGTCTGTAATACGAGATCATCTAGAGCAGCATCCTCATGAACCGTGTGGCTCCGGCCAAAACCGGCGTTCTACGGCTTGTTACTTCAACTCGGAAGCTCTAACCACGGAAACCCCGCACTCGACTTCTGACATTAACATCAAAATCGTAGATTTTGGCGTTGGTATGTGAGGAGCTGATAAAGTGTACATCCCAAACGCTGAACGAGAGGCTAACATTTAATGACTGTCAAAGCCTCTTGGGTGGATAATCACCTGACTGAACTAATCCAGCCCCCTTCGCTCCGAGCACCAGAAGTTATACTCCGCGCCAATTGGGGCACTAGCGCTGACATATGGAGCGCAGCATGCGTGGTAAGTTCTTCGACATTCAATACTGGCCTTTGATCCAATAGTAACTCCGTAACAAACAGATATTTGAGCTATTGCAAGGCAGGGTGCTATTCAAAGGTCGGCCGGACCCGGATGGTGCATGGACGGCGGAAGAAGATCATCTGGCTCAAATGATGGAGCTTTTCGGTCCTCTTCCCACGGATTTGCTAGCTGAAGGAAGATCTTCAGGGTCGTTTTTCGACATAGACGGTATGCTGGAGCCTCATCCCTTCTCCCTGAGTGGTTACGCTGATCCAGCTGCTACCGCGATTCGTGTTCGTCAGGTAATATGCTACATATCCACCAAATTTATCCCTCTTCCCTTGAGCGAGTAATCAACTTTAAGAGGAACCCGGCTCTTTCTGATGTTGAAGTACCAAGGTTCAAGTCTTTCCTTGAGTCTATGCTGCAGTATCGACCAGAAAACCGGAAGAGTGCTGGAGAAGCAGCGATGGACCCGTGGCTCCGGAACTAATAGTCAGCCGACGGTTTAGTATATGGCATGGCTGAAGACTTCAGTTCGACCGACTAGATTTCGTGCTTTCATAATCCGTGGAGATGATGCCCCCAACAGTAATGTTTACTACACGAAGCAGCTGTCAAGGTAATCCTCGTAGGAGCTATTGCGGTCATTTGCGCCGCGTGCAGTGAAGAACATGGACGAGAAGTCTGTCCCAATGTCGGACCTTCTGCGAAGCGTGGCATGCGTTGCCGATGGTTCCCCAACAAATAAGGAGTTGTATCCATACTCTGTGAAGGAGCTGGTGGGGGAAGAAACGTGGCGATGCAAAGATAGTCAGCGATGCGGACTTCGACAACCTTGTCGGGGATCTTTGCCGGAAAAGGGCTCCCGAGGGGAAAGGGAACCATTGAGTCGGCCCACGATTGTCGAAGAGAAATCTGCCGGAGGGAGCGGTCGTAGTACGAGCGACTTTCTTACATTGGCAACCTAAGACGCGCTGGGATGGGGTTGGGGTTGGGACACGCTCTGGGTAGATCGCTGGAGTCGCATGAGTTCTACACCGTTCCATCGTGATGATCATATCATCCTATGCTATCTGAAAGCCATGTTGTATATGAATGCAAGGCCCCGCGGGAGCTCACCTCGGCTCACCTGAAAGCAGCCGCTGCTCATCTTCGAGCCTTGACGGGGAAGGGGAAGAAATGTTTTCGTGATCATGGCTAGTAGTAGGGTAGATCGTAATCTATCTACTTTCCCAAAGTACGATAAGCAAAACGACTTCGTGATCTCTCTCAACCCCATCGTCTTCAAACTCAAAAACACGCTCCCATACAATTCGATTGCACCGAACCTCAGCTACTCACCATGCCACCTACCTAAACCTGGTCCCGGGGTACCACATAAGGACCACGCCCAGGCCGCGGAAACTGCGGACTCCCATCGTCGCTCCAAGTAAACCTCTGCGCCCCAATCCTTCTCGCCCCCCAACCCGTCTCCGTCTCCATCGGACCCATCATCCCATGA
>JAABUK010008549.1_pt1 | contig 14305 bp, 7 predicted proteins | sample 5559141 | NCBI WGS metagenome assembly JAABUK01 (sample SAMN10711869, study PRJNA513367) | rock metagenome | isolation source: Antarctica rocks | place: Antarctica: Victoria Land, Pudding Butte nord | collected 2016-01-03
TCCCCATAGCCTGCACTGGCGGCCCGCGGCTCAGTTCAACGCGCTTCTTTACGCCATCCCGGCACCGTCCGCGCCGCACGGGGCAGCTGTCGTGCCAGGGATGGCGTAAAGAACGTTATCCATTGCATGCAGCAAACAGGGGGTCTAACGCGGGGAATGACTTTGCGTGCAATACCAGCGTCTTGGCCTGTCTCATGTCATCGGGACCGTGCTGGATCGGGGGTTGGTCGCAATGCCTACCTCGACCCATAACATTGCGTGTAAGCCGCTATCGTACGTTTCCGCGTCGTTGAGCCTTCCGATTCAAGGCTGCGTGGAGCGGCTGTGCGAACATGAACATTGTTGCCGGCCCGGCGGCGTCAAGGCCGGCGTGGGCGGGTTGAAGGAACGGTGCCGGGGCGGGGTGGCGGGGCTGTTCCGGGCTGGGGCGCGGTGCCTGCGGCGGTGCGGGGTGCGGTGGGGCAACGGAGACCGACCCGCCGTTAGAACCATCCAGCTTACGTCAACAATGACCCGACACCCTCATCCGTGCGACGGGCCGAGGAAGCCTGCTTAGTTTCGGCGGAGAGGGCAGCTACTCCACCACCACCCGCACCTGACGCGAAGCAGCGTCCTGCAGCGGCAGGCGGACCTGGAAGCGGTGCAGGCCCGGGCGCATCGGCCATAGGAACGGCTGGTCCGGGTGGGCGACGGCGGCAGGCTCACCGTCCACCAGCCAGACGACCTGCTCGACGGGCGGCACGACGGTGGCGCGCAGCGCCAGGCGTTGCAGGGCCGGCGGGGCGTCGGGGTTGCGCCAGACGTAGGCGTCCGGCTGCGGCTCGGTGATGGCCAGGTGCGGGACCGGCGTCGAGGAGGCCGTGGCGCCGGGGCGGACCCACTCGGTCAGGTGCTGGCTGCACGCGCCGGGACGTCCGGTGCCGGTGCATAGCTCGGAGGCGCCCCGGCCCGCCGGGGCGTCGAAGGCGCCGGCCAGCAGGTCCGTGCGGCCGGCGCCGTGTAGGTCCAGCAGCACCGCCTGCGCCAGCCGTGCCGCGGCCCGCGCGCCGCTCAGCCCCGCCATCGGCCCGGCGTCGGGCCGTCCGGCCCAGACGCCCACGATGTAGCGGGACGACCAGGCGACGGTCCAGGAGTCCCGGTACTGCTGCGAGGTGCCGGTCTTGAGCGCCACGGCGAAGGGATACTCGCTGGGGCCATAGCGCGGGAAGCTGGGTAGCCGGGCCATCGGGTCGCTGAGGAACGCTGCCACCAGCCGGGCTGAGTCGCGGGAGAACAGGCGCATGGGCGGCCCGGCGGGCTGGTCCTGCAGCCATGCCAGGTCCCGCAGCATCCCGTCGTTGGCCAGCGCGCCATAGGCCCGCACCAGCCAGTCCAGCCGTGTCGGCAGCGCGCCCACCGCCAGGCCCAGCCCGTAGCTCCGGGCCGGGCCGGCGTCGCGGTGCAGCCCGGCGCGGCGCAGCATGTCGAAGCCTCGTTTCAGCCCGATATGCGCCAGCAGGGTTGCGGCCGGGACGTTGCGGGAGTTGGCGAGGGCCTGGCGCGGCAGCAGCGGGCCGAGATAGTCGCCATCGGCGTTGGCGATGCCGCCTGCGCCCTCCGGCGCGTCCGCCATCACGTCGGACGGCGACAGCGTGCCGTCGTCCAGCGCCAGGGCGTATAGGAACGGTTTCAAGGTGCTGCCCGGTGAACGCGATGCGGCGCTGTAATCCATGGCGCCGCCGGGTCGCGTCGCCCAGCCGGCGGAGGCGGCGTCGGCCAGGACCTCCCCGGTATCGCGCCGGACGACCATGACGGCGGCCTGCTGCGCTCCGGCCGTGCGCCAAACGGCAAGGTGGAGGCGGAGGTGGCGCATGGCGTCGGCCTGCACACGCAGGTCCAGCGTGGCGTGCAGGCGGGGGTCGGCGGGATCGGCCGCTGCCTCGCGGGCCAGGCGTTCCAGCCGGAGGGCGGCTTGCAGGGCGTTGTCCGGACGGCGTGGGGCAGGAACGGGGCGCAGGTTCGCCAGGTCACGCCGGGCTTGGCTGAGGTCCAGCGGCAGCAGCGCCAAGGCGCGGTCGGCGCGCCGGGCGGCGCGGGCCAGGCCGGCGGGCTGGCGGGGGTTGGCGAGCGCCGGGGCCTGCTGGATGGCGGCCAGCAGCGCGGCTTCCGCCCAGCCCAGGTCGGCGGCGGGCTTGTCGAAGTACCAGCGTGCGGCATGGCCGATGCCGTGGCTGCCCGAGCCGTAGGGTGCCAGGCGCAGGTATCGCGCCAGCACGGCATCGCGGCCGTAGCGCGCGGTCAGGGCGAGGGCGGTGCCGGCCTCGACCAGCTTTGCCCAGGCAGTGCGTGGGCGGGGGTGCTGCAGGCGGGCGACCTGCATGGCGATGGTCGAGGCGCCGGACCGGCCGCCGTGCAGGCGGGACCAGGCTGCGCGGGCGACGGCGACGGGATCAACGCCGGGGTGCTGCCAGAAGCGCCGGTCCTCCAGCGCCAGGGTCGCGGCGATGACGCGGGGCGGGGGCGGGGTGGTCCAGTAGCCGTACTCCGTCCGGCCCTGCGCGACGTGGCCGGCCTGGGTTAGGAATGCGCCGGAGCGGTCGAGGATGATGGGGGTCGGGTCGGGGGCTTGCAGGTGGGCGTCTTGGGCGACCTCTGCAGCGAGGAGGGCGAGGGGGGTTAGCAATAGGAACAGCACAATCGTTCGTCTCCCTCTCTCTCCGGGAGAGGGTCGGGGTGAGGGAGGCCGGGCAGCGCTATCTGCGCCAGTGGAAGCGTGATCGTCCTTCATGGGCTGAGGCCGGCGCTTGCAGCTTCCCTCACCCCGGCCCTCTCCCGGAGGGAGAGGGAGCAGGGGCAGGGGCGATGATGATGCGTTGGCCGGCTGTGCTGCCGTCCGTGCCGGGGCGGTATAGCATCTCGGCCGTTGCTGGCGGCTGGGTGTAGGTGCCGGGGAGGGTGGCGCGCAGGCGGTGGCGGACGGTGACGGTGCCGCGGGGCAGGGACAGCCAGACCTGCAGCACCTCGTCGTCGCCGAACGACGCATATGTCGGCGGTAGGGTCGGGCCGGCGCTGGGCGCGGCCTCGGCCGGGGCGGTGGCGAGGTTGGGGTTCAGCGGCTCCAGCCCGGCCGCGAGCGGCAGGCGGAGGGCGACGTGGGCGCGGTCCTCGGGCGTCGCCAGCTCGTCCGTCTCCTCGATCACGTCGCCCACTTGCAGATGAAGCGACCCATCGGGTCCAGGGTCCAGGCGGGCCAGCGGGCCGGTGGCGGGCACGCGATACAGGGTGCGGGTGAGGATGAAGCCGTTTTGCACGGCCCGGGCCTCGGCGCCGGGCTGGGCGGGGGTCCAGTCGGTGCCGGCCAGCACGGCGATGCCCGGCCTGGCCCGTACGCGGGCGGCGCCGGGCTGGGTGCCGCGCGCCTGGGCCAGCGGGTGGGCACGGTCGAGCGTGGCGGACCGGGTTGCGCCGGGCAGACCCAGGACGACGGGGACGGGCTGGGGCGGTGCTTCCCACGCCGCTGCCAGGGCGCGCAGGGCGGCGGCAGTGGCGTCCGTGGTGCCCCAGCCCTGGCCGCTGGCCAACCCCAGCAGCCCGGTCCGCAGCACGCCGTTGCGCGGGTCGTCCGGCGCGGCCGTCGTGGCGGCGGCCAGCACGTCCGCCAGGCTGCGCGTTTCGGACGGCAGGATCAGGGCGCTGCCGCCGATGTCCGCCAAGCCCGCATAGACCGGCTGCCCGTTGCGGGACAGCAGGTTGACGCGGGACCACAGGGTTTCCATCACCGTGCCCAGCAGCCGCTGATCGGCGTCCGGCAGGCGGGACAGCGCGAGGGCCACCTGGGCCACGGACTCGGTCGGCATCGGCAGGACGCGAGCGGCCAGCTCGCGCGCATGCTCGGGCGACGCCTTGCCGCCATCGGCCAGGGCCAGCAGGGCGGCCACGCGCTCGCGATATTGCTCGCCGGACAGCAGCCGCGGGTAGTCGGAGCGCAGGGCGGCGGTCAGCACCGTCGCCATGCGGTCCAGCATCGCCTTGTCCACCGGCTGCCCGGCGCGTCCGACGGCGACCATCAGGCGGTAGGCGCCCGCGGTCAGCCAGACGGAGCCGCGGCTGCGCGGCCAGAACGCCACCAGCCCGTCGTCGTCCGTCGCCTGGCGGATCGCCTGCACCGCCGCCGCCACGTCGCCGGCCAGGCGCTCCCGCAGCCCGGCGGCGTCCAGCAGCGGCGTGAACGGCAGCAGCGCGACCTCTGCCGACGCCAGGGCCATGCGCTGCTCGGTGCCGCCATAGGGGGATTGCAGCAGCAGGTCGAGGCCGCTGACCAGCCGCACCACCGCAGGATCGGTGGCGGCGGTCAGGGTGCGGACGTAGGACGCCGGGCGCACCGGGTCGGCGATGGCCGGGATGTCGAGGGTGCCGGTGGGGCCGACCAGCAACAGGTCGCGCCGGTGCAGCGCCGGGCGGTCCGGGCGGATCGGCAGGTCCACCTGCACGCCGTCGCTGACCCGGTCGGCGGTGCGTTGCAGCAGGATGCGGACCCGGGCGGTGACGGTGCCCGGCGCGGGGTCCGGCACCGTCACCGTGTAGTCAATGCGCGCCGGGCGGCCATCGGCCCAGGCGAACGCCTGCTCGGCGGCGCCCTGCACGGCCAGGCCCTCCAGCGAGATCACGGCCCGGCCGGCGCCGCCCGGCCCCTCGACGATGCGGCCGATCAGCCCGGCCTGGAAGCTGTCGCCGGGCCGCACGAAGCGCGGCAGGGCGGGCTGCGCGACGACGGGCTGGCGCACCTTGACCTGGCCGGTGCCGTAGCCGAAGCGGTCGGGGCCGCTGACCGCCTTGGCGCGCAGCATGAACACCGTCAGCGTGTCCGGCAGCTTCACATGCACCCGCGCCGTGCCGTCCGCGCCGAACCGCACGCGCGGCTCGTACAGCGGAACCGGCGTGAAGTTCTTGCGGACGGAGATGTTCTCCATGCCGAGGTCGCCGGCCTCGTCGCCGGCCTCGTCGCCGCCCGGCGTCTCGTTCAGCGGGATCACGCCGAAGGCCAGGCCGCGGGTGTCACGGGCGGCGACGCGCACCGGGCGGTCCACCAGGAACGGCGGCAGCGGGTCCAGCGGCGCTTCCTTGGCGAGCGCCAGCACGGCCTGGTCCACCATCCAGACCGTGGCTTCCCCGGCCACAGGGCGGCCGGCGCCGTCGGCCAGGTGCAGCACCATGTCGAACTCCTCCGCCGGGCGGGCCTGGGCGGGGGCGTCGAAGGCGACGGTCAGGCGGTTCTCGATGGGCGTCACGGCCAGCAGCTTGGTCGCTGCGAGCGTGACGGGCTTGCCCTGGTCGAACGGGGCGCCGGACGGCCCGGGGCCGGGCAGGCGCCCGCGCATCAGCAGGACGGGACGGCCAAGTGCGGCGCCTGCGCCTTGCGGATCGGCACCGACAGCCGACCGAAGCCGTTGGCGACGTCGAACCACTCGTAGCGGAAGCGGCCCTCCGGCTCCTCGATCACGGCCAGGGCGCGGGCGGCCTGGAATGGGCTTTGCAGCAGCAGCGCGGCGGTTTCGCCGGGGGCGTACTCGGGCTTGTCCGGGGTCAGCGTCACTGTCTGCGCCGGCGGGCGGGACCAGGTGACGGGGGTGTCGCCGGACATGAACAGGTCCACGCGCACGACCTGGCGGCGGCCGGCCTTATCCTCCGCCTCAAGCTCCACGACATAGACGCCGGCATCCCGCACGTCGAAGTGCAGCGGCAGGGGCGCGGCGCCGCTGACCAGGCTGCGTTCCTCGACCGTTTCGTCCAGCACCTCGGTCTTGTACTTGGCCGATCCTTGCGCGAAGTCGCTGGCCTGCAAGGTGCTGTTCCAGTTGCGGCGCACCAGGCGGACGCGCATGGGGAGGTCCGGCAGCTCCTTTCCGTCGGCGTCCAGCGCGACCACCTCCGGCTCGATGGCTCCGGCCTGCGGCAGGTAGCGCGGCACCTTCACGCCCAGCACGAAGGGCGGCAGGGCCGGGATGCGCTGGGTGCTGCGGACCTGCATGTCGTCGTCGCCGGTGACGGTGGCCTCGACCAGGTACTGCCGGGGCTGCGCCGTCGGCTCGATGGTGGGGTCGAGCGCCAGGGAGGCGCCGCCGGCCGTGTCGGTCTTGGCCTCGCGGTTCAGCACCGGGGTGGAGCGGAAGGCGGCGTCGCCGGAGTAGCGGCTGTCGCTGGAGAACAGGAAGCCGTCGCGCCGAGCATCGTTTCCGGCGGCTCCGGGCGGCGTCCAGGCCAGGGGGAACTGCGTCACGCGCCAGGTGACGGGACGGTCGGACAGCAGGCCGCCGGCGAAGAAGCGGGCCAGCAGGTTGACGCTGAACGGGGCGTCCAGCGCCGCCTTGGCCGGACCGGCCAGCACGACCTCGAAGGTCGGCAGGCGGTAAGCCTCCCTCTTGACGGTGATGGAGCCGCAGGCTTCGCCGTCCTTGGGTTCGTACTTGATGGCGTAGTCGCCGGTCGGCTCGGTCTTTTCCGCAAAGCGGACGTGGAAGCCGCCCACGTCGTCCAGCGTCACCGGCAGGCGCCATTCCTGGTCGTTGGGGGCGGTCACGACGACTTCGCCGGTGCCGGACGCGAAGGCCAGGGTGCCGCCGCGCCAGCGCCGGATCATGCCGGCCACCAGGATCGGCTCGTCCGGCCGGTAGATCGGGCGTTCCGTGAAGACGTGGCACAGCAGGCGGGCCGGGTCGCCGCGGCTGGGGAAGTTGGTGGCGATCCAGGACAGCCATGGCTCGCTGCTGGCCTGCCAGCGGTCGCCGGCATAGACCTGGGGGCCGCGGCCCGGCTCCAGCACCAGGGTGTCGGCGCCCTTGGCCACGACGAAGCGGCGCGGCTGCACGGTGCCGCGCAACGGCGCCGCCAGGGTCCAGGACCCGTCCGGGGCGGTGCTGCCGCGGGCCAGGGTGGTGAACTCGGTCGTGCCGTCGCCGCAGTTGAGCAGGCCCTCGATCCGGACCTCGGCCGCCTCGACCGGGCGGGCCGTCGCCAGGGAGGTGACGACGAAGCGCACGCGGTCGGCGTCCTCCACCGTCGTCAGCACCAGGTCCGTGACCTGCACGCGCATCCATCGCCTGGCTTCGCCGTCGGTGGTGCGGAGGCCGACCAGGTAGGTGCCGGGCTGGCCCTCGCCGCTGATGCGGGACAGATGCGGCTGCAGGTCGAGGCCGAACTTCGCGTTCACCCCGCCACGGCGGATCGGCAGGTCCACCAGGGCGGACACGGCGGGGGTGCCCAGCGCCTGCACCCGGGCGGCCATGGCGTCGGCGGAGATCGGGCCGGGGTCGGTCCAGGCGTCCGGTTCCCGCCCCGGCAGCGGCGGGGCGCGTCCGTCCTGCGTCTGCAAGGGCTGGCGCGGGAAGGGCCAGAAGTCGCGGGACAGCGGATCAATGGCGTGGATGCGGATGTCGGCGCGGTCGTAGCCCTGGCCGCGCAACGGCACCATCTGCGGGCCGAACCGCTCGGTGATGCCCTGGGCGGCGTCCCATGCCAGGGCGGGCTGGCCGGGCGCGAAGCTGAAGCGGGTGCGCGTCGCCGCCGCCAGGCTGCGCCCGCGCTTGTCCAGCAGGGCGCCCGGGGCGACGGCGATCTCGTATGGCGTGTCGGCGGCGAAGCGGGCGGTGACGCGCAGCTCGCGCCCGCGGGCGGCAACGGCCAGGTCGTCCACCGGCGGGAAAATGCGGAGGGCGTCGCGCGCCTGCACGATGTCCGGCGCCTCGGGATCGGCGTTCATCTGCAGGACCAGGGTGCGCGGGCCGGGGTCGGCGGTGTCCGGCGTGCAGCGCACGGCGGCGTCCCGGGTCTCATGGGCGTAGCCCCCGCCGCAGTAGGCGTCGGTCAGGGCGAACGGCGCGGCGCTGCGGATGCGGGCCTCGAAGATCGGGTCGTCCAGGCCGGGCTGGTCGGACAGGCGCAGGCGGACGATGGCGACGCGGCCGTCCGGGACGGGCCGGCGCAGCACCAGCAGGTAGGTCTGCCGGTCGGACGGGCCGGCGCGCTCGGCGGCGCGCAGGTCGAAGTCTGAGGCGGCCAGCGGCTGCGCGCCGGCGTCCGTGAGGCCCGGGGCGGGCCGCAGCTCTATCGTCAGGGCGCGGAGCAGGGCGGCGGGGTCCACCGGCTCGGTGAAGGTCAGCGCCAGGGTGTCCAGGTCGGGCTGCCCGGCGTCGCTGTCGGCCGGGCCGGTGGCGACGGGGACCGGCAGCAGCGGGACCAGGCGCGTCGTGCCGCTGCCGCCGCTGTCGCCGGATAGCGTGACGCGAACGGGCGCCAGGGCGAGCCACGGCTCGGCGGGACGGAACTGCAGGGTGCGCGGGCCGAGCCAGGTCCAGGGGCCGGGCTGCGGCGGGTCCAGCCGCACCAGGCGGTCCGGCGCGTCCTCCGGGCCGCCAGCGGCGGGGCCGGCATCGGTGGGGAACAGGACCGTTATGGCGTCCCACCGGCGCAGGAAACGGTCCGGCACGATGCGGGCGCCGTCCGCCCGGCGGAGCTGGTCCAGTATCGGCGGCACCAGCGGCGGCGGCGCCTGCGTCTGCGCCAGGGCCGGGGCGGTCAGCAGCAGAAGGGCGAGCAGGGCGCGGATCATGGGGCGGCACCGGCTGAACGGGCCATCGCCGGTCCTGCAACGCACCTGGCACTGCGGGAAACGGAGCGATGCGGCAAGCTTGGGGCCGCCGGAGCCGGTGCCGGGGCTTGCGGCCCCTGGGTCGCCTCGCCGCGAGCGGCTCGCGATGACGGTGGGATGCAGGCGGCTGTCATCGAGGGGATCATGGGGCAGGGTCCTTCGGCGCGAGGCCGACCAGTTCCAGGTAGGTGCGCGCGACCTCGGGCGGGGGGCCGGACGGGCGCGGGGCGATGCCGACGACCGCGGGGCGGATGACTGCGGGCGGCGCGTCGGCGGGCAGCCGGGCTTCCAGCAGGTAGCGGCCGGCAGGCAGGCGGCGGAGCAGGGCGGCGCCTTCTCCCAGCAGGGCGCCATCGGCGTCCAGCAGGCGCACCTCGGCGCGGTCGGGGTCGGCGCCCACGCCCACGCCCACGTCGGCCGCTCGCGCCAGTTGGAACGCGAACACCGCGGCGTCGCCGGGCGCCAGGGCGACGGCGGCGCCCAGGCCATCGGCGATGGGCGTGACCGGGTCCGCCGTCAGCTCCAGGGTGCCGGACAACGGGCCGTCATGCGGGCTGTCCACGCGCAGCACCGACGCGCCGGCCATGTAGCGGCTGAGCGCGGCCCCAGCGGGGTAGAGCGTCGGCGCTGCATCGCCCAGCGTGAGGATGACCGGGACCGTCGTGCGGGCGTGCAGCAGCACCGGAGCGTCCACCGGCAGCGTCAGCGCCATGGCGGGGCCGGCCAGGGCGACTTGCGCCGGCATATCCTGCGGTTGCGGATCGGCGGGCGGCCATGCCGGCACGCCGGGCACCTCCAGCCAAGCCGCTACCGGGCCTGGCGCATAGGTGACGGTCAGGCGGCCCGGCCCGGCCAGGATGCCGCCTCCCAGCAGCACCCGGCCGTCGCTCCCGACGAACATCGCCTGCGCGTCGCCGGCCAGGCGCAGGCGGGCGCCTGACGGCGCCTCAACTGGCAGGTCGAACGAGCCGGCGGCGCCGAAGAAGCGCTTCACGACCATGCCGGGCCGCAGCGGCGGGGCCGGCGGGCCAGGGGTCCAGGCGACGGAGGCCGGGGCAGGCTGCAGGCCGGTGTTCAGCAGCACCAGGCCGGTGCCGCCGCCGGGCAGGGACCGGGCCACGGTGCCGCCGCCCGCCCACACCACCGCGCCGTCCAGGGCGGCGGCGGTCCCCGGGGCAAGGACGAGATCGGTGCGCCGCTCCCCGTCCGGCAGGGTCAGGAACAGGGCGGAGCGCGGCGGCAGCACCACCGACAGCGGCGCTTCAGCGCGCCGGGCCGGCAGGGCCGCGAGGTCAAGCGCCGTCACCCGCGGACGCAGCACGCCGCCGCCTCCCGCGTTCCAGATGCGCACCGGCTGCGCGCCGGGCGCCAGCGCGCTGCCGGGGGCGATGCCCATGCCGCCCCCGGCGTCTAGGCCGGGCTGCCCCAGGCCGCTTTCCGCTAGCCAGACGCGGGTGGCGCCTGCTGGCGGGGCCGGGGCGGACAGGTGCGCGGCACCGCCAGCAGGGACGGGCACTGCCAGGCTCTCGCCCGGCACGGCGCGGACAACTGAGGCTTGCAGGGTGCCTGCAGCCGGGGTGACGACCCAGACCGTATCGCCCTGCGGCACGGCGATCCCCTCGTCGGGCGCAGCGAGGGGGTGGCCCGGCCAGCCGGACCGGCGATACGGCGTCCAGGCGGGCACGGGCCACGGCGACGGGAGACGCAGCGCCCTCGACAATGCGGGGCGCCAGGGCATCCAGGGCCGTGGCGGGCGGGTCCAGGGCAACGACGGCGGCCTGGATCGGCAGGGTGCCGCTGTCCACCGCCCAGACCGACACGCGCCAGGGCGCGGCATCGTCGTCCGCCGGGACGGCGGCGATGGGGGCGGTGCCCTCTTCGAGGACGATGGTGTCCCAGGCGTCGCCATGCCGGCGCTCGATGGCCAGGATGACGGCGGTGCTGGACCGGGCGGTGGCCAGCAGCAGCGTGCCGGGGTCGGGCTGGGGGAGCGTCAGGCGATGCACCCCGCCCCCGGCCAGGGGGACGGCGCTGGAAGGGGCAGGGATCGGGGCGCGGGCCTCGGGCAGGGCCAGGGCAAGCTCGACCTTCGGCGCGTCGGCGCTGGCGTCGGCGGTGCGGCTATTGCCGCCGTCGCCGGTTTCGCGCTCCGGCGTTTGGGCGCCTACCTCATCCGAACCCCCGGCGGAGGGGTCATTGCCGGTCGAGGCGGATGGGCGGAGGCTCGGGACCGCAACGCCGGCCAGGCCCGGCGGCACGGCGGGGGCGAGGTCCAGGCGGTAGGACCCGGCGGGCAGCGGGCGGGACACCGCGATGTTCCAATCCGCCCCGCGTGCGCCGTATCGCCCGATCACCGCACCGCCGCCGTCGCGCAGCACCGCCTTGACCGGCAGCGGGCCGAAGCTGGTGAGGCTGACCACGCCGGCTTCGGCCAGCGTGAACGGCACCTGGGAAGTGGGGGCCACCTGCCGGGGAACGCCGGGCTGCAGCTCCGCCATGCACAGCGATACGGTGTAGTCCAGGCGGTCGTTGCGGCCGAGGCTGGTTGCCTCCAGCCGGTAGCGGCCCGGCTCCAGACGGCCGCGGAACGGGACAGGGCCGACCAGGCGCAGCACGGGGCGCTCCGTGCCCTCGCGCCTCAGGTCGGCGACCATGCCGTCGGTGATGCGGAGCGTGGCGTCGGCCGCGCCGCGCAGGGCGAAGGTCCAGGCGTCGGGCGTGCGCGGGTCGTCGCGGCCGGCGGGTTCGCGCCAGGTTGCCTGGGCGGCAGCCTCCGGCGTGAGGGGGTGCGGGCAGTGGCCGGTGAACTCGGGCGCGGGCAGCACCCGTTGCAGGCGGGCCAGCACGCGGGCGTCCACCGCTTCCGGTGCGACCAGCAGGCGCAGGCGTCCGGCGGGCAGGTCGCGCTCCAGCTCCTGCAACGGGCCGGGGGTGGTCAGCGGCCAGCCCTCCGCGTCGTCCAGCCGGGCATTGAAGCTGCGGCCCTGGCCGAGCAGCTCCAGGCGGTAGCGGCCGGGTTCGGCGACCTCCACGGGGATGGCCAGGCCGGCGCCGGCGGGCAGGGCGGCGCGCACGGTGCCGCCGGGCAGCAGGGCCGGGGTGTCGAGCAGGGTGGCAGGAGCGACGCGTACGCCCAGGTGCCCGGCGGACTCCTTGGCCGTCACCCGCACGCGGTAGCGCCCGGCGCGCAGCCAGCGTTGCAGCAGGGCGTTGCCGCCGGGTCCGTTGGCCTCGGCCCTGTCAAGGCTGGGCACGAAGGCGGTGCCGACCGCGGCGGCGGTGTGCAGGCGGCCGGTGGTCTCGATGCGATGCAGGCCGCCCTCGGGCACCTGAAGGTCGAAGCTGCGGGAGGCGCCTTCGTTCAGGTCCAGGAAGCGCGGGGTGGCAGGGTCTAGCACCGCCTCCACCGCCCGCATGGGAACGGCGGGGATATCGGGCCGGCGGACAAGGGGAGCGCGCCAGGCCAGGACCACGGTGCGCGGGCGGTCCGGGGGGGCAGCAGCACGTCGCCGGTGCCGTCCGCGTCGGGGGTGAAGGGGATGGCCAGGTCGCCCACCGCCGGGTCGGCCACGGCCAGGGTGCCGCCGGGGGCGACCTGGACGGGGGGTAGTGGGTCAGTTTGAACTGTCCTGAATAAAGTCCTAGCGGTTGTGCTCTCCACAGGTCCGCATAGTGGTGTAGTGTGGACCCATGACGATGAAGCGCACGCCCCGCCCCCGCGACCCGATCCAGCTTGGCAAGCTCATGGTGGATATCATGACCAGCCAAGTGCCGGATGCGGTGGACGATGGGAAGGATGCCGCCGTAGTAGAACGAGGCAAGTCTGGCGGCCTTAAAGGAGGCGTTTCCCGGGCGGCTTCGCTTGATCCTCAAAAGCGCCGCGAGATTGCTCAAAAAGCGGCAGACGCACGATGGGCGAAGAAACCGCAGTAGGAAGCGTGATAAGTATGTCTGTAATGGGCTGCACGATCATCTTTGCTATTGAAGGGGTCAGTTTGCTCAAGGCCCATTCGGCGCACATCGCTTGCCACAAGCTATCCCCGGTCAACACCAAGCGGGAGGCTGCGGTTCTGATCCAATCGTGGTGATCCGTGAGCGTCATCGCTTGAGAGCAGGCATCTGCTACTTCGGCATAATCTCGTCCTGTTCGTGCTGGGATGCCCAGCCATCCTGCTTCCTGTAAATCGCCGAACACAACCCGTTCGGGTGCATCTCCGCCAGGCAATAGGATGCATCCTGGTGCGTCCGATTGATCGCCATCAAGGAATACACAAGATGGTCGAGGGAAACGATCCTGCAAAACCATAGTACCCAGCGCGCGGCCAACATTAGCTGCGCCATAAGCTACCATCGAACAACGATCAATTAGTCCTTTGGTCGATGCGACTATAATCTCTCTCAGAAAGCTCCGTGCCCGGTCATCCTCAACATATAATTCGCATTCCGGATGTGGATACTCATCCATTTTGGTCATTGCAAATTCCGGGCTGACGCCGGTCATCACGTGACGTCCGCTCTGGCCTTGCATAAGATACAGCCGAGCGTCCAATGGAAGCTCGGCCATTATGTAAGGAGAATGAGTAGATAAGATGATTTGAAGGTCTCTTTCCCGGCATAGCTCGGCTAAGGGACCGTTATAAAGTAACCGCGCTACTTTTCAAAACATTATCAAGCTATTTCAACCGTTTGATATTAGCAAGAGGCGCGATTATTTTATAACGACCCCTAAGTCTCTAATCAAACGACGTTGCGCCCGTGGGTGCAATGAAGTTTCAATTTCATCAATTATGACAAGACCATACTGATTTGGATCGACTCGGATAAATTCGGCAATCGTGGTTTCACCACTTCCCGAATGGTAGCCTGAATAAGTTAATCCGCGTTGACTAAGGACCGGCACCAGCCTCTTGGCATCGGCATCCGTAACTGCCATTCTTGCACTCTCGAAATCCCATCCCATGATCTGGCTGAACCGAGCCAAACGTTCCTTGTCGAAGTGAGTAGCTGAAGTTTCCCTCATTGCATCCTTAGCAAGCTTTGAATAGCCCACTCTTGCTGCAATCGGCTGGATACGGCGAAGATCAATGTAGTTTACGTTTCTTTCGGGGCGTTCGGGATTTCCCCTCCAGCGTTCTCCTGGCTTGCGAACGCTGTCCTCATAGGTCCTACCACCTTGACGGACTGAGAATCTGATTTCAGCATCCTTTACGTTTTCCCATATGGTCTTTGGGAAGAAGTCAGATGCAAACCAGCCCTCCTCGGTTTGGGAGGTTCCTTTAGGCCGGTAAACCGACGCAGCGCTCTGCAAGATTGTACTCTTCCCGGAACCGTTCTCACCGACGATTGCCATGATGGGGAACTTGAACGGAATCCGCTGTCCGGCCCATCCACGTAGATTATCTATCTCAAGCCACTCCAAACGCTGCGGCCAGCCTGTATTCTGCTGCCACTTGGCTTGTAGCCGGCGCATCTCTCGACTGTTGCTCAAGGCGGTCCTCCAACGTCGCGGCTGCCGGGGCTGACCGTCTTTCAAGACGGGTTCCTACCGGGACAACACCCTAAGCAGGCTTCCCCGGTCTGTCTTACGGATGGTAGCGTCGGGTTATCGTTGGCGTTTGCTGGGTGATGGTCATGGCGGGTCGGTCTTCTTTGGTTGCGACGGCTGAGCAAGAGGCTGAGTTG
>JAABUK010008550.1_pt1 | contig 14304 bp, 24 predicted proteins | sample 5559141 | NCBI WGS metagenome assembly JAABUK01 (sample SAMN10711869, study PRJNA513367) | rock metagenome | isolation source: Antarctica rocks | place: Antarctica: Victoria Land, Pudding Butte nord | collected 2016-01-03
CGGCAATGTATGACACCTGATCACAGTTTGCTAGTGAATGACACGAGCATTCACAATCACACACATGGACAAAATGAGATGAACCCACCTTCACAGCAAAATGCTCTCCATTGGCTATGGCCTCATAAACAGTGGCGTTATGACCCTGGCCAAGCACACGCACTGGAGAGTACAACCTTGAGAGGTTCAGAAAAGGCGTTGCATACCCAAGAAAGTCACTTGGAGCTCGTAGAAGCTTTATCAACAGGCTGAACCCACCTACACCCCAACATCATGCACTTAATTGCAGCTACGGTTGACATGTGGCATTGCAAGTTATTTCCGCAACTTGCTGGACATAAATGCATTCAACGCTCTAGGCAATGCCGATGGCAATGCGCCTGCCATGTCGTGTTGGGGCACAAGATGCAGCACAGTGCCACAAGCACTCCTGTGCAAGATGCACCTCATTTTGGGACTTGTCAATGAATGATATGATGACACTACTAACCTTGGTTCATGTACACGACTTGACTGCGGTGAGTTGCATCTCTGGCAAGAGCGCAATGAAACACAATTACAGCCTGCAGGTTTGTCAAAGCTCCATACACATGAGTGCGATCTGGGTGACGCTTCAACAACTGTTGCAGGTACATTATCATCTTGCCAATGTGTGCAGCATCCTCTATGGACCCAGTCAGCACCTCCACAAAGGTCAAGAGAGACAAGGCTCCTGGCAGCAACCTGGCAGCACCACAGCATCTTCAGGCATGTTACTGATTCCAGCGCCACCTAAACCTTCAAGAACATGCTGGACTGATTCAAGCAAGTGCATGTTGTGCAACATAGCCTCGTTCACCTGCCTTTCAAACATCAAGCACACAATGCTGAGGCAGACGCAGCCCAAGATACGCTAGTTCAGGCTGCACAATGCCCAAGTCCAATCCCTTGGCAACACGTGTGTAGCTGATATGGTCAGGGATCTGCCTCACAGGAGGTGTCAGCAGGCTCACACCTTGATCAACGACGACTATGTCAGGCTTCAGATGCCCAATAGTGTCTATATTGTGGCTGTTCATGACATTTCTTAAAAACCACCTAAAATGTTGAGCAGCGATTGACATCACTGACAGTTGCACCAAGAGCCTTGGCAAGAGCTTGATGCAATCGCGGAATATGCACATTGTTATCCTTGGCCGATGAGTCAATGGTTGCAAAGTCTTCTGGACAACCATTGATGCTGTTCTTTAAATCAAAGGGTTCCAGCAGGTGAGGGTCAGAAACCAGGGTCAGGTCGGGGATTGCGTTCTGCGCAATGTGCGTGTACCTGATCTCCTCTGACACTGCAAAAGGCATCAGCATGACCTCAGGGCATGGCAACAGCATGTGAACAGCATGTGGACAGCAAACGAGCAACTCACCAGTGGACATAGGGCTATGACTGATATCGAGTATGCGGACTTTGGCTACTTGCTTCGGGTACATCACTTCGCGTGTAGAAAGAGTTTCAGTACCTGCAGCATCAACCAAACTATGGTAGTCAAATACTGCACATGGACGAAGAATTAATAGAATCTAGAGGTTGCAGTCCCATTTGACGCCAAATCACACGGTACATGCAGCTGAGTGTACAAAGAAGTAAACAGCAATGCCTCAGGCCACAGACAAAGCTGAGTTACATTGATATGCTCACATGCTTCGAATGTGATGAACATCAAGTGTGGTGCTTGCTAACCTGTACTATCAATGATATGTCCGAGTGAACTCAATGCTGCTTTAGAGGCCTAAGTTTGCATGAGATGCAGTGGAACAAAATCAGGACCTTGCCTGTTGCCTTTGACTCAGCAGTGATTTTGCCAGCGCGAAGGGATTCTCAATACCACATGCATGCATGACTAGCATGGAAGCATTTGGGGTACAGATCAACAGCAAGTCCTCAAGCCACAGATGAAGCTGAGCTTGCATCGGTTTTGCTCAGAAAATTCATGAAGATGCAGGCAAGCTGGGTCTGCCTCAAGCCATGGACAAAACTGAGAGGCTGTGCTGATGCTGCTCTACTGCTTTGTGACAACATGCTGTAGTAGCTGTGCAACCAACTGCAAACCCTTGAGCCACAGAAGAAGCTGACAATCTGCAATGACTCTGCTCAAATGCTAGGTGAAGGTGATATGTTCTTCATGTACAGAGTATTGACAGTGTGACGCGGCATGCATCAAGGGTTAACAGCAGGTCAGCGTCTGACTGCACAACCCTTTGCGAACAGTGAAAACAAGCATTGGCCTTGTCTGCCCTAAAACCAAAATTCGAGGTGAGACATTGCCCAAGTGGCTGGTGTTCCAAACCGCAATTTTGGACTGCAATTTAGAGACCTTTGTCCTTGGCAAACTCTCAACAATGGTGCTATGCTGGCAGTTTTACTCTTTAGACATGACAAACAAATAGTATCTTCACGGTCGAGGCCATCTAGCTCGAGGCGAGTGGTGACAGAGGGATTAACCTTGAGGCCTTGCTCTCGCTTTCATGTCTATGGCATGTATTGCTGAAGTGACCCCAGCTGCTACCAAGTCTTCGTTGTCAGCATTGGCAAGTTGATGTGCTGTCCTGACGCCATTCTGCCATACTGCGGGCGCATACTGACCATAGTCTGGGTCAAGCTTGCCCAGAAAGGTCTCAAGCTCTGCTTCATTTGCAAAGCGAGCCATGCTAAAAGATTCTGCACAAAGCAAATACTCATGGTCACTTCCACAAGCTCTGCTTTTGCAACTTGCGGTGGTTGCTTGATTGGCATGTTCAAATGGAACAGCAATGATGGAACTTTGTGTTTTGAGCTCAGGATAAGATCAGCATCACTAGGGGTGCCTCTCTGGGAATGAGCAGCAGGTACAGCGTTCCTGTCATACACATCAACCATATGCATGCATGATTGGCTTCCAAGCTGTGCAGCAAAAGTGACTTCCTCTGCCCCCAGACATTCTGTGTCGGGTTGCTGGAAGTCAGGTACTGCTAAAGCTCATTCTTGGCCTTGAAAACCATAGCAACAAGCTATGCAAGGTTTGCCAAGCGCTGGCCAAACTCCATACCATGCTATGCACCTTATGGCCCAGGTCGGCACATCATGTGTTGATGGGGCATGCTGCTGCTTCGGTCCAAGTCAACAGACTTGCTGATTGGGCAAGCACCCACTTGACAGACCTGACAAACCTATGGCACATTTGTTGTGACAAAGAGTCTGTGTCCTCCTAGCACTGCACACTGATCTCTCAAGTAGTCATAAATGTCTATGTAGAGCATCCATAGCACGCAAAGGCTGGTAACTAAACCTAAAGGCTTGCACCCACCTTTCAGCAAGGACAGGCTGCTTACCGAAAGTGAAGCCTGTCTGTTGACAAGGAACACCGGCAAGAGCGGGTCCTACACGTGGTTACTCCGCTCAACTCCAAGAGCGTTGCTACCAAGTTGCGCAGGTGCTCGACAGAGAAAAGGTGCAGCGTATTGCTTCCGAACGGATAGCTCTTAGTTGTCGCTTTGGTGCAAGAGGCATGATCATATGCAATCTACAGTATGTTCCAGCCTCTACACAGCATGTGTTGGGCTGTCACAAAGACCCATACCATGAGTTATACCCTGCCACTTGTTAGCTGTATGTAATGTGTCCAAGGATGTGTGTTGCCTGAGCTGCTTTGTTCCAGCCTGGCTTGGCTGTTCAGCCTCAACTTTTCACTGAGCAAAAGGTACACAACACAGCACTGCAAATCCTGCTGCTCCTCGCAGTTCCCTTTCACAGGCCTAGCATTGTTTGCTACAGCCCGTAGGGCACCATTCACACGCATGCTTAGGCTCTCAGCCCTTCTTGTTGACATGTCAGATGCTGCTTAGGGCATCACTGTAATGGAGTTGACAGTGGTGAGGGGATCACCCAGAAGTCATGAAGCTTCTGCTGAACAAGACATTGACAATTTAGTTTGGAGAGGTTCTCAAGTATCTGGTGACTGCTCGCTGCTCATGCGTGCCAACATTGAATGTACTGAAGGACTGTGTCGCAACCATACCTGTCCTGACATCAGTCAACATCATGCTTTCCCAGCGCTGACAAACATCACAGAATTGCCTGAGCACCATGCTGGCCCCTGTCTGACTGTGCGTCTGTCTGTTGCCATGTTGCAATGTGTAACAGTGACAGCGCCTTAGCTTCCAGTGGCAGATCATCCCTGATGTGTGCTCATACAGGTGTTTTTGATAGCTGCATGCATCTCTACTGTGTCAAAGGCTTAATGACTGTGATGTTGACACCCTTGCAATGCAGGCTCAAAAGGCATTGTTCAGTGCAGCCGAAGTAGGCTTGGTAGAGGTCATGCAGGTGGCCCTCTCCTACAAGTGTGATGTCAATGCCAAATTGACGGACAAGGTGCGACACAAGGCCCTTGGTCAAGAGCCCTTAAGGCAAATAGCCCTGTGGCAAGATTTGCGACTTTGTGCAGGAATGTTCACAGGCACAGCACGCCAAGCGCATTATTGCTTGCAGTCATGATTGACCAAAACAAACACATGTAAATTTGCAACAGCTGAACAGCTTTCACTCCCACAACTTTGCAGACTGCTTACTGCATGGTATTGATAATTTGTTAGTGGCTTTGTACACCTTTTGGGCTTTTACTTCCAACATCTTTCAGGTCAATGGCAGCATGCAAAGCGTATTCACCCTGCAGGGCAACACCGCACTGCTGATAGCCTGTAAGGAGGGGCACTTGGGATCTGTCAGATGCCTGCTTGTTCACCAAACTGGCATTGACAACCAGGTAACATAGCATATGTGCTATGCTTGCTACAAAATGTAGCGTGCTGTATTGACATGCTGCATCAACATGCTGCACAGTGCAACATTCCCCACATGTTTGTGCACCCCACTCCTGACTATTCATGTGCAGCTTTCCCTACACTGCAGCATCCACCATGGTCAGCTCTGCGTTACACCTGTTTGCTCCTTTCACCACCCACCAGCACAACGCCATAGAATCGGACTGTAAACATATCAGGTTATGTGCACTCAAGCACAAAACATCCTGCCTGCCGCTTGCAATGCAAAGTGCATGTGAGCTGGATTGAAAGATCTGCCAACCCCCAACGTACTGCAGTGTTATCTTCCCAGCCATGTGACATGCTGAACATGTGCATCATGATTGTCAAAGTGCAATGTGTGCTCTGCAGAGCGACACAGACCTGATCCAGGGCCATGTGGCCGTTGTGAAGGAGCTTCTTGCACATGGTGCTGATGCAAACACACCTGAAGACCAGGTGCAACCCTGCTGCTCTGCCTAGGCTGCTGAACTCTCTTTGCCTCGAAAAATTCTGTTTGGACAGAGAGATTTGAGAGCCAGAAGCTTGAGCTGAAGAGCAGCTAGACCTGACCATGTTCTAGGTAGCTGGTGAATGTGCAATTTCATCTGCAACTTCATCTGCAACTTCACAGTCTATGACTACATGACGCAAGGAGTGTAGCCACGGCCATCAATCACATGGGTTCTTCCATCATGACATCCTGCTTCAGGACATGTGGTGCAGACAGAGTAAGCGATGGTATGACTTGAAAGGGGTCTGTTGACTGCATGCAGAGATGGTCATCTCTGGTGTGTGCCTTGATCACAGGTCATGCACATGTCGCTCAGGAGCTGCTGAAGCACATTGCCAACCCCAATGCTGTCACTGGAGAGGTGAGGCGTGTGCTGTGCTGTTCTGTGCTGTGCTGTGCTGTGTGTACGCTGTGCCGGGCTGTGCTGTGCTATGCTTATGCTGTGCTGTACTGTGCTTAGTCATGCTGTGTCAGAGCATGCTGCCTGTGCATGGATAGACACCCATGCTGGCTGCTTGCAGCAACAGGGACACTGGTGTGCTGAAAGAGATGCTTTGCCAAAGATGGCAAAATTAAAGTTACTGATGCTCAGGCAAGCAATTGGGGGCACTCACAGTATCAACAAACAACATACCTTTGATGCTTGAGCTGATAGTTGTGCCAACGCTTCTGCTAGACAATGTTACAGCAATGTTACAGTGCGGTCTTGACGCAAGCAAGTTGGCTTCCAGTAAAGCTCTTTCCAATGAGTGAAAGGCATTTTGCACAGCTACCAATGATAATGACAGTACCCCCTGCACTGGTCACCAATGATGATTGTTTTTGCCCACACACACGGTTGAGGTGATTGCAGGGTTGCGCCTCACCAGGGCTGCTCAGAGTGATTGCCTGAATGTTGTTCAATAATTGCTCAGCAGAGGAGCCAAGTGCGATGCTACAGATGAAAGGGTCACTAATTCTGTCATGCTGTGACGCTTGGATTTTTTAAACATCATGTTATACTGGCACACTTTTGCATCATGTGCATAAACCGCACTGACTGCTGCATGTCGGGTAATAAACATGCTGGCTTGCCAGTACTGCATGACACACTGCTGCACATGACATCCTGTACAGGGGGGTATGCCTGCTTTGTGACTTGCTTTCTCATTCTGAGCTCGGATGATACATGTAGTGGGGATGACATTAGCACCTTTTCAAGCAACGCAGGTAAAGCTGTTGCAAAGCGCATGCCTTGTTCGTGCAGCGCACAACCATCCACACCACTCCCACATGAGCAGTGGTTTGGCAGCTTAGACGCTCTGCAGCCTGCTTGTTCAGGCCATGCTGATATGGCAACACCTGTGTTTGCTCAGGGCAAACTCTTTACAGTGATGATGAAAGAGCAAGCATATGTGACCATCATATGAATGAGTTTTGCAGGGTGGTCAGCTTTACTATACGCACCGCAGCTTAGTCACATCAAGGATATTGAAAGCCCTGCTGGCACATGGCGCAAGTGCCTGCCTCCGATCAGACAAGGTACAAGCTACACACTTGCTGCTTTGCATGCTTTCGCATCTGTGCAACTTCATCTGACATGTTTTGCGCACACACAAATTTCCCAACTTGCAATCATTTAGGCCAATCTGGTCTTTTGAGACACTGGTGATTGGCAGTCCACTGGTGAGAATTGACCTGTGCAAACTTTTGCTTTGTGATCACATCCTAAAACAACATGAACAATAATTTTGAGGCTGCATCCCATTTTCTGGTTGTGCTTTACCCTTTCTCTGGTTGCAGCTGCCTGCTGTCTTTCTTTTCTGCCTGCTGCAGCTGCATTTGTGCGTTGCCTTGCTGATTGGCTGTACATGAGTGAATAGCGTGGTAATGTGCTGCAGCCTGGTTTCACACACTGTGCCACTTGCTAGCGCTATGTACTGTGTAGTCATCGGATTTGAGTCAGTCACATCAGCCACTGAAGCTGCAGCCGGCACAAAGCGGACCGCTGCAGACAAAGGACATATCACACTGACACTGATGAGCATGTGTCAGCAGCAGGATGTGGTTTCCAGGCCTTTCAATGTTTTGTGCACATACTGATTTTGGTATTTTTCAACAGCGGCGTCAGCAGAAAAAGCAGCATCCAAAATTGACAATTAGTCCAATCCTTGCGGCTTTGAACAGCCTCCTCCTTCCAGCATTCAATCTTGCTGCCTTGGCAACTGATTTGAGCAAATGCTTTTTGCCGGCAAATCATGCTCCACTCTTGAACACAGCTTTTGGTGGTGCCTGTGCCGACTTTGAAAGCTTGCGCATGGTGGCATGCATGCTGAGATCAGCCAGGGCACTGTAGCTGTGTGAAGTGCCAGCGTACAATTCGGGAAACAGGTGCAGCAGTGGACACAACCTTTCAGTAGCTTGACGCCCCATAAGAACTGAACCTGGCCTTCTGGAGACCAAGTTGAGGGCCTTCGGCCCCAGTTGCCCCGTGGTGACCCAAACAAGGACAAGCTGCAGGATGCAGTTTGGCTCAGCCTGATTCCACCTGTGTCCAAACATAGCCTCAAGGCGGCCCCAAATTACGTGCAGCCACCTCATGTACTTTGAGGCAGCAGCAAAGACAAACTGTGGGCTCACAATTATGGTATCAGGCAGCAGTGCTCACACAAAAATATATATATGCAAGATCAAGTGCTGCTATAACGCATCTAGCACATAAGGCCACTCACTTGTCGGCACCAAGGGACATGCAATAGGTTGTTGCACAGTGTGTTGTATGTCACCTGGTGACGCATTCCTGGAGGTCATTGTAGGCGTTGGTAATCTGAGCAGGGCGCACAGTGTCGTTGCCAGCATGCTTCTTGCACTGAACAACAACCAGCTGACGAACCCCTTTCTTGGTATCGATGACAAATCTGAGGTCTCCTGCCGGAGCCTTGCCACCAAGTTTGGCATCCATGTGCACCAAATATCCCATTGCCATCCAATCTGGAACATCCACAATGCCCTTGGGCTGCGTGATGAAACTGTCTAAGCCAGGCACAATTTCTATAGCCTCCCTCTGCCCTTTGGCAGCTACAGATGCCTTTGGATTGGGGATACCTGCACCATATGCCATTCACACTGTGGCAAACTGGGACTGTAGCTGTCACTCATGCCCCTCTTCCAGACAGAATCCCTGTTCCACGATAATGCTGAGCAGCTATGAGCCACATGCTCCATTCGGATTTAAATGGAGTGTGTGTTCAGCAGCAAGAACCACAAGTGGTGATGCAAAATGCGTGTCACAGCCAATGCCATAAGTCTTTCAGATTGCATAGTGCTGTGCGATCATCTCACAATACACAATTAGTTGCACGCTCGCAACTCTGCATGTTTGTGTTTGACGACGGTCCAATCAGGTCTGCCCAATCAAGTGATTCAAGACCAAGAACCAAAGCAGGGTGGATGTGTGATGCTCGCCTGCATTGCAAAATGCACAGCACAATTGGAGCCAATCTTGCCAGAGACAAGGAAAGCCTCTCCTGGAACCAGCTGTGGTAACCAGAGGCTTGAGTCAGCATGCTATACAGTTTCTCTAGAGAGGTTAGGAGAACAGAGACAGCTAGCGGCACACTCTGTCTGTGGTTTGCTTGCCACCACAGTGTACGGTGGTACCCTTGCTGTGAAAGAGATAGGCATGCTACCCCACCTTTGAGTTTTTGCTTGTAATCTTGTGCTGGCACCATCAGCATGAGACGCAGCTTGTCCTCATGCCTGACGTCTGAGTAGTGTGCACCTGGGAAGATGTCCCCCCATGTACTGTACTCATCAGGTTCCTGAGCAGACAGGCGTGATGCAGATGTTGCATTAGGCCAGAGGCAGCTATTATTACATGGGCAATGCGGGACACTGCCACTATGTGCAGTCTGGCTTTGGCTGCCATGACCAGAGCAACAGAGATGTAGCAGGCCTATGCAGCTTGTTGCTGCCTTGCTGCACTGTGTGAGCTGTGAAGTAAACAAGCTTTGGCACTACTTACCGGCGATGCGATTTTCTGGGACAGCAAGCGGATTCTGCAACACAGACTGACTGCAACCAGACGCTCCAATGGATCTCCAGTTATTTCACTGTTGAAAGGAAAGGGCAACGCCTCCCTCATGGCTGCCAATAGGGGCTGCAGTTCCATCACTGCCTGTGACAGGAAGCATATAGTTGTGATCATCTTTGCTTTCATTTATGAGGTCTGTAGTTCAAGACACAGCATGCAAGCGAAAGCAGAGAGGGCAGGCTGTGGGCCATGCTGAGGTGTTGCAGGCCCATTCACCGTCTTCTGACAGTAGCAAATGGCTGCATGCTGGACAACAGGTTGTAAAAATGCTTGCACACAGTCCCCAACAGGAATGGTCCAGATGATGCCACTGGCTGTGCTTGCGTCGTTGAGCGCCATACCATCAGTCAGAGATGTAGTCCTGAGGAGCACAAGCTGGTCTTAGTATGTACAATTTCTGATTGCAGGGGTGGAGTCACCAAAAAGCAGGAAATAAGGTGAGGCTTCTTACTCCATATCAAGTACCATTCCCGAGAACGAGAGCATGAGCAGGTTGACAAGCACTTCTGGGCCAAGTGCTTTGAAATCGTCCTTCAGTCTACTGGCCAAGTCATGGCTGATGTGTTGGGAAATGCTGCCAGCCAAATGTCTGCATGCATTGTGCAAGTCAGAATGCTGTGTAAGCCTGGCACGAGCATCCATGCAGCTGCTAATCTGAGGATGTAGCTTAGAACATCTTACTTGCGTTTCTCCGCAGAACCAGGGAAGCTTTGACACAGAGCAGCTGTCAAGAATCGAGCGGCCATGTCCATAAAGCCTGGCAAGCCTATCAACAACCTGAGCTGAGTGGCCATGATGGGATATTGAAATAGAGTTGTCAGAGACTGCACAGATGCAGCTCTCTTACTAGAAAGATCACCAATCAATAAACTGGTAACCTGTTCAAGGGACAGACGATTTACTGTCCTAGAGAGTTGTCTGTGATGTGAAAGACCAATTTCAGCGTTTTGAAGCCCGGTCCCCATCAGGACACAGATGCCAATATACTTGCCTGAACCTACAGAACAGCCACACCACACTTGAGATGTGGTTGCGGCTGCTGAGCAACCAACAAGACATGAGAGGCGCACCTGCTGTCATCCATTCACCCAACACGTTCACCATTGAGTTCGGAAAACCAGCATCAATGTTGAGGTGATGCAGCTGTGCTTGCCTAGATGCTAGCTGCAGCTCATCCACAGTGATCAGTTGTAACACAACGGAGTCAGCATCAAGACTGAGAGACTCCCGCTGCTGTGTGGCTAAATACCCCATGACAGCTTCCAAAGTAAATTGCTGCAGGACTTGGTCTGGAAGCTGCATCATCTCCCGAGCAGAACATTTAAAGATGGCACCAGCTGCGATTCGGGCACCCAACATGCAGCTAGGTGGCAGCACTTCATCTCAACGTGTGAGAACATGGCCATCCCCATTGAAGCTAACCTTGTATGCTCCTCCTGCACAGGAGGAGCGCCACAGTTGTCTCACACTCGTTGATATGCATTTCCTGTGCAAGGGCTAGCCAGCAAGGATTGGATGTCAACATCACATGTGGATGCAGTCAACATGGCCCAGTCTATGGGTAAATCTAGAAACATGCTGCTCTATACACAGCAAGTTGCAAACACGAAGATGAGAGGGATGCAACATACGGTAAGGCTTGGCACGGCAAGTAGTGCACCTGATGCCCAGACTGGATCAAACTCCTGTCCTTGCTTCCTCTTGTCAAGTTCCTGGAGCCTCTGATCACGAAGCAATCGATGAATCTCAAACCCCATTCTTGTCTTCCCTAAAACAAAAAACATGTTTGAAATTCATAGATCCAAAAAGACTAATAATGGTGGCATTGGCACAGTAACAACACAGAAGCTATTAGATTCCTCGAACCAGCACTGGCTGAATGAACGGGACGCATGTCCAGCATTTTTGCTGTGTCAAACTAGCTGCACACTGTGCATTGCAAAGCAACATGCTAAAGTGGATGATACTTGGCGAAATGAAAGCATACCAGATCCAGAACCGCCTGTGATAAGATGCAATGACACTTGTTTCCTGAGGCTTTCAGGAGGAGTGCAGATGTCCCGTTTTGCATACTCAACCTGTCCACGACAGACTTTGTAGAGCCCCTTTGCAGAGAATTGGAATGAACATGAATTAAACATTTCAGTTTGCGTAGGCACCACAAACCAAAGCTACCTCGCTGATAATGTCGTCCACAGAACTGGCTGTGTAGGGGTAGTCTGGCTCAAGCCAACCTTCATGTATTGATGCTGGAGGTAGACATTTGCGTGCTTCCCGCACAACATCCTCCAAAGATATACTGGACGCAACCAGGCAACTTTAGACAAGCAGCTTGAGATTCATGGGCTTCAGCAATCTTGGCAACCATGTCTGGCATACGGCTTGACAAGTGCAAAGCTGCTTACCTTTGAAGAGACAAAAGATCCGGACCAAGAGCAGGAGATGATGCAAGGGGACCTGCATCACGGTGAGTCATAACTTGACAGCCACACATGAAGGTGAGTAGGAGGGTCTTGTGCATCCACACGGAAGCAAACCCAAAATCAGGCTGTACAGCAATGACACAAACTTACAGACATGGCTCGACAAAATGCAATTGGAAGCATTGTTGATACAAGCTTGAGATGCTCAGGCGAGGCTGCGCCAATTGTTGCAGATGTCAGCTCAGGGTCTGCGCTATTTAGCCGTGTTGTCAATTGAACGATTGAAGGTCATGTAAAATTGGGGATGTGGAAAGATGGTAGTGGAATGTCAAGCCACAGACGCAACTGGCTGTTGCCAGAAGCTGACCTTGAGGCCCTGCTCTTGCTTGTATGTCTGTGGCATGTATTGCTGAAGTGACCCCAGCTGCTACCAAGTCTTCCTTGTTAGCATTTGCAAGTTGATGTGCTGTCCTGACACCATTCTGCCATACTGCGGACGCATACTGACCATAGTCTGGGTCAAGCCTGCCCAGAAAGGTCTCAAGCTCTGCTTCATTTGCAAAGCAAGTCATGCTCAGAATTCTGCACAATGCAAACACTTATGGTCACTACCACAAGATCTGCTTTTGCAAATTGCGGTAGTTGCTTGGTTGGCATGTACAAGTCAGCGGTATGCTGCTGCAAGTCTACCAAAGGTCAGAAAAGATAGAATGACTGCACGTGCTGACAACCTCACCTATCAAGATTGCCATCACCCTTTGGATCAATACCGCTCTGGTTGCCTCCAACAACTACACTGGTCAAGTTGTTGTTCAGCTTTTGGAAGCCTGACACAGGGGGGTCTCTGCTAAGTGTTCCTTCAGTCAGATCTCGTCTCAGGCTTGTAGAGAAAAAACATGTTTGAAATTCATAGATCCAAAAAGACTCATAATGGTGGCATTGGCACAGTAACAACACAGAAGCTATTAGTTTCCTGGAACCAGCACTGGCTGAATGAACGGGACGCATGTCCAGCATTTTTGCTGTGTCAAACTAGCTGCACACTGTGCATTGCAAAGCAACATGCTAAAGTGGATGATACTTGGCGAAATGAAAGCATACCAGATCCAGAACCGCCTGTGATAAGATGCAATGACACTTGTTTCCTGAGGCTTTCAGGAGGAGTGCAGATGTCCCGTTTTGCATACTCACCAGCGCACACACACACACGCACACACGCGCGCACGCACACACGCAGGCACGTTGGGGGCCAGCCCTTTTGACTAAATTGCAGTTTATGATCAGTGAACAAAACAGACAATACAGTAATATAGACAAACAAGATCGTCATCAGGAAGCAGCTGCAGCAGAAGCAGGTAAAATACCGTCTCTGGATGTACGGTATGACGGTGTTTGGGATTCGTTGTTACGTAGGTACCGTAACACATGCGTGTCTTACAGGCGGGCGCCGCGCCTCCGTCTCCTGAAGTTGCGTGGGATTTTGTCTGCTTCGCTGTTCCTGGAAAATGCCTCCTGTCGCGGCGCGATCGCATATATTCTGCCTCTCTTTCCGTGTACACGACCGACAATACAGTCTTTGAATGGCGTCTTGCTGGGCAAAGAGCGAGAGTTTACATACTCCACAAGTAAACCAGTCACTGCAAGAATGATTGCTTGTGTGGCAAGCATGCCGCCTTGTCAAGGCGAGCGTTTAGCTTTTTTAAAGTTGCAAATCAAGCAAGTCTGCTATTTCACCGAGTCTAGCTAGTCATTCCGAATCGCCTCCGGGAAGGTGCCTAGGCCTAGTTCTGCTTTGAGGTGCATTTAAGCTGAAAGCTGACAACTTGCATTAAGTCTGCCCAACAACTTTTGAGCCACCGTGTCAACAAGGCTTTGAGGTTTTCAGGCGACAGACAAGGCTGATATATTAGTATATTCTGTATAGACTAGGCCGATACATCAGTATATTCACCTGTCACGGGCGCTTGTTGCGGGGTCTGCACAGAACCTTAAGCGACCCCTGAGACGCTGAGATTTGCACTGTATTTGCTGAGAAGCTCATTTTATGTACAAAAGATGCGTGACCAATTGTCTCAGGTGATGTGAGGGTTCTTCTCTTGGAGCATGCTAAAATTTTATCACTCACTGAGCATTCATTTGTGGCTGAAGTTGAAGGTTGCTATGACTGTGTGTTTAAACGCAACTGGTGCATGGGTCAGTGGCCCAGATTTTAAGACCAGCCTGTAACATTGCAGGTACTTTATGACACACCAGCAACAATTGACACCGTATGTGTTGCATCACATTTGTGACACAAAATGCAGACTCATGTGTTTCATGTAAGCAACTATTCATCATCTTGTTGATACATCACTATATGATACAATGCTCACTGCTACATATCATAAGGGGAGAAGATACAGACACACATAATTACCACAGACAAAGGGCATAGACAATTTCATGCATAGTAACCAAGGTATCTGGCAATCGGCTTGTAAACA
>JAABUK010008551.1_pt1 | contig 14303 bp, 12 predicted proteins | sample 5559141 | NCBI WGS metagenome assembly JAABUK01 (sample SAMN10711869, study PRJNA513367) | rock metagenome | isolation source: Antarctica rocks | place: Antarctica: Victoria Land, Pudding Butte nord | collected 2016-01-03
CCCGAGTCCCGAGTCCCGAGTCCCGAGTCCCGAGTCCCGAGTCCCGAGTCCCGAGTCCCGAGTCCCGAGTCCCGAGTCCCGAGTCCCGAGTCCCGAGTCCTCAGTCCTCAGTCCTCCCGCAGCGAGCCTCACTCGTCGATCCGCACGAGGCCCCGGCGGATCCCGATGTTGACGGCCTCGGTCCGGCTGGCGACCCCGAGCTTGGTGAGGATGTTGTTGACGTGGACCTTGACGGTCCCCTCGGTGACGTCCAGGATCGCGCCAATTTCTCGGTTGCCCTTGCCCTGGGCGATCCGCGAGAGGACCTCTCGCTCGCGGGCGGTCAACTCGCTGACTCCGGCCCGCCCGGCCAGTTTGGAGGCGACGGCCGGGGGGAGGCAGGTCCGCCCTTCGTGGACGGCTCGGAGGCAGGCGATGACCTCCTCGCCGGAGGCGTCCTTGACGAGGTAGCCCCGGGCCCCGGCGCGGAGGGCCTGATAGATGTCCTCGTCGCCGGCGAACGAGGTGAGGATCACCAGCCGGGCCTGGGGCGATGTGGCGCGGATCGCGGCGATCGCCGCGATCCCGCCGAGCACCGGCATCTTCAAGTCGATGATCGCCACGTCGGGGGCGAGCCGGTCGAACAGCTCGACGGCCTCGCGGCCGTCGGAGGCCTGGCCGACGACGGCGAGGTCCGGCTGGCGATCGAGGAGGGCGACCAGCCCCTCGCGGAAGACCGGATGGTCGTCGGCCACGAGGACTCGGATGACCCTCGGGGGCCTCGCAGGCCCCGGGGCTGGGGAGTCGCGGGCCTGGCCCTCCCCGCGACCTTCGTGGCCCTCGGAGGGTTTCGCGTCATGTCCTGATTCGGTCATCGCCGCTTCCGCCCCTCCCTCAGGGCCGGGAGGGCCCGGCCCGACGCGATCGCCGGTAGGATCGTAGGAAATTCGGCGCGGTCCAGGAAGCCGCGACCGGCCGAATGAACCCGTTGCCCAGGATGACCGGTCCGGATATAACGCTCGGGCCGGACCGCCGCGAGCGGGCCAGACGAACCGCGGAATTGGAGGTAAGGCTATGCCAGGATTCCCATTTGCAAATGGGGGGCCATCCCCCTCGACGGGCCTCTCGCCGCGCGAGGTGGTCAGGCTCCAGCTCGACGCCCTGGGGCGCAACGCCGAGCTCGGCGACGACTCGGGGATCGCCGCCGCCTTCCGGTTCGCCTCCCCGGCCAACCGCGCGGTGACCGGGCCGCTGGAGCGGTTCGCGGGGATGCTGAAGAACCCGCTCTACCGGCCAATGCTCGACCACGCCTCCGCCGAGTTCGGCCCGGTCCAGCTCGAAGGCGACGTGGCGCGGGTCCAGGTCGTCCTCTTCGGCCGCTCCGGCGAGGTCGCCGCCTACGACTTCACCCTCTCCAAGGACGGCGACACCGGCTGCTGGCTGACCGACGGCGTGATGCTCGCCCCGGTCGAGATGGCCTAGCGGGCGGCGAGGGTCACGAAGGCCAGCATCGCCAACCCGACGGCGAGGGCGGCCCCGATCGCGATCAGCGGCCAGGGGTCCCGGCCCCGCCCCTGCCGACGCGGCGGCGGCGGCGCGACCCGGCCGGAGAGGGCCTCGACCTCGCCGAGCGTCACGTACCAGTCCTCGACGATCTCGCTGGTCGTCCAGACGGGGTCGAGGGCCGAGCGGAAGGGGACGAGGTGGATCGTGCGGAGGTCGCAATCCGTCTGGTAGAGGATCGTCACGCGGGACAGGCCGAGCGGCTTGGACCAGGACGAGAACCGGGTCAGGGAAACGAGCTTGATCGACTCGAAGGGGATCGCGAGGACGCCGGACCGGGTCGCCAGGGCGATCCCCTCGGTCGAGAGTTCCAGGCTCCCCCGCCCTTCATAAATCCAGCCGAACTTGCCCCGGCACGACCCGGCATGGTCGCCCGAGGCGAAATAGCAATTCGGCTCGGACCGGAAGAGCAGGCCGATCATCATCGACTTCTCGGGCGAATCGGTCGCCAGGTGGCCGGGGCTCGGGCGGGTTTCGGTCCTCGACCGTGGATTCGCCGGCCGGGCCCGAATTTTGGGCGGGGGCGAGGATTTGGGGGCGAATCCGTTCGCGGGCCCCGCGCCGCCCGTCCATAATGCGGGCCATTGGCGGAGAGGTGGGTGGGGAGGACGGCCGATGCGATTCCGGGCCCTGGCGACCGACTACGACGGCACCCTGGCCGACCGCGGCCGGGTCGACGAGGCGGCCTGGGCCGCCCTCGAACGGCTCAAGGCGGCGGGGTTCCGGCTCGTCCTGGTCACCGGGCGCGAGCGGGCGGACCTGGAGGCCGTCTGCCCCCGGCTCGACCTGTTCGACCGGGCCGTCCTGGAGAACGGGGCGCTGCTCTGCCGGCCCGGCGAGGGGTCGGAGCGGCCCCTCGCCCCCGCGCCGCCGCCGGGCTTCGCCGAGGCGCTGGCGATCCGGGGGGTCGGGCCGATCTCGGTCGGCCGGGTCGTCGTGGCGACCTGGGAGCCGCACCGCGAGGCGATCGAGGCGACGATCCGGGACCTCGGGCTGGACCTCCGGGTGATCCCGAACAAGCGGGCCCTGATGGTCCTGCCGCCGGGGGTCGACAAGGCCTCGGGCCTGCTCGCGGCCCTGGGAGAGCTGGGGGTCGATCCCGGCGAGGTCGTCGGGGTCGGCGACGCGGAGAACGACCTCGCCCTGCTCGACGCCTGCGGGTTCGCCGTCGCCGTGGCCAACGCCCTGCCCGAAGTCAAGCGCCGGGCCGACCTGACCACTCGCGGCGAGCGCGGGGCGGGCGTGGCCGAGCTGGTCGCCTGGCTGGTCGATGGCGACCGGGGCGGGCTGGCGTTCCGGGACTCTGGCCGGGGATGAGCCCGATCTTATCGACGGCTCATGGTCCTTTCACGAGCCCTCCCTAGAATGGCGAATCGAGGGGCCGGGGAGGCCGCCGGGCTGGCCGGCGGGCCCGCGACCCCGAGCGCTGGGGGATGTCCCGATGGCAGGCGAACGGACCTCGCTCGACCGGATCTCGCACTTCATCCACGACCATTTCCTCGGGCTCTTGCTGGCGACCTACGCGGTCGCGGCGGTTTGGCCGGGCGCGGGCCTGGCCCTCCGAGGGGTCTCGCTCGGGCATCTCGGGGGGATGAAACTCACGTTGCCCACGCTGATGCTGGGCTTCCTGCTCTTCAACGCCGGGCTTGGGGTGAAGGCGGCCGACCTGCGGAGCCTGGCGAGCCGCCCGGGCCTGCTCGGGCTCGGCCTGGCGGCGAACCTGGCGGTGCCGATCGCGCTGATTTTTGTCGTCTCGCGGTTGATGGGGGCCTGGCACAACGCCGACGAGGTCCAGACGATCCTGGTCGGCCTGGCCCTGGTGGCCTCGATGCCGATCGCCGGGTCGTCGACGGCCTGGTCGCAGAACGCCGACGGCAACCTCGCCCTGAGCCTGGGCCTGGTGGTCGGGTCGACTTTGCTGAGCCCCTTCGCCACGCCGCTGGCCCTGCACGCGGTGGGGTTCATGACCAAGGGAGATTACTCGGAAGACCTCCACGAGCTGGCTTCGCAGGGCTCGGGCGCGTTCCTGATGGCCTGCGTGGTCGTCCCCTCGGCCCTGGGGATCGCCCTCCGGCTGGCCCTGGGCGAGGCGAGGCTGGCCGTCGCCCGGCCCTGGCTGAAGCTGGCGAACTCAGTCAACCTGCTGGCCTTGAGCTACTCCAACGCCGCCGCCGCGCTGCCGCAGGCCGTCGCCAACCCGGACTGGGACTTCCTCGGCGCGATCCTGGCGATCACCTCGGGCCTCTGCTCGCTGGCCTTCGCCTCGGGCTGGGCGATCGCCCACTGGTCCGGCGCCGACGCCTCGACGCGGGCCTCGCTCGTCTACGGCCTGGGGATGAACAACAACGGGACCGGCCTGGTCCTGGCCTCGATGGCCCTGGCCGACCACCCCCGCGTGCTGCTGCCGATCATCGTCTACAACCTGGTCCAGCAGGTCGCCGCCGGGGTCGCCGGGCACCTCGCCCGGCGGGCGTCGCTCCGACTCGAAGGGGCGAGCTTGACGGCTGGGCACGCCATTCGCACGAGTTGACCCGCGAAAGGGCCAGCCTCTCGGAAAAGGCGGCCCGGTCGGACCCGAGGGGAGGCCTCCTGAGCCATGAGCACCGCACTGCAAGAGATCGGGCGCGAGCGGATCGCCGGCGAGTTTGGCTGGCCGCGAGCCTTGACGGCCGACCTGGCCTACCTGCGGACCGGGATCGTCAACGTCGTCTTCTCGGGCCTGGAAGGCGCGGGCGACCGCAACTGGGTCCTGATCGACGCGGGCCTCCCCGGCTTCGCCGGGTCGATCCGCCATGCCGCCGCCAAACGCTTCGGCAAGGGGGCCCGGCCCTCGGCGATCCTCCTGACCCACGGCCACTTCGACCACGTCGGCAGCCTGGAAGCACTCGCGAGAGAATGGGACGCGCCGATCTTCGCCCACGAGAAGGAACTGCCCTACCTGACCGGGATGTCGCCCTACGCCCCGCCCGATCCGAGCGTCGGCGGCGGGATGATGGCCCTGATGTCCTGGATGTTCCCGAGGGGCCCGATCGACCTGAAGGGGCGGGTCCACCCCCTGCCCGCCGACGGTTCGGTCCCCTTCATGCCGGGCTGGCGGTGGGTCCCCACGCCGGGCCACACCGCCGGGCACGTCTCGTTCTTCCGCGAGGGCGACGCCACCCTGATCGTCGGAGACGCCTTCGTCGCCACCAAGCAGGAGTCGGTCCTCGCCATCCTCGAGCAGCGCAAGGAGATCCACGGCCCTCCGACCTACTTCACCCCCGACTGGGTCTCGGCCCGCCGCTCGGTGGAGGACCTGGCCAAGCTGGAGCCCGCCCTGGCGATCACCGGCCACGGCCTCCCCCTGGAAGGCCACGAGCTGAAGGTCGGCCTGCACAATCTGGCCCGCGACTTCGACACCCTGGCCGTCCCCCACCACGGCCGCTACGCCCATCAACCCGCCGTCGCCGACGACTCCGGCGTCGTCTCCGTCCCCCCCGAAAAGCCCGGCCTCCCCGCCGGCCTGGCGATCGGCCTCGGCGCCGGGGCCCTGCTCGGCCTGGCCCTGGGGGCGATGGTCGCCGGCCGGAAACGCGGTTGAGGGATATCAAAAGGGTCAGGAACCGTTTTCGGTGGCCTAAGGTTCCTGACCCCTTTTTTCATTCCGCGAGGGCCTCGCGTTGCAGGGCCCGGCGGATTGGAGTGTCGTCGTTGTTGGCCAGGCCGACTCGCTGGATGAGGAGGACGGCGAAGCGGCCTCGGGCCGGGTCGATCCAGGCCTGAGTCCCATAGGCCCCGCCGTGGCCGAACGAGCCGGGCTTGAGGGCCTCGGTCGCGCCGGTCGGGCGGCGGACGACGCCCCAGGCGAGGCCTTGGCCCATGCCTTCGACGAACCCGCAGGGCAGCTCGCCGGTCTGTACCCGGGTCATCTCGGCCACCGAGGCCTCCGAGAGCAGCCGACGCCCCTCGAAGGAGCCTCGCCCGAGCATCATCCGGTAGACCCGGGCGAGGTCGGGCGCGGTCGAGTAGAGCCCGCCCGCCGGGCTCGGGGGCCGCTCGCCCCGGACCGGGCCGACCTTCGAGGAGCCGACCGGGTGCAGCCCGTCGGCGTCCTTCGCGTAGGTCACGGCGAGGCGTTGGAGCTGCGCCGGGGTCGGGTAAAACGTGGTGTCGACCAGGCCGAGGGGGTCGAACAACTCGGCCTGGAGGAAGTCTTCGAACGGCCTGCCGGAGGCGACCTCGACCAGCCGGCCGAGGGTGTTGATGCCCGCATTGCTGTACGACCACCGCGAGCCGGCCTCGAACCCGAGGCGGCGATGGCCATACCGCTCGGCCAGCCCTTCGAGCGTGGTCGCCGGCGGCGCGTCCCGCTCGGGCGAGTCCGGCAAGGGGGCGTCGGGCAGGCCCGAGGTGTGGGTCAAGAGGTCTCGGACGGTGATCGGTCGCGCAGGGCGCCCGGCGATGAACGTCCCCCCCTGGCGAAATTCCAGTTTCATCTGCCCGGAGAACGAGGGCAGGTGCTTCGCGACCGGGTCGTCGAGCGCGAGCTTCCCGCGCTCGACCAGCATCATCACCGCAATCCCCGCGATCGGCTTGGTCATCGACGCGATCCGAAAGACCGAGTCGGGCCGGATTGGCCGGGCCCCCTCGACCTCCGCGAGCCCGACCGCCTCCACCGCCAGCACGCCGTCGGCGTCGCCGACCAGCGCGACGGCCCCGGCGACCTCGCCGTCGTCGACGAACCGTTGCATCGCCGACCGGACCCGTCCCGGCAGGCCGCCCCCCGGCTCCTCGGCGGACGCCGGGAGGCCGGGCAATAACGAGGCGAGCAAGGCAATAGGCGCGAGTCTCATGGTCCGGTCCTCTTCGTTGGATCCGCCGAGTTGGCCCCACGAATGGACCGCCCGCCCCCCGCCAAGTCAAGACCGACCACCCCATTTGCAAAGGGGTCAGGAACCGTTTCGGTAGGATAAGGTTCCTGACCCCCTTTCGAGAGGTGCGGCCCTGCTGCCGGCGGCTATTGAGCGAGGTTGTCGCGGCGATTAAGCGGCGTCTCGGAAACAAGTTGATGTTGGGGAATGGTTTCGGTCTCTGGGCTAGGGGATCTTCGGGCTCGTCGGCGTGCCGAGGTCGAACAATTTTTCGGGTGACAAACCGCGGCGGATCGGCGATCCTGGTTCGGCATGAGGGCTTTTCACCGTTCGGTCGCGCGGGGTCGTGCGTCGAGCGAAGGGCCCGACGTCACCTCCGAGGCACCCCACCGATGACCTTTCCTTCCTCCCGAGGCCGGGCGACGGCCGTCCTGATCGCCCTGGCGGCCTGGCCCGCCTCGGCCGCCGACTGGAAGCCCGCCAACGGCCCCCTGATCACCCGCTGGGCCAAGGACGTCCGCCCCGAGGCCCCCCTGCCGGAGTACCCCCGGCCGCAGCTCGTCCGCGCCGACTGGTTGAACCTCAACGGTGTCTGGCAGCTCGACTTCGGCAAGGACGGGGATGCGTTGCCGGTCGGCAAGGCACTGGCTCGGCAAATCCTGGTCCCCTACCCGGTCGAGTCGGCGCTCTCCGGCGTGATGGAGCATTCCGACCGCCTCTGGTATCGCCGGACCTTCGCCGTCCCGCCGGGCTGGGCCGGGAGGCGGGTCCTGCTCCACTTCGGCGCGGTCGACTGGGAGTCGACGGTCTTCGTCAACGGCAAGGAAATCGGCACGCATCGGGGCGGCTATGATGGCTTCACTTATGACATCACCGACGCCCTCCAGGCCGGCGGCGGCGAGGACGAGCTGATCGTCCGCGTCTTCGACCCGACCGACGCGGGCACCCAGCCTCGGGGCAAGCAGGTCGTCAAGCCCGGCGGGATCTTCTACACGCCGACCACCGGTATCTGGCAGACGGTCTGGCTGGAGCCGGTGGCGAAGGCCGCCTCGATCGCCGGGCTCGACGTCGCCGCCGCGCCGGATTCCGACCAGGTCGTCATCGCCCCGGCGATCCTCGGCGACGCCACCGGCCTCTCGCTGGAGGCGACGGTCCTCGACGGCGAAAATACCGTCGTCGGCGGCGGTAGCGCCGACGCGAAGTCTTGCCGGCTGACCCTCCCGCCGGGCGCGAAGGCCTGGACCCCTGAATCGCCCTCGCTCTACGGCCTGAAGGTCAACCTGATGCGCTCGGGCCGGGTGATCGACAGCGTCTCCAGCTACTTCGGCCGCCGCAAGATCGAGGTCTCCAAGGACGACCAGGGTGTCAATCGGATCAAGCTCAACGGCAAGCCGATCTTCCAGGTCGGCCCGCTCGACCAGGGATTCTGGCCGGACGGGCTCTACACCGCGCCGACCGACTCGGCGCTGAAGTACGACGTCGAGGTGACCAAGCAACTCGGCTTTAACATGACCCGGAAGCACGTCAAGGTCGAGCCCGACCGCTGGTATTACTGGTGCGACAAGCTCGGCCTGCTGGTCTGGCAGGACATGCCCTCGGGCGATCGGTCGATCAACCCCGACCAGCCCGACCTCGTCCGCACGCCCGAATCCGCCCGGCAGTACGACGCCGAGCTGAAGGCGATGATCGACGGCCTCCGCGCCCATCCTTGCATCATCGTCTGGGTCGTCTTCAACGAGGGTTGGGGCCAGTTCGACACGAAACGAGTGGCCGAGTGGACCAAGCAGTACGACCCGACCCGGCTGGTCGACGCCGCGAGCGGCTGGGCCGACCGCGCGGGCGTCGGCGACCTCCACGACCTCCACGCCTACCCGAGGCCCCAGGCTCCGCCGCTCGAACCGAACCGCGCGGGCGTCCTCGGCGAGTTCGGCGGCCTCTCGCTCGGGGTCGACGGCCACACCTGGTCCGGCAAGATCTGGGGCTACGCCGGGACCGCCACCTCCGACGAGCTGACGCGGAAATACGAGCGCCTGCTCCGCGAGGGCTGGGACCTGAAGGCCGCCCAGGGCCTCAACGCCCTGGTCTATACCCAGATCACCGACGTGGAGACCGAGGCCAACGGCCTGCTGACCTACGACCGCGCCGTGATCAAGGCCGACCTCGCCCGAGTCGCCGCCGTCAACCGCGGCGACGTCTCGAAGGTCCCCGTCGTCCGCGCCGTCGTGCCGACCTCCGAGGCCTCCGGCCTCCCCTGGCGGTTCTCGACCGAGAAGCCCTCGGGGCCCTGGGCCTCGCCCGACTTCGACGACTCCGGCTGGAAGCAAGGCCCCGGCGTCCTCGGGACCGCCAACACCCCCGGCGCGAAGGTCCGCACGACCTGGGACACCCCGGACGTCTGGATCCGCCGGTCCTTCGACCTCCCCGAGGCCAACCCCGCGCACCTCTCGCTCTCCGCCCTCCACGACGAGGACGCCGAGTTCTACCTCAACGGCGTCCTCGCCGCGACGGTGAAGGGGCACGTCGGCAGCTACGAGGAGATCCCGATCGGACCCGAGGCGCGGGCGACCCTCAAGCCCGGCAAGAACACCCTGGCGATCCACTGCCACCAGACCGGCGGCGGCCAGGCGATCGACGCCGGCCTCGTCGAGGTGAAGTGAACCGGGCCCGGGACCGGGCCCGCGCGGTCGGGGGGCCGGGAGCGACCCGGCCCTTGGCCGCGATTTCTCGCGACAACCGGGCGTTCGCGTCCTAAGAGACCCGGGAGACTCGTCGACGAAGGCCCGAACCTCGAAGGAATGACGCCATGGACCCCCACGAACGACGAACGGCCGAGCGGCGACCGGCCTCCGACAACACCGCCCGACTCCTCTGGGACGACGGCGCCGAAGTCCGGGAGAGCCACGCCCTGCTCGTCGACGTCAGCCGCGACGGCGCGCGATTCTTCGCCGAGCTGACCCCGCCCGAAGGCCGCGAAGTCTGCCTGAGGCTGGAGTCGCCGAGCCGGACCGGCTGGGTCTCCGCCCGGGTCGTCCGCTCCGGCAGCCCCTTCGAAGGCGGACTCTGCTTCGCCGGCCACTTCTCCCACCACCTCATCCCCGAACTCGTCTGACAAAAAAGGGGGGTCAGACAAAAAAGGGGTCAGGAACCGTTATCCCTCCGCGGAGGGTTATCGGTTCCTGACCCCTTTCTTCATGCCTCGCGATCTCGGCGGAAACTGTGCTAACGATCGGCCCGATTTAGTGAATGTAAAGGATGATCCCCATGATCCTTTTCCTTCACCGAAACGAGCCGCACCCATGTACGTCTCCCAGGCCAGGATCGATGCCAACCGCAAGAATTCCGCTCGATCGACCGGCCCGAAGACCCCCGAGGGTAAGGCCATCTCTCGGGCCAACGCGCTCAAGCACGGCCTCTGCGCCACCGTCCTGGTCGCCGAGGACGTCGGGCTCGTCCAGCGGCGGGCCGAGGAGGTCTACATCGCCCTCCTCCCGCAGAACGAATTCCACTGCTGGCTGGTCGACCAGGTCGCCGTCCACTCGGTCCGGGTCGACCGCTGCGAGCGGATCGAGCGGCGGGTCCGCGACAAGGTCGCCCTCCGCGCCGAGCTGACCTGGGACGACGACCGGAGGCGCGAGGCCGAGATCCTCGGCGCAATGCTGCCGGGCAAGCCCTCGGAGAACGTCGACCTCCTCCGCCGGAGCCCGCACGGCTGCGAGTGGCTCATCACCCGCTGGGCGATGCTCGCCTACGCCTTCGACCGGAAGAAAGCCTGGTCCCCCGAGCAGACCGCGCTGGCCTTCGACCTCCTCGCCACCCCGCACGCCTTCCGCGAGGGCCACACGCCGGGGGTCGAACTCGACCTCGAAGGCCGGCCCGTCGAGGCCGAAGGCGACCTCGCCGCCCTCGCCCGCCGCCGGATCGCCGAGCTGAAAGAGAGGCGCGACGCCGTGTCCGACCTCGACGAGGTCGAGCGGGCGCTGGCGATGGTCGACCTCAACGACGACGACCCCGAACTCCGCCGGGTCCGCCGCCACGAGGCGACCTTGCACCGGCGGCTCCGCTGGTATATCACCCAGATCAACGCCAAGCCCTCGCACGACCGGGTCATCCCCGGGACCCGCCCCGAGTGGCACGACGGCCTGAGGGGGACCCCCGCGCCCGAGCCGAAGACGGCCGAGGAAGTCCTGGCGATGACCCACCCGGCCGACTCCTTCCAGCCCCCCTTCGACCTCGACCCCGACGAGGAACCGCCGATCGGCCAGAAGGCCGACATCCCCGCCGTCCTGAATTCCCGCAAGGCGAAGAGGGTTGCCAAGGCCGAGGCCCAACGCCAGGCCAGGCGTCGGAGACTCGATCAATACCGAGCCTGACGCCCTCAACGAGGGCCGAAACCCCCCGAAAACCGAAGGCCGGACCGCCCGGCCCGATCGCTCCGCGCACCGAGGGCGAGTTGTCCGTTAACCTGGGAATAATGGGGCGTTTGTAATGACAGGTCGCTATCGAATTTCGGGCCGATTTTCATCGTCGAGGCGGATTGGTCGCCTGTCGGGGCTGGTCGGCGAGGGTTTCGGAGCGGCTTCCGGGTCGATGCGGGATCGAAGCCACGTTTGCGCCGGAACGAAGCCAATTCTCGAGGTCCATCGGCGGGGCGGGTTGATCGGCGAGGGAGGCCGGGCTAGCCTGGGTCGGTCCCGAGTTTCGGATGGTCCCGGAGTCGAATCGATGACGACGAATCGCAGGGGTTTCCTCGGCGCGGCGGCCTTGACGGCGGTGGCGGGTTCGGCGCCCTTGGCGGTCGGTCAGGCTCCGGCGGCGGCTTCCCCGAAGCGTCGGCGGGCGATCGGGGTGTCGACGTATTCGTTCTGGCAGTTCCGGGGCGAGCGGCTGAAGATCGAGGCGTGCCTGGAGAAGGCGGCGGAGATGGGGTTCGACGGCGTCGAGGTCCTCCACGTCCAGATGGACGACGAGTCGCCCGCCGCCGTCAACGCGATCAAGCGGCGGGCCCATTCGCTCGGGCTGGCCCTGATGGGGTTCTCGACGCACCAGGGGTTCGTCTCGCCCGACGCCGACCTCCGGCGCACCAACGTCCAGAAGACGCTCTACCAGGTCGAGCTGGCGGCGAGCCTGGGGATCGCCACGATGCGGATCAACACGGGTCGATGGGGGACGATCCAGTCGTTCGACGACTTCATGGCCAAAAAAGGGATCGAGCCGGCGATCGAGGGCCACACCGAGGACGAGGCGTTCGGCTGGGCGACCCAGGCGATCGAGAAGCTCCTGCCGAGGGCCGAGGCTTGCGGCGTGGTCCTCGGCCTGGAGAACCACTGGGGCCTCGGCCGGACCGCCGCCGGGGTCTTGCGGATCGCCGAGGCGATCCAGTCGCCCTGGCTCCGGATGACGCTGGACACCGGCAACTTCCTCGAACACTCGTATGATCAGATGGAAGCGATGGCCGCCAGCAAGGTCCCGATCGCCCTCGTCCAGGCCAAGACGTATTATGGCGGTGGCCGCTGGTACGCGCTCGATCTGGATTACGCGAGGATCGCCAAGATCCTCGAAGCCCACCACTACCGGGGCTGGATCTCCCTCGAATTCGAGGGGAACGACGACGCGGCCGTCGCCGTCCCGAGGAGCCTGGCGATGCTCCGCGAGCATTTCGGTTCCTGACCCCTTTTACCCCGATCGATCGACGAGGTCGCGTTTCATGACTCAAGACCCTTCGAAGCCGGTGTGGTGGCGTCGCGTCCGCTTGCGGTTCGGCCTGCGCGGGCTGATGGTCGTGGTGCTGCTGGTCGGCGGCGGGCTCGGGTGGGTCGTCTCCCGGGCGAGGGTCCAGCGCGACGCGGTGGCGGCGATCGTCGGGGCCGGCGGGTCGGTCAAATATAGCTGGGAGTGGGACTCGGATCGGGGCACTCCCCCGATCAAGCCCGCACCGCCGTCGACGCCGAGGTGGCTCCTCGACGCCCTCGGCCCGGACCTCTTCCACGACGTCGTCGCGGTCCATCTGACCGGGCCCGGGGCGGTCGTCACCGAGGAGGTGATGGCCCACGTCGGCCGGCTTTCCCACCTGGATGCGCTCATACTGCGTGGCTGCCACACGGTGAAGGCCCCGATGCTCGCCCACCTTCGGGGCTTGAATCGGTTGCGTCGCCTCTCACTGAGCGACACGGGGAATCTCGACGGCAGCTTCCTGCCGAACCTGCGAGGGCTGAAGACCCTGGAATACCTGGACCTGTACGGCCCGATCTCGACCGATGCGGACCTGGCGAACCTGGCCGGTCTGGTTCGGGTCAAGTCGCTCCGCTTCCGCGGACCGACGGTCGGGGACGGGGGCCTGGCGGCCTTGACAAACCTGGTCGAACTGGAGTCGCTGCAAGTCGACTCCCCTCTGGCGACCGACGCCGGGGTCGCCCAACTGCGCGGCCTGACCCGGCTCCGCATCCTCTCGTTGACCGGCCGCTCGGTCACGGATCGGGGGTTGGCCGTCCTTCAGGGGATGCCCGACCTCTACCACCTAGAACTTGACCGGACCGGGATCACCCGCCTGGGGCCGCTCGGCCCGATGCCGAAGCTGACCGACTTGAGACTGATACGTTCCGCGATCACCGACGCGGGGCTCGCCCCGCTGGCCAGCTATCCGAAACTCAACGTGCTGCTACTGAACGACACGGCGATCGGTGACGCCGGCCTGGCCCACGTCACCGCCTCAAAGTCCCTCACCCGTTTGAGCCTTGACGGCACCCAAGTGACCGACACCGGCCTCGCCCAACTCGCCGGATCGAACATCCAGATCCTCTGGCTGAACCGGACCGGGATCGGCGACGCGGGACTGGCCAACCTGGCGGGCCTGAGCCAGTTGGACATGCTGACCGCCGAGCGGACCCGGGTGACCGACGCGGGGATCGCCAACCTGCCAGGAATGGCCGCATGCACCTATTTTCTCATCGGCGGAACCGCCGTCACCGACGCGGGGATCGCCGAGGCCCAGAAGAAACGGCCGGGGATGCAGTTCCTCCGGTGATCCACTAGAAAGGGGTCAGGAACCGATTCGCTCGTTCTTGCAATGATCTTTGGCAATTCGAACACCGCAAGCCGAAACGGTTCCTGACCCCTTTTTGGGCGGTCAGTGGCAGGGGTTGCCGCCGGTGACGCCGTAGGTCTCTCCGGTGACGTAGCTGGATTCCTGCGAGGCGAGGAAGACGTAGAGGGGGCCGCACTCGGCGGGCTGGCCGGGTCGGCCGAGGGGGACCTTCGAGCCGAACTCGGGGAGTTCCGCGTTGGGCTGGCCGCCGCTGGCCTGGAGCGGGGTCCAGAACGGGCCGGGGGCGACGGAGTTGACCCGGATTCCCTTCTCGGCCACCTGCTTGGCCAGGGCCTTGGTGAAGTTGACGATCGCCGCCTTGGTCGCCGCGTAGTCGAGCAGGGTCGGCGAGGGGGAGTAGGCCTGGATCGACGAGGTGTTGATGATCGACCCGCCCGGCGGGAGGTGCGGCAAGGCGGCCTTGCAGAGCCAGAACATCGCGAAGACGTTGGTTCGAAAAGTCTCTTCGAGCTGGTCGGTGGTGATCTCGGCGAGGGTCGGGGTCGACTGCTGGTGGCCGGCGACGTTGACCAGGAGGTCGAGCCCGCCGAGCCCTTTGACCGCGTCGGCGACGAGCTTCTGGCAGAAGGCTTCGTCCTGGATGTCGCCCGGCAGCGGGACGGCCTTCCGGCCGGCGGCCTCGACGAGGGCGACGACTTCCTTGGCGTCGGCCTCCTCGCTCGGCAGGTAGCTCAAGGCGATGTCGGCCCCCTCGCGGGCGAGGGCGATCACCGCCGCCCGGCCGATCCCCGAGTCGGCCCCGGTCACCAGGGCCTTGCGGCCCTTCAGGCGGCCGAATCCCTGGTAGCTCTCCTCGCCGTGGTCGGGCT
>JAABUK010008553.1_pt1 | contig 14302 bp, 16 predicted proteins | sample 5559141 | NCBI WGS metagenome assembly JAABUK01 (sample SAMN10711869, study PRJNA513367) | rock metagenome | isolation source: Antarctica rocks | place: Antarctica: Victoria Land, Pudding Butte nord | collected 2016-01-03
CTTGGTGCTCATCTTTGTGGTCAGAAAGCTGGGGCTTGTCATTGCTCAGCGCGACTCCCTCACAACCAGTCAGCAAGCAATGCTCAAACAGGTCTGCTCAATAACCATGCTGCTGGCCTTTGCTTGATTTTGGCATCAGTGCACAGATGTAGTGACAGTGCACACGTGTAGAGACAGCTTTTGCTCAGGCATGTCCAAGCTGCTGAGAGCAGGCACTTTGCAGCTTGCAAGCAGGGCAAATTGGTCTGCAAGTCAGCAAGACACAAACTCATTCATGTGTGACCAGTTGCTGAGCTGCACTGGCCCTCTTGTTGATTGCCTGTCAGCCTGAGGGACTTCATCCGCTCATGTAAGGATCAACACGCGCACGACATGCCAGGTGTGCAATAGTAGACTTGACTCAAACGTGATGACACCAGATTGTATTGCATGGACTTGAGACTGGACACATCGTGAGTCACGTAAGCGGTCCACCTTGCAAACTGCTTGCACACTCGGTGAGCTTTGCTCACTCAGCTGCACATCAATGCCTCAAGTGATCATGTAGGTCCTCTCATACAACAGACCCTACACTCAACAGAGCATGCTGTACACTACAACAGAGCTTACAATCAGCATGCAGCAAAGCTCATAGATGACTGAGGATGCTGAATAACATCATTAGAGCATACAGCAGCCGATAGACAAGAGCATGTCATACATAATGACAGAGCATACAACCATACAACATGGCCTACGTTCATGCAAAAGAGGCCCTGGTGAGCAGGTGGTGCTAAATGTAGGTGGAAGGACTGAGGAACGAATACAACAGGGTCACCTCAGGGGACCAGCCCAAGACTGGCGCTGCGTCTGCCTCAGATGATACAGCTCAACTCAAGCAAAAAGCCCAGTCCTTGCAGGTAAGCTAGTCATACCTGGCCTGTGCGTATGCCGCAGATCCCCTGCTTACATCAGCCAGATTGCTTGATCCTGATGTGATCCATTGCCAAGTAGTGCATCATCAGACAATAGCTGACATATTGTCTTTAAGCTGCGCATGTTGCTTGTTCTGTGTTCTTGCTGTGCTGATGTGTAAACCCGTCTAAGCCTGGTTTGCCTCTGCATTCATCACAGCCTGCAAGGTGGCCTGCGACACACATGTTGCTGAATGCATGTGCAAGCCTGAAAGGTATGCGCTCCAAGGCAATGGTTGAGCATGCAGGGAGCTTGTCAAAATTGGCTGGAAGCTCAGCTGTTGCTGTGACCAACTCTTGATGCACAAATCTTTGCAGTTGATAGAAGAGCTATACTTTACAATGAGGAACTGTACAGTGTGCCTCCTGCAGTCTGTCCTGTGCATGTGCATGGTATGACCAACATCAAACAAAAGGCCAACATACATAGTAGTTGGGGAAGGTGACTTTGGCTGGTGCACGCAGATGAGTCATTCCCTCCTTCCCTCTTCTCCTTCTTGATATCATCCCTCCTTTTTCTTTCCTCGTGCTTGATGCAGTTTGCTGCTTCTGAAATTTGTAAAATGTGGTGCAGAAGAAGCTAGATGAGGCAGTGGAGGACAGAAGAAGAGCCAAGGCTGATGCTGAAGCCCTCAAAAACCAAAGCCGGGTAAGTGTCACCTGTCACAATGCTTCACACCTCAGTGGTGAAATTCAAATTGCTGACTCAGGAAGCCCACCTTGAACAGAAACTGTGCATGCATCTGTGCTGCTCAGCAAGGCCTGATTCACTTCAGTCAGACAAGTCCAACAACCAGTCAGTCAAGTGATATTAGCTGTTTTGGGACTCAGCAGGGCACTTAAAAATAAAACAGCCAGAACTTCCTTCAGCATCCTGTATGCAGATGCATGGACTGTGGTCAGATCAACATTACTTGGCCATGTCGTCCAAAGTATATTCTGCATTCATTTGAAAGCCCTCCACAGTTGTGCATTACTATTACTCTGTGTGAGGGTTTAGGCATTGCAAGTGGCATGACAGGCACTTAGCAGCTGATATTGACTCACCACAACATGTAGACACACAGACTATTTCTCAGTGATATAGATGGCTGTCAGCCTCTTGCATGCCTGTTCAAGGTTTGCTTCTGGAACAGGGTCAGGATGTCATGTGAGCTGCCACAGTGAGCAGTGCTTACCACAGTTTTTGTTGCCTTGATAGGTCGAATCCTTGATACCCATTCCCAAGGTTACCCTATAGCAGTGTGACAATGTGTCACAGGGTGTTATGGCGTGACGTAGCCTGTTTGTAGCACACGTGTCTTGTCAATATACACCCCTGCAAGCGAGCTCTTTCGATGTGCCAGCTTTGGTGTGTGCCTAATAGCACCAAGCCAATAACCTGTAAGCGTCATACTGCAACATGCACTGGTTTGTGTAGTTTGATAAATGTGTGGTAAAGCTGTATCTGAACATGGGAGTTGATTCATTCAGACATGATCATGTGCTCCTGCAGGGTCTGGAGAAGGAGTATGATCGCTTGCTGCAAGAAAATGATGACTTGAAGCGCAAGCTAAGTCGACATGACTCATCAGCAACTTACCAAGCCAGCAACAAAAGGGACTGAATTGCTGCCAGTGACAGTGTAACACTCAAAGCTCATTGGCTGCATAGCCACGATTGTCGACCACTCTCCTTCAGCGTAGAAGGATGTGCTTGCTGGTGATTTTTTGGGGTAAAATCCATCTCAATATGTATGGCAATAGTCTTGACCTTACATGCTCATCTATGGCAATAAGCTTGACCATACGTTCTTGTGACTGGTGTTGAACGCGGAGTACATGCTTTTCAACGAAGCATGAAGGGCATCAAGAGGAGACAGCTGATAAGGTGTGGCTCATGCTATAGTTCCACCCTGATGTAACATCAACAGTTGCAGAAACAAGGGGTCAACAAAACTTTTGTTTGAAAGAATGACTCAGACACGACACAATCTGATGGTGTCATGCAGACAACCATTGTTACTCGTGACACATCCAGAAAAATTTAGGATGCCGAGAGTCAAAAATGTGCTTAAAACCTTGGAATTTGACATGGACTCTAGACCGCCATGCACATCACCGATAAAATCGAAAACATTCAGGCTAATGGTAAAGAACAACAGTCTACCAGGGACACATTGCTAATGCCCTGCAATCCACAGCCACATTCTTTGATGCCTGCAGTCAGCTTGCTGCATGTGTTCAGGAGCCGATCAAACAGCAGATCGTACCGTGAATAGGTGCTTATGGTAAGCATCGATCTCATGCTCACCAAAGTACGCTATCTCAATTGGTAAGTCGCAAGCAAGGTAGTTTCGAATTACTCGGGTTGCTACATATGCGTTCGCTAGCATTTGTCCTCCGCCAGAGGGAATAACGATGCCTCTCTGCTGCCGGACCTGCGTAACGTCCTGCTGCACACCGGAAGAATATACATGCTGAAGGGAGATGCGATCAGACACGATGCGCTGCAGCTCATTGGCCTTGACCGCATGTTGCGTGTTTGCTAACAGTAGCAGCAGGCACGCGCAGCTGCACGACTGATATAACATGTACATATACCCGGTCTGTATTAGTGACCCGCATCAACGCAGGGCCTGCCCTGCACGCGGTCGCAGCAACAACGCAGTTGACGCGTAACAAAGAAGCATCGGTGGCAGAAAGTAGTTGTCCAACTGCAGGCAGCGCGCTGCAACTTGTGCGCGCTATCAAGGGAACTTGTGCGCGTACACGCTGCAATGTTGACTCGTGATGACTCATCTCATAAGCGCACTATCGATGAAAATCTGCTGCTGTAGCTGAGGAAGCTGGGACCAGTAGATTCTTGGTATGCAGAAGGCACCGACAGCAAGTCATGTTGCCAAGTGTGTATACAATGCAGATCTCATGATCAGGACACTGATCATCCGTGTAATGATCGTCTTGTGGGCTATCACGCCTGTCATTTGACGGGATGCATTTCTCGTCCCTGGGCGTTGCTAGATGTTACACCTGCTCATAGGCTGCCTGTTACAATCTGCAAATTCATCCATGTTCACAATACCAAGATGTAAACTTACACGTCTCATTGCAAGGGCATTCAAATTGGTGATCCCATCAAGGTGTGCCATGCACGGCAGCACTTCAGGCTTGATGTACTTCTGAAAGCAGTAGAGAATGGCTCAAGTGGCCATAGATACACAGCCCTATCTCCAAAAAATAGCAAAAAAATGGACACAGAATGCTATGGTTGCGCGGGACAGGCATCATCTGCATTGGTGCATATTGATTCAGGATGTCTGCCATGCATGCTGTATGCTACCCCACACCACCACCAACAGCTACTAAAACAAGTTCTACACACACAGGGATGGATCATCAACAAGGCAACAATGCAAAGCCATGCTGGCTTGGAGACAAAGACTTGGACTTCTTGTGTCATCAGCAATGTCACTTTATTTATCCTTGCTGTCAATTCTCACACAGTGTTTCAGTGCTCTGAATGCTGCCAATCCAAGAACCCAAACCTGCTCTCAAGGTCTTGAAGCTTCTTCTTTGCTACAAGTAGAGCAGCAGCCAGAACCAAAGTAGCTGCTACAGGAAGGGATACCAGGTCTGTGCCTTGTCCAAGGTAGTATGCTGTGCCAAGTGCAGATGCCACACTTGCAACCTGGGCAATCTCTTGCCCAGTCTGTACTTGCTTCAATGCCTGCAGCAACACACACACTGGTGAACAGACTTGTAGCAACCCTGGACATGGGGCAGCTTGACACAGGTTGAGCCTTCTGATCCATAAATCATCTCCAAAACTGGGGCCTCGTTTGTTGTGCAGGTGTGAGAAGGCTTGGCATAACAGCAGGTTCTTCTCTCCAGTACCATAGCCTTGACGCTATTGCTGCCAAGGTCAACTGTAGTAGTATACCCGTGTGAATTTGAAGCACCTACTTGCAGCGATGCATCTGCAGTTCACTCTTGGCAGACCCGACAGCAAATTGTATGTGCCCTGCATTGATCAGGATTCAAGAGCTGGTGATGCAAGAGCCTCACACATGGCATACACACATGGCATGAAGCATGAGCTACAGATGGTATGTAATGTGAGATATGGAATCGAGCACTTGTCCAGGAAACCCTATGAACCATACCTTTGTGCAGGAAGAGCAGTTGCGAACATGGTTGGTTCTGTCCAACATGGCCTTCCTGTCAAGCACGCCCATCCCATTCCGGAACAGGGCAGGTTCAGTGTCGCCCTCATATTTGGGGCCCTTGTCCCCCCTGTTGACTAGCCATTCATACCAGGCTGACACCCCCCTGCACTTACACATCTTGTCTGAATCAGCATCATTGACCCCAAAGTGTGTACATGCAGGGCTGGACTGAGCACAATCAACATTTTGGCTCCGAACAGCACTGAACAAGTTGATGCAGCACACAGGACTTGCAGCCATGCAATCACACCAGGTCGACATCAGGTGGCAATGTGTACATGCTGGTGTCAAAAATACTTTTGACAAGTTTGCTCAAGATAATTTGGCCTGCACGCAGCCTTTGTAGGCCAGAGGTATGATCCTGTGCACTTGGAAGTCAAGGTAGGTAAGCAGAGAGTTCTCCTGGGTAGTATTCTTGTTATTTGACAGCTGACAACCGCATTCATGTCTGTACTTTGTCTGTGAGTGACTGTCCCATGTGCATGCATTGCCCAGGAGAACAACCACTAACAGACACAGTACAGACATGCAGTTGTCAGCTGTGATATGATCAGAACTATAGGAATCATAGGCTGAACATTGACCATGCTGCTGTGCAGCACAGCTCTGCAGCAGAAAGAGGAATACAGCAATGGCACAACAGGTAAACTTTGGCATGGGGATGTCACCTGTCGCTTGAGGAGGGCAGAAAGTAGTTCTGCATTGGTCGGCCAGCAGAGTGTTGCTTGGCATAGCTGCTCTGGCGATGCAGAAAGACAATGTCTCCATCTGACACCCCACTCAGCTGCATGTGGCTTTGCCACCTACGCACACAATCATTATAATACTGATGAGAGTAACAAAACAACAACAATTTCCAGCTCATGATGAGCTAAGTACATGCAGGACAAGACAAGTTGCAATCAACATGCATGCATTTATAAGTCATAGGTCACAAGGTGTAAGTGAGCCTGCATCCTAGGCATAGGCAGCCAGCTCCGCCAAACAACACATGCATGACTTACACACCTGCTGCATAGCAGGCTGAGGCCCTATGTGACGCCTACTGCACTGTCATAGATTTATAGTGACAAATCTTCTGGTCCTGCTGGCCTTTACAAGCATAGTGGGCAGACTTGGTTTGGCAATGCAATGTGCATTGCATGCTGCAGAGTCTGTACAAGAGCCATGCCTATGAGGGCAGCTCAAGGCAACAGAATGCACAGCAGACCTAGCCAACTTGTCTCAATCTGAGACAAGGCCCGAGCTGCGGTCTCTGGCCAAAAACAAGCATGACGTGATGCAGCATCCTAAGGCCCATCACCACCACTTCAAACAGCAGGTATGCTCAGCGACTGGACATGACAGATGAGTTAGGTGAATGCCTCTCAAAGCTCTTACCTGGGTTTGCTTCTGCTGAAGGCTCGAACAGCAGCAGTCTTGGCAGCACTGATAGGGCTTTTGGCCTGTGAGGGCGCTGAGGCACCAAACGCCTTGGGGCTGAGCCCTGCATGGAGCGTCAATATAATTAATTGTTAGCACAATGTTGCTGTACATATCATGTGTATATCTAAGCTAGAAGTTTGTCTATACAATGGCCATGTGTCAACTGTATGCCAGCACCAGGGCAATTACTGTAAAAAGGGTAATGACAAGCAGCTGTGGCCATGCACATACCAGCTGTGGCCATGCACATGCCAGCTGTGGCCATGCACATACCAGCTGTGGCACATGCACATACCAGCTGTGGCCATGCACCTACCAGCATTGATGATGAGCCTGGTGCTGTTACTGCTGGTGGGTACGGCATAGATCCACAGGGAGAAGCCGGTCTTCTTGCTGAAGTCTGAGCTGAACCTGCAGCATTGAAGGTGCATTGTTGGTTTGACTCTCAAAACAAGCCCTCATACAGGGAGTCAAGCATAACTGTACATACATAAGTGACTTAGAGAGAGGCATGTGTGTAACGAACCAATGAACAACTAACAGATTGAATGAACGCCAGACTCAATGAATGAATGAATGACAGATTGGCTAAGTGACCAAGTGAATGAATGATTGGATGAAGGGACCGCACAGGGCCCAATCACGAGAAGCACGTGTACACATCCAAAACATGGTGCATAAATAATCACCACTCAAGGTGCCACCAGCCATATACGCATCTGCTTGCTCAATATGATACTAGCCATGCGCTACATGTTGCATTTGTCAAATAGGATTTGCCAGATGCAACCAAGCACTGCAAGACAAAATACTTGAGGTGGGTCAACAGCCCTTACCGACACAAAGCTGGCGGCCGGAATTCCACCTTTTGTGGATTGAGCGCATTGCCGAAATTGACTTTGTAGCTGAACTCAAAGCCATCTTGAGGCTCGCTGCGCTTGTCTACACCCATATACTGGAACAACTCTGCGTCATCCTTAAAGTGCCTGCAGAAATTGGTTTGGAGTGTCAGGGAGCACCTCAAATGTCTCTGGTGAGACATTTGCAGGCCCAATACTAAGAGAAGAAGGGTGAAATGCCACCATGTACACATGCGTAAGTCAAATGACTGTGGATGTTTGCAGTGTGAACCAAGGCTGAGATCAGATAGCCTTCTTGTTTGAAGATCAAATGCCAACACCCAACTGCTGACAACAAATTGCTCATACCCAAGCTGCCTACAGCCAGATGCCCACACCCAATTGCTTACACTCAATGACCTACACCCAATTACCAAGTGGACAATCGCCAATCGCCAAGTGCCAAGTGCCATGCAAAGGTTTCAGATCAGGCAGGCATAAGCTGATCAGTGTCATGTGGGGATGCAAGCACATACAGATCTCTACATAAAGCCCAACGCATGGCAGACCAGTACAAAGACAAAAGGCATGAGGAGATGTCAAAACAGGCAGCAGAACTGGATAATGCTGTGTCCAATGGGCAAGGGCAAATGCACATGTCTCCTAGCCAGCTGCTGGTCATTGGTCTCAAACCCATTGGGTGAATGCTACAGTTTGTTCTTATTTCTTCTCCCCTGCTGCAGTCAAGAGGCTGACCTGTTTCCAGCCACGCCTGAATGTGAGTAGGCAACATGGGACTGGTCCATCATGTTCTCCATCCAAAACTCAAAGCTGCCCGGCACATCTCTGACATAGTGCTCATAAGTCCACGCCCAGTCTGCATGCCAAACCACTCTTGCAAATTTAGCACTGGTCAGTAGGTTTGCACAAACCTGGTGCAGTGTGATTGGATACAAAGCATGACGATGACTGATCCAGCCCAAAAGGTCCTGGGTTCAAGTCAATCTAGACAATCACACCCAGAAATACTATAAGCGATGCTGGTCAGGTTGTCATGTGCAGATGTCAGACTCGTTACTGTGTGCCTGCTCTGGTTGAGGACCTGCTGTGCCTGTTGTTAGCTTACAACACAGATTCAGCTGCACCAACAGCTCACAAGACAGTCATTGCCATGTGCCTTTGGTTGTTTTGTTGGAAGATGGGCTCCCATACCTGTCAGCAATGCAAATTTGTATAGCAAAGACACCGGGCTATGCAGTGCGCATACTACGGAACAGGCAGCCAAAAAGCAAGTAGCAAGATCAACATCCCAAAACAATGGCTAGCCCAGAACATGTATGTGCACCTAGCATACAGGCATGATGTTGGGCAGGTGAGACAGGTAGGATTGGTACGATTTCACGCAGGTGAGACAGTTAGGGTTGGTACCTACGCCCTCAAACCTCCCATACTCGGGGCTCAGGCCAGGCCCTTGCATGGTGCTCTCAATGTAGGCCTGAGGGCTGCAGTCTGCCCATACCCACACCAGGCCTTGCTGCACTTGTGTGGGGAAGGCTGACACACAGGCTCGACTGTTGTTGCACGCCTTCTGCTCAGCTTGCTTGTCTGAATGACCAACCTGGAAACAAAACGCATGGGGATGCAGACGGCACAGAACAAACACAGCAATTGGCACGCTTCTGGCTCACGATGAGCCAGGGACGTGCTGGTCAAGTCTTGTCTTGCCAGAGGAGTCAGGTTTGGGCTGAATCTGCAGCATTCAAGTGCAAAGGCAGCTTGACACACAGCGTACTGTGCGGAGTTGTACTTGAGGGCCTGTTGTCTGTGCTATGATGTTGTGACCATGCAGAAGACATGCTGATGCTGTGTGGATCTGCAGCAATGGGTGGCAGAGTGTGACAAACAGCATAGTGTGTGCTGCTATACCGGCTTTGCATGCTTGAAGACCTTGTGTCTACTCTATGCTCATTGGTCACGCAGCAGACATGCTGATTCTGTGTGATTTGGTAGCAAACAGCTGTTCTGCAGCATGCATGATCTGTATAGGAGGAGGAGGAAGATGCCATTAGCATTTGGCAGCAGAGCAACCTCTGGGTGTGAGGCTAAAGAAAGCCCACGTCATGAGGGGCATGGCAAGCCACATGCTACTCGTATTGACATGACTGCAGGATCTTCACAATGATGACTGACTGCAGTTCTTCGTGCAACCTTGTGCAGTGCTCATGTATTCAGGGTTTAAGGTGGAGGGTTTGCGTCTTGCAGGTCTGGCATGCCAGTTGTTTTGCAAGACAATTTGAATAGATGGAGAGCCACAGCGTCAGTGGCCATACCTGAGGAATGACAACAAGTTTGCCGGAGCCATCAAACTCCCATCCATGGTATGCGCACTCCAAGGTGTTGTCATGCACTCGCCCTTCAGAAAGGGGGACTTTCCTGCATGCAGTGTCATTAGCGTCAAAACATACATGTACTGCACGTCAGCATTCTGCACGCCTGGCAATTCTGCAGTTGCTTCAAGGGGCATGGCCTGCGCGGTTGCTACTTCATGTGACTTGCAGCCACAAACGTGGCCCTTTCGATGTACGGACAGACATATGCGAGAATATATGAAAGACCAACTGCATATCTTGCATGGAGCGCATGCATTTGTGCAGTCAAAGCATGCCAATTTGTGGGCTTTGAGCGCTGCAGTGCACAACAGCTGCAGCTTTTGGGTGACGAACCTGTGCGGACACAAATCCACAAAAGCCTTCCACTCTCCTTTGCTGCTCCACAGCACTATGTCTTTGCCTGCATGTTATTGCAGGACTTGTGTGTTGCTAATATGTGCCTGGATGCCACTTTTGCGTATGCTGAAAGCCACCCAGCAGGACAGTCCTGCTCACAGCACACCCATGCATGCAGGCTGAACAACACAGGCTGATCTGTACCTCTGCAGGTTCAGAACACAGGTGACTACACAGCACAGCAGCACAAAGGCTGTATCACACTGCAAGTGCATATCCCGTCAGAAGCATTTGCGCCACAGACAGGAGTGCAGACGGCTTGGGCAAGCAATGCGCTCTGCAGCACAGTGCAGGCAAGGCAGGTATGGGTGGGAGGCAGACCTAGAAGAGTGACAGGGTGTGGCTTGGTGGGGTCCAGGTCCCTCACAGCATGCACAGGATACCACTGCTTGTTCCAATCCAATACCTCTGGCGTGACTTTTGGCATTGTCTCAGGTGCTGTGGTCTGCATGGCCTGTTCCTGTACAGACAGGTGTCAACTGTAAACTTGAGCAGGGAGAAATGGGGCTTCAATTGCAGTGCTTCTTTTTAGATTGGCATGATGTCATGTAGGCTGAAGTCATGCGTCTTTTGGATGCAAGAAGTGCCTGATGAGTATGCGCCCTTATTGGTGTGTGACCTGGCTTGCTGTGCAAAACTCAGCCAAAGGGCCGGCGCCCATGCTCTATGGCGTTGAGACCATGGCGATTACCTTGTCTACTGTGTATGTGGCTGACGTCGTGGCGCGGTGCCAGGACCAAGACTTGGGTCTCAAGCTTTGTCTAGCCGTGATCAACGGAATACCTCCGGAAAACGGTGCGCGTGTGTGTGTCCAAGCTGCCAGCTGTGAGTATTTTGCGGTGTGCAAGCTGCTCTGGCCCATCTGCAGCATCTCTGGTACACAACGCAGAGCGGTCGTCCTTTTATTGTTGTCGCTGTTCGTTAAAGGTGGCAAGTTTGCAGGTGTGAACGAAACGAGCCTGCTCAGGCTGGAAGCGGTCTCGACCGTATAGACAATATCGGAAATCTGTTCGTCGAAAGTGGTCGTGTAAATGTTTTCCGTGGCGGTATTGCTGCAAAGCCAGCCAGAAGATAGTCGAACTGGCCTTCTAACAGAGCTACTATCATGTGACAGCATGAGGTAATTCCTCCTGGCCAATGCATGCTTTTGAGGTGCCAATCACCGCTGATTCTTCAAGCTGTGATCGTGCAGCGACCATTGGCAAAGAGAAGACGGCTGACATGTGCATCCTGCATGCAAAGAGGAAAAAAGACAGCAATAACACATAGCCAGCCAGCAAGGCTGCTCTCATGTGCGTGGTGAATCATGACTCAAGACAGGAAAGTCAAGTTCGCAAGCCTCAAGTAATCGATGCTGCCGGGTGATACAATCACCACACAGTGTTGATTTTCGTGTGGGGCTGCATCAAACGAACAGGACATATGTGCATGCATGCGCAGCCATACAGTGCAGGCCTGCCCTAGGGCAGCGCATGCGCAGTTTCAAATCTCATTTTGTCATCCGACATGTTGCAGGCAGTCTGCGAATCCGTCTTGCTGTCAGATTGATGCAAAAGTTTCAACACAAGCTAGTGATGTTGCTGTCATACTGCTCTATAGAGCTTAGCTACAAGATGCTGTTCTGTGTATTGTCAGCCCCTAGAGTACAGCAGTGTTACCATTGAACAAGAACGTGTCACGGCACTTAAGCATGTGAGCCAGATTGATGCATTGGCCAGTTCAAGCACATATTGCTGCAAATAGGACGATGACTATCGTGGAGGCTGCATGCCAACAAAACAGCAGACGCAGGACCCAGCATTTGTCACGTCACTCAGATACTGCTTAAGCATTCTTGTACTCACTTCAGGAATTGGGTACAAATGTCATGTAGGTCTCACAAGTCTTTGGGGTTTTCTACTGCAATGCCTCCAGCTGGAGCAACGGCTGTATCACTTGTTGGTGCACCTCCAAAGGCACTCACATTAGCCTTGGCTTCAGCAGTTGTGGTGACGCCACTGGTGACGTCGTCAAGCTCAGCCAAAGTAAGACCTAGCTTCCTTACAACAAACATTGTGACCAGGGTGCTCCCTGTTAAGACTGCTCCCAGATTGGCTGTTGCTTCTGACTCTCTGCACGGCCAGCCCTTAGATTCAGCCCACTTCAGCAAAGGCCACGCTGTAACAACACGCAAGCTAGTATGCACAAGGGAAGTACCTTCGCTCAGAGCTAGCGCCGGCTGTCTCCTCTGGTCTATCGTGCATGTGGATCAGGTCATAAAGTGGAGCCAACAACAACGCCAACAGCACAATCGAGACCGTGATGACAACAGTTCTTCCGGCGTGAGTCTTGGTCAGTTTGCATATGAAGATCGCGGGCCGGCAAAAAGGTAGTGGCAACAATAGCAAGATCGCGATGAAGCCTTCAATCCCTCCGAACACGAGCAAAGGCAACGTGAAGCCCAACATGGTATGCGCAGCTTCAACAATAGATCAAATGTAGCTGATAGTGTCGTGAGGAAACAACGGCCGGAAGAAAGTGTTTCCTGAAGGCAATGACCTGTACTGCGAAGCTAGCAGTGCAAAGATCAGAGGCATTAAATATGAATAGAGGCAGCGCTGTCACAACGAATTTGAAGCAACGGGAGCAAGCACAAGCCACCATCTGTTTTGCAAAAGCACCTGATCTCGTCGGGGAGTCACACGAAACTGCGTTAGTACATACGCCCATCTTTGACAAACAGCGACTGCCGTCAGCATGATTTCCGTGAGTCGGAAAACTGCTTTCTTGGGGCTGTTTTTGGTGATCTGCCTGTCCATATTGCTCTGTGCATCAGCAGCCTCAAGTACCGCCAATTTGAAGGCACAGGCGAAGGTGAGCGTGCTGCCTGATCCGTAGAGTGACCGTGACACACCAACTTGCACCTGCACTGCAGCAAAAACAGCGTGGTTATATTGCTGCGGTGCCTCAAGCCTTTCTATTGTTGCTTAGGCACAGGCAACTGGATGGGAGGTGACATTGGAAAGACAAAAGCTGCGTGCACAGGCGCTTGCTGATGAGCTTGGCAGTCTTATAGAGTATGCTGCACGCAAAGTCCTGGGTGAGACTGCACTGACAAAATTGAAGTTGCATAGCCAACTCAGATGCCACCACTGCAATTGATCTGAAGCGCCAGAAAATAGCTGTTTCATGATTCACCATATTGTGATGCTCAAGAGCAACATCTTGACGCCTGAAGTGGCTTGCAGGGTCTCACTACACAAATGTATACAGCAGTTGGACATCTTTCAGATGGAGATTTGCACCTTACCTTTCACAAGCCCGCCTACATGTCTTCACAGCCATCAAATACATTGGCCACTTGACAGCAAAGTTGGAGGTAAGAACTCCTGCATTTGCACGGCGTTTGCATGTTGGTGAGACTTGTCAGAATCCTGGCAAGCTGACTGTCAGGTTTACATTGCTGGGACCTCATGACTGTCTTGAGGCAGTTTTGCATTGCATGCTGCATCTTGCACTGCTTCAGCATGAGTGCAAGGCTGACTGATCCATGTGAGGCGCACGAATGTAAAGTCAGCAGCGTGTGCACCGCATATTCAATGTCATGATGCATTGCTCTTCTTTGCAGACCTGGCGACACTTAAATATGTGAATCTCTGCATAGACAGTGTCTAAATCTTGTTGTATTGTTTCCCCCCACAGAGTTGCTCAAGCTTCAACACCAGATTGCTTTTGTGCAATGTGCAGAATGCACAGCAATGCAGAGTCATGAACATGACATGTCTTGATGCAGGCCACCATCCTGGATTTGGTCACTGCCAACAGGTCTTCCCTAGGCAACTATGCAGATCACGCCACAAACCATGCATCAACCCTAGCCAAGGTCATTGTGGGCTTTGGAGCAGTAGTCATTGTTGCGTTCCTAAATTCGCTTCTGGGCAGAAGAAGGAGGGTATGAGCAGTGTGCTGAAGCCTTGTCACTACAATTCTTTCTTCATTTGTGGGCTTGCAACATTGCGGACTGACATCAGTACATTGCGAGCAATGCTGTGGATGCTGCCAAAACAGATCAGCTGGTCAGAGGCCCTTGCTTTCTATGCAAAAGCTGTATAC
>JAABUK010008554.1_pt1 | contig 14302 bp, 16 predicted proteins | sample 5559141 | NCBI WGS metagenome assembly JAABUK01 (sample SAMN10711869, study PRJNA513367) | rock metagenome | isolation source: Antarctica rocks | place: Antarctica: Victoria Land, Pudding Butte nord | collected 2016-01-03
GCAAATTAGCCAGACGTGCACAAGAGTCGAACTTGCATCAATCGTGTCCGAAGCACAACACTCTAACCATTAAGCTAACACGCCTTTACATTCACACCTTTAAATTACAGGTATATTTAAGCCCTTAATATGAATTGAACATATATCAGAATATTAACAGTATTCCGCTCTACCGTTGAGCTATAAAGGCTGTAAGTTATGTAGTTTAATTTATAGGAAGAAAAGGAATTGAACCTTCGACAGCTTTAGCTATTGAGTTTACAGCTCAACCCATCATACCAACAAATGGAACCTTCCTGTCTTTTTTATATTTTGTATACATAATACTAATACAGACTATAAAAACTCTTTATTTTACATGTGAGTTTTATTTTAGTGTGTTACGCTTTTTTACTTTAGATGGTGAGTGCATTTTTAGACTCTTTTATCTAATTAAAATGCAAAACCTAAAGTTTACACTAAAAAGAACCTAGAGATAATGACTAAATTGAATGTATCTTTCACATATGGACTTAAAACAGCCTTTGTTAATGTTATAGCAGTTTAAAGTAATAACAAAAATTAGTGGTGCTGTAAGTGTTTGTATGAGTGCACTAATTGTAAGTATGAATATAAAAAAAGTATAAAAATGTTTGAGTTAATCTAGCTAGATAAAATAAATCACTATAGGTTTAATAAGCAGATTATTTTAAAAACTTGTGGAGACTTATCCTAATATCACGACTCTGAAAAACAATATAGACTTATCTTAATGTTAAAGCATTTAAAAGTAATAATGTAATTAGTTATGGTATAACGAATAGGTGATTTAACACCTAACCCTAGGTGTATATAACAATTGCTGTACCAGTTTACCTAATCCCTTTTTATTTTTTGCACTTATCTTAAGACTGTTTTCTTCAAAGTCATAAACTTTACATAAAAAAAGTGTTAAAGATAAATTTATTTTTTTTTAATCTATGGTTTATTGTTTGAACTTTTTTAGTTATATATATCTAATATAAGATGTAAAATGAAATACAGAACTTTTTTAGTTTTATATATCTAATATAAGATGTAAAATGAAATACAGATAATAATAATACCATAGATTAAAAAAAATGCAAATATAATATACCTAGTTTATAAAGGAAAACTCGCAAAAGCATGAGGTATAGGTGGGCTATTTATACATCATTCTGAGCTAGTATATGCTCTCACTAACAATGTTTGCAGGAAATCTGTATAGAACTGAGGTGTTAGTCAAATACAACTTGATACACTGTTACCCTGCACTATTAGGCGTGTAAAACGTTTAACAATAATCATGTTGCAACTACAGATATTATTGATCCGAAAATATTTATTAATTAAATTTCACCCTTTAGATGGTGGTCGCAAATTATTTTCGGCATTCCTTGTAAACCTGAGCAATGCTAGGGGAGATACCTAAGAAAAAGTTTAACGAAACACAGTTTGACTTGTTTAGAACTCATCCCAGATACCACCTCTTGATACGTGATATCCCTAGGGGGATTCAAACGCAAAAATAGCTCACGCATTCTTGGTCGCAATCAAATTTCTCCCACAAATGTGCTGTAAGGACCGTTGAAAAGAGGCATCTGTCTAATATCAGTGCATCCTGTACCTAAGCATAACATGTAATTACTATATGAGATACATCTATTAATATGTACTAGATCCTGAAACAATGTTCTAATTACTGCCCTGTCATCTGAGTAGTCTACATACATACCCTTATAGTTATACTCTAATGTTTGTCCCATGTATCTCGCCTTGCTAGAGTTAAATGCCTTAGACTTAGTGTCGAAATCATCGACTATATACTCCTTTTCACTAATCTGGTCTGCCATTAGCCCAGATACAATCTCAATAGCATCTCTAGGACTTGCAGACGAGCAATTAGATGAGCTAGTAGGAGCAGGTCTTACATCATCTACCTGATACATAGTATCTGGCAGAGTTACAAGATTTGAGTTTATACCAACCATAGTGTCTATAGCGAATTGCTTTTGTAATACACTAGCAGCTCTTAAATACATGTGCTCATAATAAATAAAAACCTTGTGCTCCAAATCTTTAAGCTCAAAATTATAGGAGGTTTAGTGCTTAAATGCATAATGGTATATGTCCACATATTGTTTGGAGAGTAATGTATCACGTTTAAATTTAGCTAGACCATAACCGTAAAAAATGCCTTTGTTACCATTACCAAACAACTTAACAAAAACATTATTACTATTATTAGTGGCTAGTTTATGTGTAAAATAAACATTAATCAAATGCTTGATTTGTAGGTTAGTTAATGGATTGACTAGATTTTCACCCACACCATAACTAGGGTATGAAGATCCCAAATAACTACCAGAGACATACAGCCATTTCTTTGCTGGGTAAGTTGTTATGCATCGTCCTTGCCCAAACTCCAGGTCCAAACTGCAATAAGAATAGCATATTAGCTGATACCCTAGAGCTAAGTATGGGGCACTTACAAATGCTAATAGCGTAAATCTTTAGTTAATATTAGAAAGTTTGTAGTGTTGCGTATTGCATAACTGTGAAGCCATATTTACTAATACGCCTGTGTCTAAACTGTTGTAAGGTACGAGCTCAAGTAAGATACTAAGTATTATATTAAATAGTATGATCATAGGTATTATTAAACTGAAAGTAATAAATACTCTTGGTAGATATCCTAGGTCATATAAACCCTATCACCCTATGGCACTTATTCTAACTAAAAAAACAATAATTCCGGTAAACACACTTGTTGCGATAATCTTACGAGGCGCATGTAAGAGCCTGGTTAAAAGATTTTTAAAAGAACATGCATTTTTCTTATGAAAATTACGATAGGTAGTTAAACTAAGCAAAGATAATAATACTATAATGCACACGCTTATATAGTTAGCTGTATTACAAGATAGTATTTCACGTAAAAAACTACTCAGACAATATATATACGTTGCAACTAATATGACAATTATTAAACAATCCTTTCAAATGATGCAACCAATAATAATAACTGCACACATGATAATTATTGTAAATACTGCAGAAAGGCTAGTAACTACAGTACACACAATAAATGTAACCTGGCCAAATGATCTACTTAAATTATCATTATTTGGCAAAAATCCTTTTAAACACTAAACATTGTTCTGTGCAATTCAAGGTATTGCACTCATAAGGTTAGTGTTGACTGTGCCGCCTCAAAGCGACATTTGGCCATAAGGAAGCACGTAACCTAGAAAAGCAGTAGCCATCATTAAGATAAATATAACTGTACCTATTGTTCATACTAGCGTTCTGGGTGCTCTATATGAACCATAGTACAATCCTCTTCCTATATGTAAGTACACTAAAAAAAAAAGGCGGAGGCTGTATTTGAGTGTAGGTAACGTATTAGTCATCCATTGTTTACATCTCTCGTAATGTGCTCAACTGAGTTAAATGCTTCTAATATACTAGGGTTATACTGCATTGCAAGTGTAACACCTGTAATTATTTGTATTACTAAACTGAATGCAAGTAAAGATCCAAAGTTTCATAAATAACTCAGATTCGAAGGTTGTGGCGAATCGACTAAATATCCGTTTAGCAAACGAAGTAAGGAATGACTTTTAAAAATTCTCATGTATCGTGTATTGTTTTGACAAGGGGCATTTTTTTTATTCCTGATCTGCATAGGACAAACAAACAAAAAGTTTTTTTTTTATAATTTTACGTGCAAAATAGTAAAAATATGAAAGGAAATTACATATGTGTTTTTTTTACTATTTTTTTCTTTCTGCTGATTGATCGCTAGTAGATGAACTAGTAGCCTCATTAGGTACGCCAGATAGTCAAGTTTGCACGCGTTCTCTGACACGTCTACCCCGTCTGCTATCTTCATTTGATGAAGGGGCAGGGGAAGGTGTAGGACCACCGCCTCCTCCTCCCCCATTAGGGCTAGGGTTAGTAAGGTCAGGATTAAGTATAGAAAGAATCTGCATCTTTAAAATATTCTTAATTAAGTCAAATAAACATATGGCTCAATTAAATGCTATAATAAATAACCAAATAAACAGTAAAAGCATTAATGTATTAATTACATAAAATAAAACCGGTCTGTTTGAACTTAAAGCTAGGTATCAAGATATAACACTAGATATAGTCCGATTTACAAAATCAAAAAGCTTGCTAACAAACGCACATGCAGAAGCAGAAGCAAAAAGGTCCATCATAAGAGCAAACAGTCCTGTTGCTTCTGCAATTGCAAATCCTAGTATTGCGTAAGAGAATAATTGCCCTCTTAATGATGGATTTCTTGCTACGCCGAGGATTAAAGCTCCAAACATCACACCTATACCTATTCCGGCTCCGATTAGGCCAGTAGTGGCTAGGCCAGTTCCTATAATCTTAGCTGCTTGTATCATAATAGTTTGCTTTTAATTTTTTTTTTCTGGAAAAACCAATTACTATTTGATATTATGTCTATAATTTATAGATTCTAACAAAAAAATTTTTTTTTATCTTATGCAAATAAGAGCATAAGATAAAAATTGCCCCATTAGTCTAGGATATCTTGCTACGCCTCCTCCTCTATTGCTAGACCGTCACCGATTTAACCTGTATTAGTTACCTATATTTTTAGCAACTTATAAGGACCACTATTTAAATATTAATGACGATATGCTCTTTAAGTTATATTAGGTAGATAAGGGTGCATTATAAATTAAACTTGACACAGAATAGTGTAATCCATCTAAAATAGGTGCAGGGTATATTCCAAATAATACTGTAAAAAAGACTAGTGTAAACAGTACTGTAAACTCTCGTTTACTTAGGTCAGGTATGTTGAATTTAAAAAATTTTGAAAAAGACCCTGCAAAAGCTATTCGGTTAAACATGTAAATAGTGTATGCTGCACTAAATACAATAGAAGAACTTGCAAATGCGCCCAATAAAGGATGATTTTCAAAAGTACCGTAAAGGCTCATAAATTCACCAATGAAATTTAACGAGAGAGGTGTACCAGCATTACCCAAACACAGTATAAAAAATAATATAGAAAATAAAGGCATTACTTGAGCCATTCCTCTATAAAAACTTATAAGTCTAGTAGAAGATCTATCATATAATATCCCTCCTGCACAGATAAATAATCCAGAAGAAACAAATCCATGTGCTAGCCCTAATACAATTCCACCTTCAATACCCTGTATAGTATTACTAAATACACCTAGTAAATAAACTGCGGCATGCGATACAGAGCTGTAGGCTATAAGTTCTTTAATATCTATTGTTCTTAAAGTACTAAAACTAGCATATATTATAGTAATTACACCTATTACATAAATTAAAGGTGTAAACAAGATATAAGCTTTAGGTACTAATGGCAATATTAGTCTTAATATACCATATAAACTTAATTTTAGAACTATACCTGCTAATATAATACTTCCTGCTAGTGGTGACTCTACATGGGCTTTTAAAAGTCAACTATTTAGGAATATTGTGGGAGTTTTAACAGCAAAAGCTATAAATATTCCAGCAAACAAAAATAATTGAGTTGTGAAATTAAAATTAGTTTTATATAAAGCATCAAAATCAGTATTTCCCATAATTGAAGACATTGTAAGTATAGATAGTAATAAAAATAAGGAACCTAGTAGTGTATATAAGAAAAGGTAGAAACTAGCTCTTATTCTATTACTAGAACCAAACATACCTATCAATATGAATAAAGGAGGCAATATACTTTCAAAAAATATATAGAATAATAGTATATCTAATACCATAAATACTGCAAGTAACAGTGTTTCTAATAAAAGTATTATTATAACATAAGATCTTACATTTTCGGATATCGAGTTTCAATTCGATAGTAATGAAATAGGCATTATTATTGTAGTTAAAACAACGAAATATAAAGATATACCGTCTACACCTAAATAAAAGTCAAAACTACTTATACTGTGATATTCTTGTACAAACTGAAATTGATTGCTGCTAAAATTGAATAGTATAAACACTACCATAGATATAAATAAATTTATTGTAGACGTAGACAAAGCGATGACTTTAACTCGGTTTAAGTTTACCGTATCATTTTGGTACGAGGTTGAGATAAGAAATATACCTATTAAGGGTACTAACAATAAAAGTGTAAGTAACATAAGTAAATAAAAAAATTTAGTAATAAATATCCCTCTTTATTTGTAATTTATAATAAATAAGGTAAATTAGCTATTTCGTAACAATATATATATCTATGTATTAAATTATTTATATAATTATGACTATAATTTGTACCATAAGTATATTAATTAACGCTATTTTTTTTATTGTTTAATAGTAATAACTATGGCTCCCACCATAGCAAGCAGAAGAATTAAAGATGTCAATATTAATCATAAAGGGTAACTTGTGTATATGATATTTCCAATACTTGTTATATGAGATAATTCTGCTAGAGCTCCATCTCATATTTGAGTAGTTGCAGAAAAAATATCTTGATGTAGTGAAAATAACTCAGGGAATTTATTTAGATTAGATCCATGATCTAATTTTTCCGCATCTAAATCGATTTGCTCTTTTATACTAACAAGTTTATTTATCATGGCAAGTTCATTCGGCCAAATTATAGTATGCGGTATTACTTTATACAATCCCGTATTAAATAATATACCTATAATAACGGCTAGAGGTAAACTATTACTACTATCGCTAGTAAGTTCAGATATTCTTACGTTTATAAGCATTAATATAAATAAAAACAGTATAGAAACAGCACCTACGTATACTAGTAAGTAAGATAAGCCTATGAAATTCAAACCCAACATCATTAAGTAACCTGCAATACTAAGAAATAACCCTATTAAAAACAATACAGATACTATAGGATTTTTACTTATTATAACCAAAATACCACATAATATCGATGTTAATGTAATAAAGGTTATCACAGTATAATTTAAACCGTTAGTAAAAGTTTCATTGAAAACGTATATAGTCATATTAAGATCTTTTCGCATTAGTCTCAATTAAGCATGGCGGGGTTTTTTTTTAGTTTTTTTTTTCGCAAAATTGCATATGGGCACGTGAGGTTTATTGGTTTGTGTTTCTTTTACCTAGTGAAGATGGATAAAATGATTTACTATAATCACCGGAATTTAACTTATTCCTCAAGCTGTTAAGGACCTTTTTCTCTACATTAAGGTTTGTCTCAGTTTCCCTGTTAGCAGTTAATAGTTCCTGTTTGGCATCATCCGGTAAATTATTTATAAGACTCTGCTTGAACAATCGATCAGTTTCCTGAGCTTGTTGTAAAAAATACTTAACCATACCCAGTTTTTTTGAAATATTAGCAAGTAATTGTTTTTCTGTGTAAAAGTCAATACAGTAAATGATGTCATATGCAAATGCAAACTTAAGAATAATTATACTTAGAATAACAGCTGATACCATATATTTTAAACTAAAAGTCGCATTTCGAGCCGGTATATTATTTCATAATCTACCTAGATAGCTTGCGATTATTTCCGAAAATATGAGTACACTTGGGCAAATTATAGTAGATGGTAATAGTTTATATAATGCCCTATCAAAAAATATACCTATGGTAACAATTAGAGGTAAACTATTACTACTATCACTTTTAAGTTCAGATATACTCAGGTTTATTAGCATTAATGTACGTAAAAACTGCATAGAAACAGCTCCTACGTATACTAGTGAGTAAGATAAGCCTATTAAATTAAAACCTAAATATGTACTATGTTGCTACTACAGGAATAATCTAACTTAAACTACTTAAAACTCTAATCTGCAAATGCATCGGGTTATTATGATTCGAACATAACTTTTCCTCAACCCAAATGAGGCGCCTAACCAACCCGGCTCTAACCCGTTTACATGATATTATAGATGACTTATTGTTTATTATACAGAGAATATCCGATTCGAACGGATGCGATTAATTAAATCAAATGAGTTTCAAGCTCACCGCCTTAAACCACTCAGCCAATTCTCTTTATATTAACTAGCTTATTACATTGCTTAAAAATAATAATTGATTTCTCGACGACTTGAACGTCGAACATATTCTTATCAAAAATACACTTTACCTATTAAGTTAAGAAATCTGATGGTTAAAAACCAAGAGCACTCAGACTCGAACTGATAATTTGAAGTTTGAAGCTTCTTGTTTTGCCAATTAAACTATACTCTTTTTAATGGGTATATATTTAGCCGGTTTATTAAATATTCACAGAAAAGCGGAAAAGAATGGATTTGAACCATCAGGTGTATAAACACAATATTTAGCAAATATCTTGCTTTACCTATAGCAACTTTTCCTGAGTTTTTTTTTACTTACTTATTTACAATTTAAGGATTTATTTATTACAGCTAAATGTTCGAGTCAAGTCGGCCACGATCCGACATCTACTTTCTCGACAAGAAAGTTCTTTACCAATTAAGTTACTAACTCTATAGTGCACAGTATTTATACGGCCAACCGAATTCGAATCGGTGCACATCGTTTGGAAGACGAACGGTCTACCATTAACCTATAGCCGTCTTATTTACAGGATAAATAGTTCAAATATAATACTAATACAATACTAATATGAGTGAAATATCTAAAGCACATCACTAATGCACACTTAAACTAGTGTGAAATATTCATACAATTTTACAAATGGTATCATTTATATATATACATCATTCTTATTATCTGTTTGTAATATTACCATGTGCAAAGTTTATGATGATAGGTTTTTTTTAATAAATATGTTAAAGTCATAAAGTTTACACCAAAAGTGTTAAGGAAAAAAAAAATTTTTTTTTATGCAGGGTTTTATTGTTTGAACTTTGTAAATTTTATACCCTGCTGCGTAAAGTAAAACTAGCAAATACATGAGGTTTAAATGGACTATTTATACATCATTCTAAACTAGTATACCTAATAGTAAAAGTAATACAGCAAATATTTACAAAACTGATGAGCTACGTAAAGTTTATAGCCTTATGTAAGAGCTATGAGATTTTAACTCATATTACAATGATTAAAAGTCACATACTTTACCATTAAGTTAAGCTCTTTTCTTTTTTTTTTTCTTTTTTTTTATTAGAGACTTTTAAAGACTTATTTTTCTAGACATATATACATTTTTATATTTTTCTTTCCTTTCTAGATAAGGATAATAGGGCAAATATAACTATTATCTGTTAATTATCGTATATAGCGTACAAGTCTGGTATTGACGTGTAAAATGTTAGTCCTACCAATATATACAATGCGTAAGATGTAATAACCCCTGTATCTAGATTAGCAATATCTGGACTTAATGTCGCCGATCCTTTTTCTAATCCAAAACGCGAATCATAAGGCTAAACAAAGATGACCTTATCGAACAAACGGGAAAAACTGAAATAAAATCATGAACGTGGCAATAAAAACAAGGATAGGCCCATACCAACTATGTAGGATTGATGTAAACATATCCAATGTTATTCCAAAAAGGCCCATGCTACAAGGTATGAGTGCAAAAAAATCACAAGCATAGCAAGAGTACAATGTACCTAACCCTCAGGATACTCGTAATACTAGTACACTTGCCAGATCTAATATACCTAAAGCAAAAATAAAGTACAGGACTAAGATTAAACATACACTTTTTTGTCTCAAAAAAAAAGATGTAGGTATACCTGTGTACCTGAGATATATAATCATTATCATACCTACACACAGTCATAAATACATTAAACTAAATATTATAAGATAAACATACAACATCATGTGGCTATATGAATGTTGGCTTAAACTATTTTGATTATCAATGAATTGTTGTGTCAGCTGTGAAAGCATACTATTATTCGCTCCCGACTGTGCAACCTTATTCAAAAGTGTACCTATGCCATAGCTATTGTTTATAATACCTGAGATATGGTTAAATATCTCAAATATACTATTAGACATCGCAGGCGCGTCTAATACTTTAAAAGTATTAATTATATTACACAAATAACCTAAATTAAGCTTATCTAAATTATGTATATACTGGCCTAAACTTGACGTTATGTCTGTAAGAAGACTTATAAACGAACAAAAACTAGGGGTTGTTGAAAAATTGCAGGTATAGTGTAATAGACTTGTAGGTATATTTAAAGGTATGTTAGGTAGACTTACGCTTATAAAAGTCGAACACACTCCAGACTGTAAAGGTAAACTAGCAAAAGCATGAGGTTTGGGAGGGCTATTTAAATAAACCTTAAAAAAACCTAGTGCAGGTAGAATCGTTGTTGTTATTACGAATCTACATGGTATCACATGTGATTTGCTTACACCTATTCTTCTTCCAAAAAAACCTGAAGATATTGAACCTAATAAAGGCAATATTATGTTTCAAATTATATATTTGACATATATTTGTCCTATAATATAACCAAACCTAAGTGAATATACCAATATAAGGAATGTCATGTATAATAGCATAATTTCAATGGTAATATCTATTAAATTGACATTTTTTCCATTTAATAAAAAGCCCCAGACCCCTATTATAAGTAATGTTAAAGATAAATTCATTTTATTTTTTTTTTTTTTAATGGAGGGTTAAGACCATCTATTCAGGTAGGTTTATTTTATCCAAACATAAAAATACCGAATAATAACCTTTTAAACGCACGCTTTCACATGAGGTTTAGCAGTAGTATATACACTACACTATATAGTAAGCTAGTGTAGCCTCCGATTAACAATGTTTGCAGTAAATCTTTATTAAACTTATGAGTTAGAGATGATTATTGTAGAGGACGGCTAGAAAAAGTACCATCTTTTTCTTCATAAGGATTATGAGGGCAAAAATAAATTTACTGCTAATAACATGATAGCAAGTATGGGTATATATCCTAAAAAGAAAGTTTTACCTGTCATTTATGCTTTAAATAATATATAACTGACTATATTGACCACACCAAATAGTTGTGTATTTTTTTTTTGTTTACAGGTTAAATTTTCTTTTTCCCAGTGAACAAGATCTAGCTAAGTATAAGGATTTACCAAAATCCCCATAATATAATTTATTTTTTTTTTTTACATTGTAAGGATCCTTTTTTCAAGCTCAAGATAGGTCTAACTTTTTTCTTAGTATTAAGAATTCCTTTTGATCTTGAGCGGTTAGATTATTCCTAATAGCTTTTTTGAACACTCGATCTGTATACTTAGCCTGATCTGAAAGATATTAAACCATATCCTGCTTTTTAGAAATCTTAGCCAGTAATTAATTTTCTGTAAACCAGTCAATACAATAGATAGGCTTAAATAGTAATGATAATACCAATATACGTATAATTATACGTATAATACTAAGTAACAGGATGCATATGTAATTTAAAATCTTACTTTGAGCATGTTTATTACCAAATAATGTCCCTAGGGACATTTCAAGTGTTTTCTGTATGAATAATACACTCGGGGCAAATATATTACATGGTAATGGTTTATATAGTGGTATATTAAAAAAATATAGCTATAATAATCGCTAGAGGTATACTATCACTACTATCACTTTTAAGTTCAGATATACTCAGGTATATTAGCATTAATACAAATAAAAACACTATAAAAACAGCTCCTACGTATACTAGTTAGTGAGATAAGCCTACTAAATTCATACCCTACACCATTAAGTAACCTGCTATATAAAGAAATAACCCTATTAAAAACAATACAGATGCTATAGGATTTTTACTTATAGTAACCAAAATACCACATAATGTGTATGTCAATGTAATAGGGTTTATCACAGTATAATTTAAACCGTTATTAAAAGTTTTATTGAAAATATATAAATTAGTCATATTAAACATTTTACGTCTTAATTTCAATTTGCAATGGAATTGTTTTACAAAAAAGGCATATCTACAATAGGTTTAAATCATCGGAGAAAAGAAATATATCATGTTTATCCTATAGAAACACTTTTTATTTTTTTTTATATGGATACAAGTAAGATAGTTTCGGCATATTATTAAAACTATAATATATATATATAAAACTAAAATAAAACTCGATAAAGGATTGTTTTCTCATCTTTATTTAGAATTATAAAAAAGAAAGATTTTTTTCTATTAAACACCCTGAATTTTATCATCATATATTTACGCAATGAGTACTAAACTTTTCTGTAACATGTAATTGATTTACATTTATTACATAATATGTATCACATTTAACTTACGCTTAGGTTTAATCAAATATGTTCACATTTAACTTAAGCTAGTAACCTTACACTTTTATTTAATGCAATTATAGTTAGTGCATCTTTAATAAAACAACAAGATAAAACTACAAAAAATTGGGCTCGTATAAACCTAATCCCTAATTCTAAACCTGAAAAATGCTATAATAAAGGCCAACGGGAAAAGGGAAAAGGCCTAAAAAGAAAAATATTAGTCCGGAGTTCATTATATTATAGGTGCAGGAGAAACTACAGGAGCAGGAGCTGAAGGCACGACAGAATCTGCTGTAATCCCTCGTCACATGATAGTTACTGAAGATGTACCATCGAGCGTTAAAAGTACACCTCCACTACATACATCTGCAGTTTTTACAGTGTCATGTCACCACGCCGGGTTTACCCTCATGCTGTTGTATAATTGAGTTGAACTATTAACTGAACTACCTCCTGCCGCCACGAGTATACCGCATACACTTTTACCTTCTATACCTAACTGTGCAAAATTGGCGTTAGTATTCCAGTGCATGGATAAAATGCTACTTGCCCCAAGATCAAGCTTATTGTAAAAAAAATATGTATGTATATTTTGTATCATGTGCTATACCTGTATCCCTATCTATAAATTGAGTTTTACTAGTAACTCTAGCAGATGTCATATCAATTTGATTTTTAGGTTGTTTTCCTTTCGTTTTTTGTGTAATTATAGCAGCTATATCCAGTTTACTGCTAGAGGCTTTAGTAGATTCTGCTTTTACAATAAAACTTAAGATTACCATTACTATGATAATGGTAAATATAATTGTACCGATATACTGATTTGCATATGCAAAAGAAATATTATTCAATACATTGGATGGGGTTATAACATGTGAAAACATTTGCAGAGCGTATATAGATTTTTGCGATTATTTAGATAATTAATACGGTCTAAACAAGTTTAGATTACAAATGTTTGTAATGTCTAATGTTTATAGTTTGCTAATGAAAACACGTGTTGTAAATAAACAAACAAATATGGGAAAAATATATTTTAAAAAAACATATATTAATAAAACAATTTCGATAAATGCATATACAACTTGATTTATAAAATAGAATGGTACTAACTGAGGCGTGTATTAAAATATGATATAAATAGGTATGAAAAAAAAAAAGTTAGTACCATCATTTAATTAAAAACGCAGATTTATATATGGGTTTAGGTTTTACAATAATTTAATAGTCATTATTGTAGTTAAACCAACCAAGTGTCTGCCAACATTAGGAATGTAGTAGCTAGCGAGTGATTTGAATAGTAATGTACATTAAAATGATATTTTTTTTCATCTCTATTTATAATTTTTTCTTTATTATGCAGATGCATATATAATTAAATTTTTTACTTTTATAATAAAGGTATATTACTAGGTATAATATGATAACCGTATATAATTCATGGCTTTAAAACTATAAATGCTATAACTATATGTAGTAATATTGTTGGAGAGGTTAACATTAACTGATCAAAACGTATTAAAGGAAGCTCTAAAAACACGATTTTATAAAATGTAACTGGCTGAGCCTTGTGCAAAAATACGGTATAAATAGGTATGAAAATAAATAATACCATCGTTTGATTCTAGATGCATATTAAAAAAAAATATATTGCCATGATAAAAGTTTTTTTTTCTTAATTTGAAAAATAAGAATATATATACGCAAAGCGGTAAGTTATATATGTAACTATAGCAGGAAATTTAAAAGTTGTTTAAATAAAAAATACTAGTTAAAGATAAATAATATCGATAGACAATAGCCAGGTTAAACCATATAGCTAATTAGATGAATTAAAAATCATCTTAAAACAACATTAAAAAAAATTTCTTATAATAAAATTATAAAGTTAAGTAAAATCAAATTAATTAAAAACAATGCATATTTAGCTTATATATAAGAGCTATGAGATTTGAACTCATATTACAATGATTAAAAGTCACATACTTTACCATTAAGTTAAGCTCTTTTTTGGGGGGGGGGTGTTGTTAATGTTTATTAAACCCGTGCAATTTCTACTACACGAACCATATTTCGAC